>Ga0137307_102232_pt1 | contig 13990 bp, 10 predicted proteins | sample NAcewD2O_March_2_FD_97180 | JGI IMG/M metagenome (GOLD analysis project Ga0137307, IMG submission 97180) | Mouse cecal microbial communities from Vienna, Austria - N-Acetylglucosamine amended D2O_March | ecosystem: Host-associated > Mammals > Digestive system > Large intestine > Cecum | place...
TGAGCTTCTCGCACAGTCGTTTCCTAACATCAGCGCTGCCTCGACCGAAATCATAAACCTCGAGGCAATCCTTAATCTACCTAAAGGCACTGAACATTTCGTCGCCGACATCCACGGCGAACACGAGGCTTTCAGACACATTCTGCGAAACGCTTCCGGAAACATCAAACGCAAAGTTACCGAACTTTTCGGCACTTCCATGCGTGAGCAGGAAATCCGGGAGCTTTGTTCGCTTATATATTATCCGGAGCAGAAACTCCAGATTATCCGCGCTTCGGAAAACCAGCTCGCGGATTTCTACAATATAACCCTGCACCGTCTCATAAAGGTATGCCAGTCGGTGTCTTCGAAATACACCCGCTCGAAAGTGCGCAAGTCTCTGCCGCGTGAGTTCGCATACATTATCGAGGAACTCATGCACGAGTCTCCTTCAGACGATGACAAGCAGGCTTATTTCTCAAGAATCATCGAGACCATAATATCCACAGGTCAGGCAGACGAATTCATCATCGCGCTCTGCAACGTGATCCAGCGTCTGAGCATAGACCAGCTTCACATCCTTGGCGACATTTTCGACCGCGGACCGGGCGCGCATATAATCATGGATATCCTCTGCGATTACGGCAGGTTCGACATACAGTGGGGCAACCACGATGCCTTGTGGATGGGAGCGGCGGCAGGCAACGAATGCTGTATGGCGAACGTATTACGGCTCTCTCTGAGATATGCCAACATGGCGACTCTGGAAGACGGCTACGGCATAAACATGGTGCCGCTCGCAACCTTCGCCATGGAGACATACGGAGATGACCCCTGCACACGCTTCATGCCTCATATCGCAGGGGATGACGAGGAGAACGCATTTACAGAAAAATCCAGACTTCTTATAGGTCGAATGCACAAGGCTATAGCAATAATCCAGCTTAAGCTGGAGGCGCAAATGGCAAGGGAGCATCCGGAATGGGGACTCACTGACCGCGATCTGCTCTCGCGCATCGACAAAGAGAAGGGTACCGTCACACTCGATGGCAAGGAATATCCTCTCAACGACACCAATTTCCCCACACTCGATCCCGCTGACCCGACAGCTATGACTGACGAGGAGAAGGAACTTGTCGACAAGCTTCGTCATTCATTCAGCGTCAGCGACAAACTGATGAAGCATATCGACTGCCTCTTCTCCAACGGATGCATGTATGGCATATACAACTCAAACCTTCTCTTCCACGCTTCCCTGCCTCTTAATGAAGACGGCACGATGAAGGAGGTGGAGGTATGCGGAAAGAAATACAAAGGTCGCGGACTGCTGCATAAAATAGGAATGACCATGCGCGAGGCGTTCAACGATGATTCTTCGGAAGAGGAACGCAAATATGCCCGCGATTTCTTCTGGTACCTGTGGTGCGGACCGGACTCTCCCCTTTTCGACAAATCCAAGATGGCGACTTTCGAACGATATTTCATTGACGATCCCGCCACACACGTCGAGGAGAAGGGGTGGTATTTCAAGCTCCGGAACAAAGAGGAGGTATGCGATATGATTCTCGATGCGTTCGGAGTCGAGGGTGAACACCGCCATATAATAAACGGTCACGTTCCGGTCAGGGCTGCAAAGGGAGAGAGTCCCATACGAGCCAACGGGAAATTGATGGTCATCGACGGAGGTTTCGCGAAAGCATATCACAATACCACCGGCATCGCCGGATACACGCTTGTGTTCCACAGCAGTGGTTTCCAGCTCGTGCAGCATGAGCCGTTCACCTCTGCGGAGGAGGCTGTAAGAAACGGTTCCGACATTGTTTCCACAACGCAGATTGTGGAACTGTCAAGACACCGGATGCGAGTGCGCGACACCGACAAAGGGAAAGAACTGCAGGCGCAGATCGATGAGCTGTCAGAACTTCTCTACGCATTCCGGCATGGAATCGTGAAGGAGCGACATTACAAAAACTGACAATCTGAAACTTGAAACGACAATAACAATGAATAAATTTATAATATCGCTGATAGCGGCAGTTTCGGCTACTACCGCCTCAGCGCAGGTCAGCGCATCTCCCGGAAGGTTCTCTCCCCTTGCGGCAGGATATCTGGAACGCGCCCGCACCATGCTTTCAAGCGGAAACTACCCCGGAGTAATCGACCAGCTGAACGAGCTAAACACCAAGGGCATAATCCTTAACCAGACCGAAAAAGAGGAATATGTGTTCATGCTTGCCCGCGCTTATTACGAACGCGGCGATGCGGAATGCGTCACCCTGCTTCGTAATTTCATCAGAGATTACCCCGCATCCACCCATGCTCTCGAAGCAAGACTTTCCGTGGGTGACTATTTCTTTTTCCATCACCTCTGGCCCGATGCCCTGACGGAATACGACGGCATAGATTTCGACCGCCTGAACCGCGAGGACTTCGCCCTCTACACCTACCGGCATGCACTGACACAGATCAAGACCGGACATTACGCCGAGGCAAGACAGAGTCTGAAAGCCTTGAAGGAGAATCGTCTTTACCGAGAGGCATACACATTCTACACAGCTTATCTCGACTATATCGACGGCGACTACGATAAAGCATACACCGGATTCTCAAAAGTGAGAAGCGGAGAAAAAGGTCTTGAAGCGGCATATTACATGACTCAGATAGACTATAACCGGAGAGAATATGACCGCGTGGCGGCAAAGGGGCAGGAACTTCTCCGCTCACTCTCCGATCCGGAACTCGCACCTGAGCTGAACCGCATTACCGGTCTCAGTTTCTTCAAACTCGGCGACTATCAGCAGGCAAAGGTTTTCCTGAAAAAATACACTTCGCTGATTGACGGTTCTCCCGCTCCTGACGCTATTTACGCACTTGCCGTTGCCGACTATGCCGATGGCGATTACTCGGCGGCTGCCGAAAAATTCGCCACACTTACGGAACTTGACAATGACCTTGCGCAAAGCGCATGGCTCTATCTCGGACAATGCGATGTGAAGACCGGCAACGATGATGCTGCCGCAATGGCGTTCGAGAAGGCGGCGCGCATGGATTATGACCGCAATGTGTCGGAAGTGGCTCTCTACAACTACGTGGCAGCTCTGACAAGAGGTGGCAAAGTGCCGTTCTCCTCTTCGGTAGACATGCTGGAAGGCTTTATCAAGCTTTACCCGAATTCGGAATATACTCCCAAGGTAGAGGAATATCTGGCAACTGCATATTACAACGAGCGCAACTATACCAAAGCACTCGCAAGCATCGAAAAGATAAGACGCCCGTCCAAAGACGTGCTTGCCGCCAAACAGAAGATTCTCTACGAACTGGGAATCGAATCGATGACCAATGGTCGTCCGCAGGAGGCTTCCGTATTCTTCAACCGCTCGCTTGAGCTTGCCTCGCATGACCGCAGGCTCGCAGCACAGACCCATATCTGGCTCGGCGATGCGGAGTATTCGCAAGGGAATTACGCCAAGGCATCGGCGGCATACAATACTTTCCTCAAATCGGAAAACAATTCTTCCAACCGCACTTTGGCTCTTTACAATCTCGCTTATTCCGAATATCAGCAGGAGAAATATGCGGCAGCCGTACGTGAGTTTGCCAAGGCTCTGGCGGCATCTCCCGCTCTTCCCGCAACCCTCAAGGCGGATGCTGTCACAAGGATGGCAGACTGCCAGTATTATACGGGTGACTACCGGACAGCCCGCGATACCTATGCCCGTGCGAAAGCGGAGAATGCTTCAGATGCGGATTACGCTTCTTACCGTCATGCCGTCATGCTCGGTCTTGACGGGGATGTGAACGGAAAAATAAAGGAACTTTCCGAGATTGAAAACAATTTCCCGGATTCCAAATGGATGCCCAATGTGCTTCTTGAGAAGGCTCTGACATATGAGGCTATAGACCGTAATGACAAAGCGGCTGACGCCTTCAGCTGCCTTGCATCCAGATATCCCAAGTCTGTGCAGGCAAGGAAAGCGATGATCAACCTTGCCCTTACTTATTCGAAAGCTGGAAAAATGGAACAGGCTGCAGACACTTACAAGGAAATAATCCGCACCTGGCCGTCAAGCGAGGAGGCATCCATTGCCAACGATGACTTGAGAAAATATTACGCTTCGCGGGGAGAGCTGCCGCAGTATGCGGAATTCCTCCGCGGTGTTCCTGAAGCAAAACAGCTCGATGCCGATGAAATGGAACAGCTCGCATTCGACAGTGCGGAGACAGCCTATGCCGGTAATATAGAAGACATAACTCTTCTGAGAAACTATGTGCGTGACTATCCTGACGGCAAATACCTCGCTCCGGTATTGCTTGACATCGCAACCTCGCTCCAGTCTTCCGGGAAGTTTGTTGAAGCAGTGGAAACTCTCGCACACCTTGCCGAAGCTCGTCCTCATTCCGTGCAATATCCGGAAGCCCTCCTCCTCCGTGCCGAGATTCTGGAGAATGACATACCGGGGCGCGCATCGGAAGCTACTGATGTCTACAAAGCTCTGGCAAACACAGGAGAAACTGATTTTATGGCTGACGCATATGCCGGAATAGCACGCACGTCGCAATCCGATTCAGAACGTATCGAATACGCGCGCAAGGCACGCAACAACGGCGGCATAGGCGCCGACCAGGCAGAGGAGATGCAACTTGTCGAGGCTCTGGCAATGCTCCGTTCGGGAAAAACGGAGGAAGCTCTTGACATGCTTTCTTCTCTCGCGGCAAATCCCGCCGGTATCGCCGGAGCCAAGGCTGCGGTAGAACTCGGACAATATTATATCGACAACAAGGATTTCACCAATGCAGAGAAGGTTCTGCTTGAATTTACAGAAGCCGGAACACCTCATGAGTTCCAGCTCGCCCGCGGATTCATACTCCTTGCCGATGCCTATAAGGGGCAGGGCAAGGCTTATCTTGCAAAAGAATATCTGCAAAGCCTGCGCGAGAATTATCCCGGAAACGAGCCGGAAATCCTTAATGCAATAAAATCACGCCTCAACGCTCTCAAGTAATGAAGAAACATATCATATACGCCTTTGCCGCCGTCTCGGTGTTACCCGCAGCGGCTCAATATAATCAATCGATTTCCGTAGACGGGAAATATGTGCCGGAGGTCTTTCGGCTCGACCGCATAAATTCTTTCCCGAAACAGGTCAAATTCTCTCTGGAGACCAACCCGCTTTCATATGATGGGAGAAGCGTTCCGGCTGCATTCGCCCCGAGTCTCCTTCCACTACCCGCCACCGGATGGCGCGATACCCGGGAATATTCTGATTCCCGAGGCTATCTCGATCTGGGAGCCGGAAGCTGGCTGAACTCCACCCTGAGTGCCGGATACCGCTTCATTGATGATAGAAACACTACATTCGGCGTGCGCCTGCAGCACAATTCCACCTCGCTGTGGAAACCGGAAGTGTCTGAAACTATGAAAGACACCCGCATGTACCGTTACGATGAATCCATCGGTTTCTATGGATCTCACGACTTCAACGGAAAAGGAAGACTGAGCGGTGCGTTAGACTGGCATATCGGCAACTTCAATTATTACGGATACAATCCTCAATGGAGCAGTTTCTCGGACGAAAATGCCCCTAAAGCTCCGACACAGACACTCAACGACATATCTGCAAGGTTCGGATGGCAATCACCCTACAGGTCAGATGAAATCACATGGAATGTGGAAGCCGGAGTGCGCTATTTCGGATACCGCTCAGCCTATTCACCCCAGAAGCGGATGTTAATCGGTATGCCGGATGAGGGGATAATGCTTGAACGCGCACCGGGAGGAAGGGAAACAGACATAAATCTTCTCGGAGGTGTAAACTTCCCCATGTCGTCCAAATCTTCTATCGGCATAGATGTCAACACCGACATACTCCTTTATTCCCATCCTCAGGTTGACGGCGGCTACAGTCCGGTGCAACCGGATAACTATGGCATGCTAACTTTGACACCATATTATAGTTTTTCACGCGACAGGCTGTTAGTGCGCATTGGCGCGGAGATTGATCTCGCATTCAATGCCGGTGAGAAGAACGACCGCTATAGTTTCCTGCACGTGGCTCCGGATATCAAGCTGGATTATCTTGCAGGTCCGGTGGCTTTCTATCTTCATGCCCTTGGCGGCAGTCGTCTGAACACTCTGGCATCCAATTATGAACGTGATTATTACCAATCACCGCTTATCGGCAACTCACGACCCGTATATTCTCCTCTCGATGGTAGCCTCGGGGCTACATTCGGTCCATTCTCGGGTTTCTCAGCCGGTGCGGATTTCGCATTCCGCATCTCCCGTGGAGAATATCTCGGAGGATGGTATCAGCAAAGTCTCAATTATCTGAATCAGGTTGCTCCCGGTCTGCCGGAATCCGTTTATATGGACAACGCCGACCGCACGCTTTCATATGATTACAACCAAGACCACACCTGCAACCTTCACGGATTCAGCATCGGCATCCACGCATCATATGACCTTGGCAAAATCATAAAGATAGAGGCAAAAGGAAACTATCAGCCCCAAAACGGCAACAAGGGATATTTCAACGGATATGACCGTCCGCGCTGGACTGCCGGAATATCTGCTGAAACGAACCCGTGGAGCACTCTCAAACTTAAACTCGCCTATGATTATCGCGGTGTGCGCAATATCTACACCATAGGTAATTATCAAGGTGGCATGATTTCCGATGCCGACGTGCTCCTGTCAAAGAGACTCCCCGACATTACCTATCTCAATTTCGGCGCCTCCTATGGCATAACCTCGAATTTCACAGTATGGGTGCAGGCAGACAATCTCCTTAACCGGCACGACGAGCTCTTGCCCGGACTACCTCAGCAGGGCGTCAGACTCGCGGCGGGTTTCGGTGTGACATTCTGACCGCCGCATATAAAAGATTCGCAAACCATATTTTCTCTCCGCTTGTTATCAAGTAAGAAAAAAACAATTTATGAGCACAATGACCCTCACATATCTGAATGAAGACGATAAGGCATACGGACTTGCCGGGATGGCTATTTCGCTCGCCGCGCTCGATGCGATCGATCGCGTGGCAGGCGTCTCTCTCGACTCAGACGGCCCGATGGTCACGTTCTCTCATCAGTATTATTTTTCCGGTTCGCCGTCAATTTCCCCGAAAACTACCTGGGATAACCTACTGCGCAATTTCTATATCACCTCGGCGATGGTGATCTCAAACGTGATGTCGAGATCCATGGTCAGACTGGGACAGGATGTCCCGGCAGAACTGCTTGACACGATACACAATGAAATAAGCCGCGAAGGACGCGACACCTGTTCTCTCGAAGATGACGAAATCGACACAATCTACGAGAAAACGCGTTCCTATATGGGGCGTATCTTCCGCAATCCGAGACTCCACCCCGCAATCGATGACTTCGCACGAACAATCTCCCGCCGTCGCACTCTGAGCGGCAGCGAGATAATTGATGAATTACGCGCACTTTCAATAATCTGACAATGCTTGAGGATATTCAGAAAGCTGTAGACAAGTGGATCCGTGAAGTCGGCAAAGGGTATTTTTCCGAACTCACAAACATGGCGGTGCTTACTGAGGAAGTAGGTGAGCTGGCAAGAGTCATCGCCAGAGTATATGGTGACCAGAAAGCAAAACCCGGAGACCTTGACAAAGACGTGCACGCCCAGCTCGCCGAAGAACTCGCCGATGTGATATGGGTCGTTACGTGCATTGCCAACCAGACCGGAACAAACCTTTCCGAAGCCTTCGAGGCTTCTTTAAAGAAAAAATACACACGCGACCGCAACAGATTTTAAATCAATGCGTTGATAGCACTCCGGTCATTTGATGCAAGACTTTGGCTGAAGCCGTCTTGAGACTATTTTGAATCCGGTGCCTAAAATAAATTTTGCGACATGCAAATTTTTTATTAATTTTGCAACAGCTTCGAGGCTCGGCTCTCCTTTTTCCTATCCCTATCCCCATTCCCGGGAGGGCAGAGTCTGAAGCTTTAGGATTGTCTTATGGTGTAATGGTAGCACTGCAGTTTTTGGTTCTGCCTGTCCAGGTTCGAATCCTGGTAAGACAACAAAGTCAAGCCGCGACTGACTAATTCCCTGTCAGTTGCGGCTTGACTTTGTTATATTGCCGAATTTTCAACAAGTGTTGATGGGGTGCGGAAAAAAGGAAGACGATTGAGAGGAACACAATAACTGCAAGTGCCCAGGCATAGTAGAGATAGGGAAAAGGGGCGGCGGGTGATAATCAGATATGCCCACTTTCCAAGAATCCGTTTATCCCGATCCGAGAATAAGCAACAGGAGACTCAAAAGAAGTATGCCCAGATCTATGAGTTTCCGGCGGATATGCCGCTCATGAAGCGCTATTACACCATATGCGAACGAAACCAGCACACTACCCCTCCTGATCATGGAGACAACAGAAATCATCGAGTCCGGCTGCGACAACGAATAAAAATAAGCTATGTCGGCGCCAGTTAGAAACAGCGAGATTCCTAATATCGACCACCGCCAGCGGAATCTCACTCCCGATGCGCCGGAACGCGCCAGCACTATCAATATCACTCCCATAATCAGCACCTGATAAAGTGAATACCATGCCTGAACCTCAAGAGGCGCATAGCTGCGGAGAAGATATTTGTCGTAAAGCGCACTTACCGCACCGAGCATCGTTGCCCCGATAGACATCCACAGCCAGCGGCTGCGCCTGAAAGAGAAACCCTCGGCTGCCCCTATGCGGCTTATCATGAAAAGCGAGACAAATCCAAGCAGTATGCCGAGCCACTGAAGCAGGTTCAGACGCTCTCCGAACACCAGTAACGCACCGACAAGAACTATTACCGGACGCGAGGCATTGACCGGTCCCTGAATAGTCAGAGGCAGATGTTTGATAGAGAAATAACCGAGTATCCATGAACTCAGCACTATCACCGCCTTAAGCATTATCTGCAGATGACCGTAAACTGTATCGTTGAGTCCGAAACCGCCATGCGCGAGGTTCATCACGATTACAGGCGACATCAGCAGCGTTCCGAAAAGAGTATTGAGAAAAAGCACTGTCGGCACATTGTTGTCGCGCACCGACAATTTTTTCATTATATCATAGAATCCAAGCCCTAAGGCGGAGCAGACTGCAAGCAATATCCACATGACTTTGAACGTTGAAAAACAATCGGGAGGAATTTTGTGCAAAATTACAAAATTCCTCCCAATTATCTAAATTCTGAAACACAACGGCGGCTAAGATGCCGTTTCTGTCATGAGTCAGAGTGCTTCAAGTGTGAACGGAGCGGGGCGGTCAAGTGTTGATTTCGTTTCATTGCCGAAAAAGTCAGTCCAGGAAATATCCACCGGAGCATCGGGCGTGGATGCCTTGGCGCGGAAAAGCTGGAACTTGCGCGGCTTCTGATAACCTTTGTTCTCTACCTGATTGAGCCATATCGTATTACGCACCATATACGACACTGTATAAAGAGGATTCTCCTCGGTCACAATCTCCACCGGAAGTTCCTTGCCGTTTTCGGTTATCTTAAGCGTCCCTTCCGGATCCCATGCCCACAGATTCACATATATATAATTCTCTGGCACATCGCTGTAATCTGTCCATTTCGGATAATTCTTAAGAAATGCCCTCATTTCCCGGTTATTGGCGAAATAATCCTTCACTCCGTTCATATCCCACGCATAGAACTGCCTGTCTTCCGGATATTCGAAAGCTTTGTGTTCCCACTTAAGGTCTGAACCGTCAACCGTAAAGAGTTCGTATCCTGCAGGCGTGCCGTCCGGACAAAGATTCTTGAGCCCGGTAGCTCTCGTGCGCCACCATGAACCGCAAGCACCGGAAATGTTGTGGTCGGCGAGATTCTGCTCTTCCTCCGGCATGCGTACAATACACTGTCTGTGCGAATGCCCTGAGAATGTATGTACATTCTTATATGGCTTGAGAATGGATAGCAGTTCGCGAGAACTTGTCTCTTCCGGCTTGAGCCTGTATGCAGAGCCGTCGTTCTTCTTCCAGCGCAAAAGCGGACAGTGCATGCTCACCACCACCGGTGTGTCATAAGAGACTCCGGCAAGGTCTTTCCGGAGCCAGTCAAGCTGTTCCTGTGTGAAATTCTCCTTATAATTGCGGCGTCCTGTTATCCCCGGATAACTCGGATTTTCCAGAGTAGCGTTGATATAGTCTATGTTGTCAAGGAATACATAATGCACATCGCCTATATTATGCGAATAATACCGCGGACCGAAAGTTTTCTGATACGGAAGCGATGCCCGGAAATCAGCCCCCTCACCTGCCGGAGTGGCTCCGTCGTTGTCATGATTTCCCATAACATTGAAGAATGCCGTGGGATAGTCAGCCTCGTTCAGCGTGCCGCGCAGATCATTTATACTGTACTGATGCGCATACCAGTATAAATCCCACGATCCGTCACCAAGATTGATTGTATAGGCAGGAATACCGGCAGCTTTCAGTTTGCTCACCTCCTCCTTTATCCTGTCTACATAAGGACCGGAGAATATATCCACATCATTGCGTTCGTTGGCAAGATGAATATCCGCAAGGAAAATAACCGCGTGTCTTTTGTTATCGGTTTTCTTCAGACAGAAGTCGAGGCGTTCATATTTGTCGGCAGGCATCGTGAAGTCAGCCCAGAACTGGGGCATCACATCTTCCCGCACAGCCTCATAACCGGAGGGTGTTGTAATGAACACCTGTGGATTCTGTTTTTTCGATTTAAGGTAATAGGCACCCTTCTTGTCGGTCTTTGTCACTTCGTATCCGTCTGAGACAGTTACACCGGCAACAGGCTTCCCGTCACATTCAACCGTTCCGGCAACCGTAACACCCTTGCCGGGCTTCACCGGCAACGAAGATTTGAACGTTGATTGTGCATTGACGGCTACAGCAAAAGCCAATGCCGCCGCTGTCAAGGATAATTTGTAAAGTTTCATCTCGAAATGGTTTATAGTTATTATTGTTGCTTTCTGAAAAGACTTTTGCAAAGTTATGAAATTTTATTTATTCTACAAATCCATCACATTTTATTTAAGCAGCTGCCGGAAATAATTGCAGGCTTTTTCTTTTATTCAGGGATTTTTACCAATTCCTTCTTTTTCCGACCTTATCTGAAACTATCCGATTTATGGTTGCGTCTAACGCTATGATTTCCTAATTTTGGGGAATTATTTACAATAACAAAATGACAGTCGAAACAATAACACCATACGATTCCTCTCCTCTGCGTTCTCTTTTCGCGCTCGCTCTGGTCATGATGTCATCACCGGAGGCGGAAATATCTTGCTCCTGTTCGGGAAATCAGGAACAGGAATTCCTTGACCTGATAAGGCGCGAGGATTCGCTAATTTCCGCCATATGCTTCTCATACTCCGGTTCTGTTGCCGAATATGACGATCTCCGTCAGGACGCATTGATAAACATCTGGCGCGGGCTACCCACATTCAAGGGTGATTCCTCCTCACGCACTTGGATATACCGGGTAGTCATAAACTCCTGCGTATCGACCATACGCAAACAGATCCGCCACACCCACGCCTCGGAAAGCCTTGACAGACTTTATGACCTTGTAAGCGATGAACCCGACACTGACCGCGAACGCATAGAGACACTGCATCGCCTCATTGCCACTCTGCATGCAGAAGACAAGGCAATTATCCTCATGTGGCTTGATGATGCCGGATATGACGACATATCTGCTGTCATGGGTATGCCGAGAAACACAGTAGCCACCCGCCTTCACCGCATAAAAGAGAAGCTCACGCGCATACGGCATAAATTCGAATAATCACATTTCACATCCCCTCTCTCAACATCTTAGGACACGGCTCCTCCCCCCATACTATAGTAACAGATTGAATCCGGACAGATTCCAATTCCCACCATCTAAAAACAAAAGACATGAATCCCGAAGACATGAAATCCGCATGGCGCGACACAACCCGCAGTCTCTCCTCTGAATCCAAAGGCATCAAGACTGCCGACGACATGCGCCACGGCACCCCCCTCACATCGCTCGAACGGCTGCAGAAGCGATACCGCCTGTTTGCCATAGCAGGCATGACCGCCTGCCCAACATCCCTTATATTCCTGAATCAACGAATATTCCCGCACAACAACGGAATATGGCTTGCAATCGCATTTGCCGTTTACTTCATTACGTGCTTCACTATGGACTGGTGGCTGTATTACGGCATCGGCAGCATAGACTGCGTCCGCATGTCGGTCAGAGAAGTTTCCGAAAAAGCCATGTTCTATCGCAAACGGCATCTGCAGTTTGTTATGATTCTTATTCCCTTCGCACTCATCCTGTTTGGCTGGCTTGCATATGTAAATTCGGGCGATATCTATCTTCTTGCAGGCATGGCAACCGGGGCATTCTTCGGACTCGCGATAGGTTTGTACCATCTGTCTCAATTCCTGCGCGACTACAAAAACATTGAATAGCGGCCTCCCCTCCCCCTTTCTTCTTCGAAAAGCCGGAAAACGCAGAAGAATAAATCACCGGGAAGGCAGCAAAGAGAGGTAACTGAATTACAGCAATGGCAACAAAGACAGATAGAATGAATTACAGACAGACAAGAAAATGAACACTTGCGCATGATTCTGGATTATAAATATAACCAACACCTTAGTTTATGAAAAGCAGAATCATCATTGGAGCAGCCGCAGCGTTGACGCTCACCCTCGGCAGCTGCGTCTCCAACAAGAAGTATAATCAGATGGCGGACCAATACCGCACGGCAAATGAGGGACTCATCGAATGCAATGCCAACACAAAAAGCATGGAAGTGATGCTAAAGGATCTGAAAGCCCAGAACGCCGACCTCAAAGAGGCATATGGAGCAATCAAATCCTCCCTTGACCAGGCAATGGCAAACAACCATCAGGGAAGCGTGAACATTGCCAAGCTTGTAGACGAAATCAACGCCTCAAACAAATACATAAAGCAACTTGTGGAAGCCAAATCGAAATCCGACTCGCTCAACATGGTACTTACCAACAACCTGACACGTTCGCTCAACACCGATGAGCTAAGAGATGTAGATGTAAAAGTACTCAAGGGAGTGGTCTACATATCCCTTGCCGACAACATGCTCTACAAGAGCGGAAGCTACGACATTTCACCCGCGGCGATGGACATCCTCGGCAAGATTGCCAAGATAATAAAAGACTACAAGGATTATGACGTCCTGGTTGAAGGCAACACAGACAATGTTCCCATCTCGCGCACCAACATCCGCAACAACTGGGATCTTTCCGCATTACGGGCATCATCCGTGGTTCAGGCGCTACAGAATGACTTCGGCATCGATCCCTCGCGTCTGACCGCAGGCGGCAGAGGCGAATACAACCCCATCGCCACCAACTCGACCTCCTCCGGACGCGCTGAAAACCGCCGCACCGAAATCATCATCACACCCAAGCTCGACCAGTTCCTCGACCTGATCGACAAAGCGCCCGACACCCTATAGGGTCTGGCAGGGTGCGATGGGGCTAAATGGGGTGATATGGGGCTGAATAGGGCTGGATAGGGTAATATGGGGATAGGGATCCCATCCGACCCAGTCCATCCCCATCTCGCCATATTCAGCCCCATCCAGCCCAATCCAGCCACATCCAACCCCATCGCTCCCTATCCAGCCCCATCCAGCCCCATCTCGCCCCATCCAGCCCCATTCAGCCCCATTCAGCCCCATCGCGCCCTATCCAACCCCATCTCGCATAAAAATATGCAAATTTATTTGCATATTTCTGGAAGAATGTATAATTTAGCGATAATCACCAACATAGATTGCTTATGACTCCTCAGCGACGCCCTATTCGACAGAATTCTTACGAAGACCTTTTTGTCTATAAAAAAGCTGTGGTGATCTCGGCAGTCACAGACATCTTTAATAAAAGATTTATCAAAGATTCCAAATTATCTGCCCAGATAACAGGAGCGGCACGCTCCGTAAAACAGAACATAGTTGAAGGAGTCATCGATGATGCCGGCTCAAAAAAGA
>Ga0137307_102233_pt1 | contig 13976 bp, 14 predicted proteins | sample NAcewD2O_March_2_FD_97180 | JGI IMG/M metagenome (GOLD analysis project Ga0137307, IMG submission 97180) | Mouse cecal microbial communities from Vienna, Austria - N-Acetylglucosamine amended D2O_March | ecosystem: Host-associated > Mammals > Digestive system > Large intestine > Cecum | place...
CGGCGTGCACTGGCCGATGGCGTACATGTCAAGAATCTCCTCCTCCGTGCACCACCTGCGGTCAGTCACAATCTCCCGCTGGAGCATTGGAAGCATGGCGAGCCCGCCTCCGAACGTCAGCCCCCCGATTTTAAAAAAGCTTACATATAATTCGCCAAGTTTTCGTATATTCATCATGTTTCATTCCTTTGCTTATTATATTTTATACTCACGGCCTATGAAATCTGCCGTGAGTATCGCGCCAGCCGCAGCCGCAAAGCGGCATAATTCCGCATGTGGCTGTGCGCATCATGTTATACTGTGCGGCAGATTTATCTGGCGCGTAGTATAACACCTGTATTATTTTGTGCCGCAACTACAGCAATTTACTCATAACAAAGGCATAAATCTCCTGGTTTTTGTCCATCCAGCTGTCTGCGGCTGTCCGTGCTTCCTCTTCACTGGGGACTGCAATATTCAGCTCAATCATAGGCTCCCCATGTTCATACACCTGACAGCATACGGAATATTCCCCGTTGGTTTTCCTGTAGTAATCTGCTTTCACCGAAACCTCATCCTTCAGCTCATATTTATGATGGATTAGAAAGGAATCAATATCCTTCTGAATTGCAGCCGGAATATCATTTCTGAAAAAGGCGATTGTCTGCGCGCCATCCTCAGTCAGGTAATAGTAGGTTCTCCTGTAGGTGACTTCCTCCTTGATAAATCCGGATTCGGCCAGCTCCGCCAGCGCCTGCTGCAGCCTGAAGTATGTCGCGTATCCCTCTTCCAGAATAAACTTGCTGATCTGTGAGTTCGTCATTGGGAAATCCACCCTGTTCAGCATATAGAGAATAATCAGCTTATATAACTTCAACGCCTCATTTGTCATAGCTGCTCCTTTCCCTGCCAGATGTCACGCTCCTTCAGACAAGCCGCAAGCCGGTTTAGAACCTGGTGCTTGCCTCTGCTCCATGCAGGCTCTATGAGAAGATGACCCGGTGCGTCTCCAGTCAGCCGGTGGATGACAATATCTGGCCTCAGCCCGGAAATGCATTTCCCGAGGAGAGTGATGTATTCTTCCATGGACAGGATATAAAACGGATGGGCGCGGTAGTAATCCGCAAGGTCAGTCCCTTCGAGAACATGGAGAAGCTGCAGCTTCACCCCCTGTATATCCGTCTGGTTCAGATAATGGATGGTTTCAAGAATCTGCGGACTGTCTTCGCCTGGCAGACCGAGAATCAGATGGACGATCACTTCGATCCCCGCAGCTCTTAAGGCCTTTACTGCCTGTTCAAAGACCGGGAGCCCGTATCCGCGCCTTATAAAACGCGCTGTCTCCTCATGGGAGGTCTGCAGACCCAGCTCCACCCACACAGGCTTTATCTGGTTCAACTCCGAAAGGAGCGCCAGGACGTCCTCCCCCAGGCAGTCCGGTCTTGTGGCAATGGACAGGATGCGGATGTCCGGGTGGGTGATTGCTTCTGTAAAAATTTTCCGAAGATATGGAACAGGTGCGTAAGTGCTTGTATAAACTTGAAAATAAGCGATGTAGCCCCTCCCTGTATATTTCCTGCGCACGATATCCTTTCCCTGCCTGATCTGCTCGCTGACCGGAAGGGCGGGATCAGGGCCGAATCCTCCCGATCCGCCCAGGCTGCAGAAAATGCAGCCCCGCGTTCCAAGTGTACCGTCCCGGTTCGGACAGGTCATGCCGCCGTTCAGCGGTATCTTGTATAGCTTTTCTCCGAAAGTCTGCTTTAAATAAAAGTCAAGAGAGTAAAAGCGCTTCTCTCCCCAGTACACGGACATGGTAATACTCCTTATATTCATCATTTTTAGTCATGCGGTATGCATTATATGTACCATTGACACTTATATCATATCATCCATGGATGGGCAAATCAAGACTGCAATTGGGGACGGGGCATTCTTGACCCGTAAATAGTAACCCGCAATTCACAAAACGGACATATTTTTTTGCTACAATAGTCGTCATAAATTGTGAAAGGAAGTAGTGCATATATGGACAGAATTAAAATTTTAGTTGTTGATGATGAGAGCAGGATGCGCAAGTTGGTGAAGGATTTCCTGGAGCGGGAGGGGTTCCGAGTGCTGGAAGCGGGTGATGGTGAACAGGCTATGGAGCTGTTTTATGCTGATAGAGAGATTGCACTGCTTATTCTGGATGTTATGATGCCGAAGATGGACGGGTGGCAGGTATGCCGGGAAGTGCGGCAGACCTCAAAGGTTCCTATTATTATGCTTACTGCAAGGGGCGAGGAGCAGGACGAGCTGCAGGGCTTTGAGCTTGGCGTGGATGAATATATATCCAAACCTTTCAGTCCGAAGATTCTTGTGGCGAGAGTAGAGGCGATTCTGAGACGGACACGTACCCTTGATGCCGGGGAGATGGCGGATGCAGGGGGTATCTCCATTGACAAGGCGGCACACCGCGTGCAGGTGGACGGCAGGGACGTTGAGCTGAGCTACAAGGAATTTGAGCTTCTGTCCTATTTTGTGGAAAATAAAGGGATTGCACTTTCCCGGGAGAAGATACTGAACAGTGTCTGGAATTATGACTATTTCGGTGATGCCAGAACCATCGACACTCATGTGAAGAAACTCCGCAGCAAGCTTGGCGAAAAGGGGAATTATATTAAAACAATCTGGGGAATGGGCTATAAGTTCGAGGTGGAAGCATAATGAAGCATTCAATCAAGCGTCAGATGACGGGTGTGTTTATAGGTCTGCTTGTAAGCCTTCTGCTGATTCTGCTTATTATTAATGTAAGATTCCTGGAGCCTTACTACATCAGCAATAAGGAAACTGCGTTCGTGCAGCTCTACGGGGAGCTTAAGCTGGCAATTGAGCAGGACACGGTGGAGTACCAGGAAGTCTCAGAGCTTCTGAGGGGGCTTGCGGAAAAGAGTAATATTTCCTTTTTGGTCATTGACGAGAGGAACGGCCGGGTTGTAACAAATGTGCATGATATGGATATGCTGAAAAAGCAGCTTAATGGATATCTGCTCGACCAGGCACAGAAGGAGAGCAGGCTGCTGATCAGTACCGATAAATATCAGCTTGTCCAGTCAAAAGACAGATGGAATAAGACGGAATATATTGAGATGTGGGGACGGTTTGATGAGGGAAGCGTATTCCTTCTGCGAAGCCCTTTAGAGAGTATCCGGGAGAGCGCAGATATCTCCAACCGGTTCCTGATCTACATCGGCTGTACCATGATTGCAATATGCATTGCGCTTGTGTGGTATTTTTCCAAACGGCTTACAGATCCCATCCTGGAGCTTGCGGTTCTGTCAGACCGGATGGCAGACCTGGATTTTGAGGCAAAATATACTAGTGGAGGCTCCAATGAGATTGGCGAGCTGGGAGCCAATTTTAACCGGATGTCGGAAAAGCTTGAAAGCACCATATCGGAGCTGAAGCGTGCCAACAATAGTCTCCAAAAAGATATTGAGCGCAAGGAGAAACTGGAGAAGATGCGAAGCGAATTCATGGGAAATGTTTCCCATGAGCTGAAAACGCCTCTTGCACTAATCCAGGGCTATGCGGAGGGGCTTAAGGAAGGGGTAAATACGGATTCTGAGAGTCGGGAATTTTACTGCGATGTGATTATGGATGAGGCGGCAAAAATGAACCAGATGGTGAAGAACCTTATGGCGCTGAACCAATTGGAATTCGGGGATGAGAAGATTGAATTTGAACGGTTCGACCTGGTCGAGGTTATTGAGGGTATTCTGCAGAGCATGGATATTATGGCCCAGCAGAAGGAGGCGAGAGTCATATTCCTGAAGGAAGGACCGGTATATGTATGGGCAGATGAATTCAAGACCGAGCAGGTGGTGCGCAATTATATCAGCAACGCCTTTAATCATCTGGATGGGGATAAGGTTGTGGAGGTAAAGATGACTGTAGCAGATGATGGAAAGGCCAGGGTATCTGTATTTAACACAGGCTCCCCTATTCCTGAGGAGGCTCTTCCCCATATCTGGGATAAGTTCTATAAGGTGGATAAGGCGCATACAAGGGAATATGGCGGAAATGGCATCGGTCTTTCTATTGTAAAGGCCATCATGGAGTCCTTCCATCAGAAATACGGCGCGGAGAATTACGATAACGGAGTGGCATTCTGGTTTGAATTAGATACGGAATAATGTGAATTTTCAGTCTGCAAGACGGAGGAACGAGGCGCAGCGGTGGCTGTACCGATTGACGACAACGCGGCTTTCCCGGTAGCACATGTGTAAAAACGCAGGCGCAGCCTGCTGCGCCTGCGTTTTTACACATGCATTTTTGAAAAAAATACAAAAATTCCTCAAACGGTCTTCAGATCACAAAAGATCGAAAGACGCCCTATTGTCCGGAACCGGAGACTTTTACATCGGAAGCCTTCCGCAGCAGAGATCACTTATGAATCAGGGGGATTTTATCAATATAGGAGGCTCAGATATTCTGGGTGAGGCAGGACTGTGGTTCGATACATGGATGACAACAACCGATTTTCTGGAAAATAACCAGGAGACAGCCATAAAGCTACAGGCACTGATCTTCGGGGCAGTCAACGCATTTGATGCAGACCAGGACAAATTCTCCGAAGTAGCCGCCCGGTTATTTACCGAAACATCAGGAACAGAGACGCCGGCCGAAGAATGGAAGACATTCATGACAGAATTTGACGATCTGGTATCCGTGGACGAGGCAAAGGAAGGATTCTACAATCCAGACAGCGACAGATACTGGGAGAAGACTGTAAATTATACAGTAAAAACACTGATAGAATCAGGGGACCTGCCAGAAGGGACCGATGGAAAGCAGTATTATACAGCCGGCGAGGAGCTGTTTCAGAAATTACTGGAAGACCAGGAGCTGGTAGAAAAAATCCAGAATACAGTATTACCGTAAAATCATGAATCTGGGACGGGGTATTTTTAAAAATACCCCGTCCCAGATTGTTGTAGCAAAACCCTGTGATGTATGGTAAAATAAGAATACTTTGTAAAAGCTGGTTTGCAGCAGGGAGGAACAGATGATAGCAATTATTGACTATGATGCAGGAAATATAAAAAGTGTAGAAAAAGCGCTTAAGCTCCTGGGGCAGGAGGCGGTTGTCACAAGAGACCATGAGACGATTCTCGGAGCGGACAGAGTAATTCTCCCGGGAGTGGGCGCATTTGGAGACGCCATGGGCAAGCTTGAACAATTCGGACTGGACAAAGTAATCCATGAGGTGGTCAGGAAGAATACGCCATTTCTCGGCATCTGCCTGGGGCTTCAGCTTCTATTTGAGAGCAGTGAGGAATCGCCGGGAGTAAAAGGGCTTGGCGTATTAAAGGGTGAGATTGTCCGCATACCAGAAAGCGGCGGATTAAAGATCCCCCATATGGGGTGGAATTCACTTGGGTTTCCGAGAAGCGGGAGGCTCTTTGCCGGGCTGCCAGATGACCCCTATGTTTATTTCGTTCATTCCTACTATCTCCGGGCAGAGGATGCAGGTATTGTAACAGCAGTGACCGAATATGGCACAGAGATCCATGCTTCTGTGGAGAATGGAAATGTATTTGCCTGCCAGTTCCATCCGGAAAAGAGCAGTGATACCGGGATACAGATTCTAAAAAATTTTGTGGAGATACAGACGGAGGGGTAAGAGAAGGTGCATACGAAGAGAATCATTCCCTGTCTGGACGTAAATAACGGACGGGTAGTAAAAGGCGTGAATTTTGTGGATCTTAAAGATGCAGGAGATCCGGTTGAAATTGGAAGGGCATATGACAGGGAAGGAGCGGATGAGCTGGTATTCCTTGATATTACGGCTTCCTCAGATGCGAGGCAGACGGTGGTGGACATGGTCCGCAGGGTGGCGGAGACGGTGTTCATTCCCTTTACCGTAGGAGGCGGCATCCGTACAGTGGAGGATTTCAGGGCACTTCTAAGGGAAGGAGCGGACAAGATCTCCATTAATTCATCAGCCATCAATACGCCGGGGCTGATTTCAGACGCAGCGGACAAGTTCGGGAGCCAGTGTGTGGTGGTAGCAATTGACGCAAAGAGACGGGCAGACGGAAGCGGTTGGAATATTTATAAAAACGGCGGGCGTATTGATGTGGGGATTGATGCCCTGGAGTGGGCGGCAAAGGTAGAAAAGCTTGGCGCAGGCGAGATTCTGCTCACCAGCATGGACTGTGACGGAACAAAGGCTGGATACGACCTGGAGCTTACAAGAGCAGTGGCAGAGGCAGTATCCATCCCGGTCATCGCGTCAGGGGGAGCAGGAAACCTGGAGCATTTTAAAGAGGCGCTTACGGACGGGAAAGCGGACGCGGCGCTGGCGGCGTCACTGTTCCATTATAAAGAGCTTGAAATCCGGGAAGTCAAGAAGTATCTGCGGGAGCAGGGGATATCTGTAAGAATGTAATCAGGAATTGGAAATAAATGAAGTATCTGAGGGACTTTGTCAAATTATACAAGGAATGGGAGGAAATATATGGCAGCAATTAATAACGACTGGCTGGAAGCATTAAAAGACGAGTTTGGGAAGCCATACTATAAAAAGTTATTTCAGACCGTGAATCAGGAATATAAGACAAGGCTTGTATTTCCTCCGGCAGAGGATATCTTTAATGCATTCCATCTGACGCCTCTGCATAAGGTAAAGGTTGTGATTTTGGGGCAGGATCCATATCACAACCATGGCCAGGCCCACGGCCTTTGCTTCTCTGTAAAAAAGGGGGTGGATATTCCGCCGTCCCTTGTCAACATTTATCAGGAGCTTCATGATGACCTGGGCTGCAGGATCCCGGATCACGGCTGCCTGACCAAATGGGCAGAGCAGGGAGTGCTGATGCTGAACACAGTGCTTACCGTGCGCGCCCACCAGGCAAATTCCCACAGGGAAATCGGATGGGAGGAATTCACAGATGCGGCAATCAGGGCACTGAACAGCCAGGACAGGCCAATCGTATTTATTTTGTGGGGAAGTCCCGCCCAGCGGAAGGCGCAGATGCTAAACAACCCAGACCATCTGATTCTGAAGGCGCCCCATCCAAGCCCCCTGTCAGCGTTCAGAGGCTTCTTTGGCAGCAAACCTTTCAGTCAGGCTAATGCATTCCTTGAAGCTCACGGGGCGGAGCCGGTAGACTGGCAGATTGAATAATTATACTGAGAGCCAGAACAGATGAATGCTCTGGAAAACCACAGTGTGATACCGGGCAAATCAAGGCCGCACTCATTTGAACAGCAGCTCCATCTTCTTGATAACAGCAAAATAACTGATGACCAGTATGACGGTGGCTCCTGTCCATGCCATGACCTCCGCATAGAAAATTCCCTTTTCTCCAATAAGTACTGGAAGAAATATGGCCGTTACTGCCCGCATGATAAACTCTGCGATCCCAGATACCAACGGAAGAAGCGTATTTCCCATCCCTTGAATCGCGGAACGTGTAATGTGAAGAGTATAAAGGATGGGCAGGCAGATGCTCATGACTGCGAGATAATAATAGGCAATCTGTAACGCCTGCCTGGCCTCCGTTGGAGTTCCCGAAATAAACCATCCAAGAATCACCCTGCCTCCAAGGAGCATGGCCCCCGCAATGATTAATGATGTAAACAGTGCAATTAGAAGCGCTGCTTTAACTCCTTTGCGAATACGTTCTGTCTTTCGGGCTCCCAGGTTCTGGCCTGTATAAGTGACCATGGCATAGCCATAAGAGGTCGCGGCAACCTCCAGCACGCCATAGAGCTTATTTGTTGCCGTAAATCCGGCGATAAAAATCACGCCGAATCCATTGACCACAAACTGCACAATCATTCCGCCTACAGAAATAATTGCATTTTGAAATGCCATTGGAAAACCTAGCAGGAAAAGGCGTAAAGGCAGATGCCTGTCCTGGAATCTGAAATGTCGGGACGAAAGCTTTAGAAGCTCTATTTTCCCGATATGGTACAGACAGAACAGGCTGGAGACAAGCTGCGCGATTAATGTGGCAGCTGCAGCCCCTGCAATCCCCCACCCAAGAACCGGCACAAATATAAGGTCTAAAATAATATTTGTGACTGCCGCTACAATCATGGCATGAAGAGGCGTCCTGCCGTCTCCTAACGAACGCAGGATGGCTGCCAGCAGATTGTATGCCATTACCACCGGAACACCCGCATACATAATTCTCAGGTACAAAAGTGCATTCTCAAGTATTTCCGGGGGAGTCTGAAGAAACATCAGGACGGGACGTGCCAGAAGCTGTCCGGTTACAAGTAGGAAGACGGAGGAAAGGAGAGAAAGAACCGTGGAATTTCCCACGCTTTTTCGCAGATCCTCATATTTCTTCGCCCCGAATTCCTGCGCCATCAGAATCCCGAATCCCTGTGTGAAACCCTGGATGATGCCAAGCATCATCCAGTTCATCCAGTCTGCTGCCCCCAGGGCGGCAAGGGCTCCTACGCCGAGAAACTTCCCAACTACCATAGTGTCTACCACGGTATAAAGCTGCTGGAAAACATTGCCCACCATAAGGGGCAGTGCAAAAGAAAAAATAAGGGAAGAGGGATGTCCCTCTGTCATGCTTTTAATATGTGATGTCATAGATTCACCTCGATTAATGTAAACAATTGTTTGCTTTACTATTATATGATACAAGCGTCAAAAGTTCATGCGTTTCATGCTTGCATGAAAAAGCATGATCTTTTGACGCTTACATCATTATATCTTTAAAGCATGTTGCTGTAAAGATGATTATTGGGGACGGGGCATTTTTAAAAATGCCCCGTCCCCGATTTGACAGTGCAAGCAATAATCAGGTATTCATTGACTTTTTGGCACAGCTCAGAGATTATTATCAGGAACGTGAGGATGTGCCGATTTTTCACTCTGTCATTCTTGCGGGAGTATATGACATAAAGAATCTAAAATTAAAACTCTGCCCTGATACAGAGCATTTATACATTAGTCCATGGAATATTGCTGCAGATTTTGACATTGACATGAGCTTTTCATCTGCTCAGATTATGTCCATGCTTGAAGAATATGAGGAAGATTACCATACAGGAATGTCCACCGCGAAGATGGCAGAAGAGATTTACCAGTATACATCTGGGTATCCGGTGCTTGTTTCTGCGATCTGTAAATTTATTGATGAGAAAACGCAGAAAGCGTGGTCAGGGGCTAGAATTGAAGAGGCTGTAAAAAAATACTGACAGATCATTCGCCGCTGTTTGAAAGTATGATCCGGCATCTTGCCGAGTATCCTTTCATGAAACAGATGTTTCAGGCAATTTTATTTCAGGGAAAGGAATTTTCATATAATCCTGATACAAAAGAAATCAATCTTTCCCATATGTCTGGCTATACAGTCAACAGGAACAAGAGGATTCAGATTGCAAACCGGATTTTTGAAATGCGCCTTTATAATTGTTTCCTTTCGGAGGATGAGCTTTCATCTGGCATTGGAACTCTGGCACAGCGTGATAAAAATTATTTTATTCGTGACGGACGTTTGGGTATGGACATGACGCTAAAAAAGTTTGTGGAGTATTTTGCAGATATTTACAGCGTCAGCGATGACAGATTTGTTGAAAAACATGGGCGGAAGATTTTTCTGATGTTTCTAAGGCCGATCATTAACGGAACAGGCAATTACTATATTGAAGCACAGACAAGGGATGCAAGGCGAACGGATGTCATTGTGGATAATCTGGGAGAACAGTTCATTGTTGAGCTGAAAATATGGTATGGAGATGAATATAACAAAAGAGGTGAAGCACAGCTGTCTGAATATTTGGATTATTATCGTAAAGACAGAGGATATATGTTAAGCTTCAACTTTAACAGGAATAAGAAAACAGGCCTGAGGGAGGTTAGAACTGGCGGTAAAACGACTGTAGAAGCGGTTGTGTAGCCAGACTGGGGAGAAAAGTCATGAAGAGAATGTGTAAACAAAAGATGAAACTCCTAAAGAAAATGTGTAAACAGAAGATAAAACTCCTAAAGAAAATGTGTATATCGCATTGCGGAAATGCATATAATAAGATATAATGATGGAACAGGCATCAGTATAGCCATTGACACTTATATCTTGGAATCAATGCAGAGGAGGTGTGCACCTTGTACCGCAAGCTTATGGAAAGTCTGAAAAAATGGAAAGATGATCCGGCAAAAAAGCCTGTGATTATCAGGGGAGCAAGGCAGGTTGGCAAGACATGGCTGATGAAGGAGTTCGGGCGGACATGTTACGAGAAATGTGCATATATTTCTATGGATGAAAATGAAGTGATGCAGGATGTATTCCGCGATGCGTTCGATATAGAACGCATTATTTCTGCATTGGAGATTGCGGTTGGATTTAAGATAACCCCGGAGGATACGCTGATTATTTTTGATGAAGTTCAGGAAATTCCGAGAGCGCTAAAATCTCTTAAATATTTTTGCGAAAACGCCCCGGAATATCATGTGGCAGCGGCAGGTTCGCTTTTAGGCGTTGCTTTACATGAAGGTACATCATTTCCGGTAGGAAAGGTGGAGTTTTTAGACCTTTATCCATTAGATTATCAGGAATTTCTCTGCGCCTGCGGTGAAGAGCCGCTTACTGAGCTTTTGAAGTCCGGTGACACAAGAATGATTACGGTTTTTAAAAATAAGTACATTGATTACCTAAAAATGTATTATTATGTCGGAGGCATGCCGGAAGCAGTTGTAACATACATAAATTCAAAGGATCTAAAAAAAGTGCGTGTGGTACAGAACAGGCTGCTCAGTGCTTATGAGAATGATTTTTCAAAGCATGCTCCGGCAGAGATCGTCACGAGAATCCGGATGCTTTGGAATTCCATTCCTACCCAGTTGGCAAGGGAGAATAAGAAATTCGTATATGGTCTGGTGCGGGAGGGCGCAAGAGCGAGGGAATATGAGGTGGCTCTTACATGGCTTGCTGACTGCGGGCTTGTCTACAGGATTAACCGTATAAAAAAGCCGGATTTCCCGCTGCGTGCATACCAGGATTTCCGCGCGTTTAAATTATTCATCTTAGATATTGGTCTTCTTGGTGCAATGACAAGGCTGGGTGCAAAGCTGATTCTGGAAGGAAACCGTATGTTTGAGGAGTTTAAGGGAGCGCTTACAGAGCAGTATGTGCTGCAGCAGCTGGTGAACGACCCGGAGAATGATATTTTCTACTGGTCATCGGATACAACACCGTCAGAGGTTGACTTTATTTTGCAGAATGAAGATGGGATTGTGCCGATTGAAGTGAAGGCCGAGGAGAATCTTCAGGCAAAAAGTCTTCGGTTTTTTTGTGAGAAATTCCGGATCAGGAAGGCGGTAAGAACCTCCATGTCGAACTACAGAAAACAGGAATGGATGGTAAACGTTCCGCTGTATTTAGTTGGAGAGATGGGGAAATATATATAATACCTGTCTGTACCAGTGATATTCTAGGAAAAAAATCAATATTGTCAACCAGAGTGATGTCATCCAGATCCAGTTTAAAATCATCCCGGATTTTGGAAATGCGGTTATACATTGTATTCGTATGGATATACAGCACCTGTGTTACAAGCCGGATACAAAAGTGAGGTTACTGTTCACTCCGTTCACAGTAACAAAATGAACGGCGGTTTTTGAAAAATAATCCATTGGGGGTTGATTTTTTGGAGAAATAGAGGTATAATGATTTTAATAAGCAGATATGGTTCATCGGTAGAACACTGGCTTCCCAAGCCGGAGAGGCGGGTTCGACTCCCGTTATCTGCTTTTTTTGACTTCTTTATTCTTAAATATTCATAGTATTCTTATGAGGGAAAAGATTATGATGTAAGTGTCAAAAGGTATTTTAACACTTCTGATACACGGATTGTTCCGTGCTCGTGGACTCTCAAAATCCTGCAATTTGTTTTAGAATTACAATAAATTTGTGATCTTGGTGTTATTTTAAAACAAAAAAATCTTGACAGACCTATGGAATGTCTCTATAATACATGCGCCTAAAGTGAAAATACAATTGATTTACTGTTTTGTAAATTAATTTGTGATGTATGAACATACTTGCAGAGTAAACAGCAGCGGAGGTATCGTATGATCCTGGACACGTTTTACGAAGAGAATACAGAAATCATCTTTTCATATCTTCCTGCATGGGAAATGTTCTTTTCTATGCATGTATTAGCGAATCCGGAACACCATGCGTCCAGGAAAAACTGGGCTTTGGAAAAAGAAAAAAGCTTTCCGGAATTAGTGGCACGGATTAAGGAATTAGGAGCCATTACAGATTGCTGGAATTTTATCATTGACTCCCATAAATGGGGAGAGGTCCGGCAGATGGAGATTCATGAGATGCTTTTTCTTCTTCGGCGGGAAAATATTTACCAGTGGAATGAGTGGATGGAATATACAGGAAACGTAATGAGTATTGGAGAAAGAAACGCTGTTTTAGAGGTGATGAAGCAATATTATGATCTTGCGTTCCGAAAGGAAGAGATCCTGCTAAGAGCGTATATCAGGCGCATACTCCGGGAGGAGAAGGAGAACTGTCAGAAAGAGGGGGTGTGGGCATGGTGTGGGAGAGTGCACCCCCGTCTGCATGTTGAGCCGGAGGCGGTTCTGTTCCTGAAAAACCATGAGTTCAGAATCAGGAAGAACGAGATTGACCGGGTGTTCATCACGGCCAGCACCTTTGTGGTTCCTCATTTATGGATGTACCGGAACGGGAATGAATTAGAGATCGTGAAAGGGATCCTGGTTGAACGGGAAAAAAATGAGATTCCAAAGGATCTTGTGTGGATGTTTAAGGCATTGGGAGAGCAGAACAGACTGCAGATTGTAAAGCACCTTCTGAACGGCATCTGTACCACACAGGCTTTGGCCCGGGAAATGGGGCTGAGTGAGGCGGCAGTTTCGAAACATTTGAAAATTCTGCAGAAAGCCGGACTGGTGAAAAAGGCTAAAAGAGGATTTTATGTGGAGTATAAGTTCGAAATCGAAAGAATTGATTACATCCCTTATATGTTTTATGAGACTATGCTGCAAAAGCAGTAAGGAGGAGAAAAAATGTGGCGGGTAATCCTTTCAACATACCGGAAAAACAGAATTGGAATTATGCGGGCAGTTCCCTGGTCGTTCATGGTATCCAGGGTTGTGACCGGGGTGACGCAGATTGTGTTTCCTTATTTTATCTATCATTATTTCATGCAGGGAAATCTGCAGAGAGATTTTGGCAAGTATGCAGCCGGAGCCGATTATATGACGTATATCGTGCTAGGGTCAGCCCTAAATGTTCTGGCGGTATCCACATTGATGAATGTGGGACGTGCCCTGATCAGTGAACTGAGGGAAGGAACCCTGGAAACTTTACTGTTATCCCCTGCATCAAGAAGCGCTTATTTCCTCGGCTGCTTATCAGAGCAGACCATGAGGGCATTACTGGAGTCTGGCACCGTGCTGGCCGTGGGAGCACTGCTTGGGGCAGATCTGGGGTCTTTACTTTCTCTCCGGGCTGCTGTTGTAATTATGTTAGCAATACTGGGCTTTTTCTGCATGGGCATTACACTATCATCCGTAATGTTGTATACAAGAAATACCTATCTTACACAGAATACTCTGTTCGTAACCATGAGTCTGGTCTGCGGGATCACCTACCCGGTTCAGTACCTGCCGGGCTGGGTGCAGGGTATTGCGCAGATTTTTCCTCTGACTCCGGCGGTGGAGCTGTTTCGTAATGTGGTGACCGGACATCAGAATCTGATGGAGAATTACTTTTCCGTCTTGCAGGTCGTCATTCTGTCAGGCATTTATCTGGCTGTGGGCTCTATATGGTATATGAAGATGGAACCCAGGCTGATGGAGAGTATATTCGGGTAGGGGATTAAGGATAGACACTGCTGTCTGGTGCAAAATCAGCGGCATTTCTCGCTTTGTGTCGTGTTCTTCGGTGACAGAAAGAAGTAGTCTGTATGCGAAAGGAGGAAAACTTGTGAACTCAAAAGAGATT
>Ga0137307_102237_pt1 | contig 13926 bp, 8 predicted proteins | sample NAcewD2O_March_2_FD_97180 | JGI IMG/M metagenome (GOLD analysis project Ga0137307, IMG submission 97180) | Mouse cecal microbial communities from Vienna, Austria - N-Acetylglucosamine amended D2O_March | ecosystem: Host-associated > Mammals > Digestive system > Large intestine > Cecum | place...
ACTTTCTGACCGCAAACCGCAACCATTCTTCTCCTTAGTTTACCATAAGTATCGCATATTGTCAAAAAAATGCATCCTCAAATCTCATTGAAGATGCATTTTTAACATTTATTTAATTTTTTCATATTTTATTTTTAAAATCGGAGGAATCTCTCGACTCTCACTCCTGTAAGACCTTTACTTTGATAAATGATTTAGCAGGCATATGTCTTTTCGCTTTATCCGCTCCTCTCACATATTCATCTCTCTAAAAGTATATACCCTCAGTTATTCACATCTATAATCGTTTGCCTGCTGAAGTATTGCCTTTTCAATATCCCAACAATCTACTAAATTATTCTTCCTATAACCCGGCATACTTCTCTTAAAAATGCAATCCTCCTGATGTTTCTTTACACATCTTTGGGACTCCTGCCATATGCGGTACCTGTAATTCAATATGTCTGCAAATGCTGAATCTCTTGATTAACGTCCGGCTTCTTCATACTCTCCGATTGTTCTGTCCTTTTCACTCTTATTGAGCCGGAGCCTTTTATCTTAAATAAGTAAAGGTCTCTTCTCCACAGGAATGTACATCTGCCGTACCACTAACATATTGAATTGTAATAAACTCTACACTGTCCACGGGACCTTTACCTCCTTTTCTTATACTTCAACCACCCTCCGAACCAGATTCTGATTGTTCTATAAGTTGTGTCTCCCCGGAAAATGGCTCCTCCTGAGATATTGGATTGATAAATCGTATCTCGTTTGGATTGATCTTATATTATCATACAGGCTCTTATTTGTCAACACATTTTTTGAATATTTTTCTAATAAATTTATAATTGTCTATTTTGTATAAAATTTTCTGAATATTCATCAGATTCAGACAGTAAAATACCGGAGCCTGCCGCATCCGGGATTCAAAAATCACAGATGCGGCAGGCCCCGGCAGCGATTGGAATGTCCGCTGTATTTTTCCTCCGGCCGCTCCTTTACAGGCCGAAGCCCGCGGCATTTTTTTCAAAATCCGCTCAGCAGATCTCCGCTCCCGCAGGCATATCCTTCTCGGGAACCATGAGGGAGAGGACGCCCTCTGCATCCTCCGCGCAGAGCAGCATTCCCTCCGAAAGGACTCCTGCCAGCTTGGCGGGCTTTAAGTTGACCAGAACCATCACTTTTTTGCCGACCATATCCTCCGGCGTATAGTGGGCCTTGATCCCCGATACGATCTGCTTCACCTGGCTTCCGACCTTCACCTTGGAGCAGAGAAGCTTCTTCGACTTGGGCACCTCCTCGCAGGCGATGATCTCACCGACCTGGAACTGCATTGCGCCGAACTGGTCAAAGGTGATCTCCGGCTTCGCCTCAATATCAATCACAGTCTGTTCTTCCTCCTGGGCGCCCTGATCCGCTTCCTCTACCGGCGGATGCAGTTCTTCCACTTTCTGCAGCACTTCTTTCAGATCCAGCCTCTGGAAGAGGATCTCCGGCTTATCCGTCACATGCCCTTCATTGAGCTGGGAGAGGATCTTCCGGCTCGTAGATGGCATAAATGCCTCCAGAAGCCTTCCGCCCGCGGAGATTCCCTGGATCAGGTTCCACAGCACGGTCTCCAGACGGTCTTTTTTCGCCTCTTCCTTGGCCAGTACCCAGGGCATGGTCTCGTCGATGTATTTGTTGCACCGCTTGAACAGATTGAAAATTTCCGTCATCGCATCTGCCACGCGGAGGTCGTTCATTTTTGCGTCTACCGCTTTTGCGGTGCTTTCCATCACGGCCTTCAGATCCCCGTCCACTTCCTCCGCGGCTCCCTTGTCGCTTACCACGCCGCCGAAATACTTGTTGGTCATGGATACGGTCCGGTTGACCAGGTTGCCCAGCGTATTTGCCAGGTCGGAATTGAGCCGTTCCACCATCAGTTCCCAGGTAATGACCCCGTCATTCTCAAAAGGCATCTCATGGAGTACAAAATAGCGTACTGCGTCTACGCCGAAGAAATCCACCAGTTCATCCGCGTACAGTACATTTCCGCGGGACTTGCTCATCTTGCCGTCCCCCTGGAGGAGCCACGGGTGGCCGAAGATCTGCTTCGGCAGCGGAAGATCCAGGGCCATCAGGAAGATGGGCCAGTAAATGGTATGGAAACGGATGATGTCCTTTCCGATCAGATGCAGGTCTGCCGGCCAGTCCTTCCGGAACTGCTCCGTGCAGTCCCCGCCGCAGTCGTATCCGATTCCGGTGATATAGTTGGACAGCGCGTCCAGCCATACATATACCACGTGCTTCGGGTCAAAGTCCACCGGGATTCCCCATTTAAACGAAGTTCTGGATACACAGAGATCCTGCAGGCCCGGAAGCAGGAAATTGTTCATCATCTCATTTTTCCTGGAGACAGGCTGGATAAATTCAGGGTGCGCGTTGATGTGCTCAATCAGGCGGTCCGCATATTTGCTCATTTTAAAGAAATAGGCTTCCTCCTTCGCCGGCTGCACCTCACGCCCGCAGTCCGGACATTTTCCGTCTACAAGCTGGGACTCGGTAAAAAAGGATTCACAGGGTGTACAGTACATCCCTTCATAATGTCCTTTGTAAATATCCCCCTGGTCATACAGCTTCTTGAAGATCTTCTGGATCTGCTTCTCGTGGTATCCATCCGTAGTGCGGATAAACTTATCATAAGAGGTATCCATCATATCCCAAATCCGCTGAATCTCGGCAGATACATTGTCCACAAACTCCTTCGGAGTAACCCCTGCTTCCTCCGCCTTGAGCTCGATCTTCTGCCCATGCTCGTCCGTCCCGGTCTGGAAAAACACATCGTATCCCTGTATCCTCTTATAGCGGGCGATCGCGTCCGCCAGGACAATCTCATAGGTGTTGCCGATATGCGGTTTGCCGGAAGTATAGGCAATCGCTGTTGTAATGTAATACTTTGGTCTCTCTGACATTTTTTTCTCTCCTTCTTTCCGATGCAGCCGCGCTAAAGCCGAAGCTTGCACACTTCCCGGTCATATGTAAATATTCCGTTCATCTCTTCCTCCACGTCGCTGAGCTGTGTATAGACGCTGGCGCACAGTCCGTTGGGAATCTGTTCTTTTACTTTCTGCATCTGCTTTTTATATGCGGCATTCAGGCTTTCCATGGTCTTATGTGTTCCATAGCCGTAAAGTTTCCTGCAGGCGCTGTGCTGTTCCACCCGCAGGGAATAGCCTCCGAACTCCGACAGCACGGTGGCCCGTTCCTTTTCCGCCGTAAATTCCAGTTTAAAGAAATAATTGTGTATGCTCTGGAGGTCTCCGCCCTTCTGGTCAAACCAGCCGCTTGCCTGGTCGATCAGCCGGGTGCCGTCGCATTCCCGGGCAATCTTCGTCATGTCCTCAGTCTGGAACTGCCCCCAGCCTTCGTTAAAGATCACCCATACCGCGATGGACGGATGCCCTTTCAGAAGCCGGATCGTCTCCTTCATCTCCCGGACAAACTCCAACCTGCCTTCCTTATGCGTACGGGACAAAAGACGGGGATAGATATCCGCCATGTTCCATTTCCGCCAGGAGATCAGCGTGGCCGTATAGGTCACAAACCAGTGCCTGTAGCAGGTTCCTCCGTTCACCATATCCTGCCAGACCACCATACCCAGGCGGTCGCAGTGGTAATACCATCTTTGGGGTTCGATCTTGATATGCTTCCGGATCATGTTAAAGCCCAGCTTTTTCATTTCCCGGATATCAAAAATCATTGCCTCATCCGAAGGCGCCGTATACAGTCCGTCCGGCCAGTAGCCCTGATCGAGGACGCCGTTCTGGAACTGTACTTCTCCGTTCATACAGATACGAGGAATCCCGGTTTCATCCGGCTCCACCGTAAATGTGCGCAGGGCAAAATAGCTTTCTGCCCTGTCCTCGCCCATGGTCACGGTATACTCATAGAGCCAGGGCTCCCCGCAGGTCCAGGGCTGCACCTCCGGAATCGGTATCTCAATATATCGGTTGGAAGTACCGCTGCCCTCCGCGATCACCGCGCATTCCTTTTCATGTCCCTGCTGACAGATGGCGGGAGCGCAGACCTGAATCTTCACCGGCAGGTCCAGGGCCGACCGGACACAGATCCGCACCAGCTTCCGGTCCAGATCCGGCTCTGCCGCCAATTCTGTTATATAGCACCCGGGCACGTATTCCATCCAAACGGTCTGCCAGATCCCGCTCTGCGCAGTGTAGAACATACCGCCTTTTTTCAGCTTCTGCTTTCCTTTTGCATGGTAAGAGGTATCGCTTAGATCCTTCACCGCAGCCAGGATTTCATTGGATGCTTTCCCAAGGTATTCCGTGATATCTGCGGAAAAGGGGAGATATCCCCCGGTATGCTTAGCCGCCTCCCGGCCGTTGACATACACCCTGCAGGACTGATCCACCGCGCCGAAATGCAGGATCAGGCGCATTCCCTGATCCAGCTTTTCCCAATCCGGTGAAAATCTGCCGTCCTGTATCCGATACCACAGGTATTCATCCGGCTGCAGCTGCCTGCCCACCCCGGACAATGCGCTCTCCGGCGAAAAGGGCACCAGAATCCTGCCGTCATATTTTTCCGGCCTTTTGAACTGCTTCGTTACCGCATAGTCCCAATACCCGTTCAGATTGACGTAGCTGTCCCGCTTTAGCAGCGGGCGCGGGTATTCCTGTAAAACATGGTCTGCGTCAAGCGTCTTTCCCCAACGTGTATATAGCTGCTCCATAGACTTCCTTCCTATCCATAAATACACATTTACAAGAGGGGACCGCCTGTATCAGAATGGTCGGTCATCCCTCTGTCCGTTTCGTTTTCGCAACAAGCACGGAATGTCGTCCCATATTTACTACGATTTCTCCATTGTGGATAATGTATTCATCTTTCTTTGTGGTAAAGTCGTCTTCATAAGAGTAGATCAGCCGTTTCATCCGTCCGGTGACCGGCACTTCCGCCATCCATACCGGAACCGTGACTTCCCGAAGGCTCTCACTGTTATTCAGGATCACAACCACCTGCTCGTCGCCCACAAACCTTCCGTACGCCAGCACGTCCTTCTCCCAATACAGCATCCGAAGGGACCCTGTGCGCAACGGCCGTTCCGTCTTATGTATCCTGATCATTTCCCTGTGGAAATCTATCATACGTTTTTTTTCTTTTCCCCAAGGGTACGGTCTCCGGCTGTCCGGGTCTGTAAATCCGCACACCCCTGCTTCGTCGCCGTAATATACCGTTGGCGCTCCCACCCAGGTCATCTGTACCGCAACCGCTTCCGCCATGACGGCGGGAATGACCCCTTCCTCGGCGGCCCTGTGATCCATGCCTCCCAGACGTCCTACCACCTGGTTTGTCCGTGTCAGGAAACGGGAGTGGTCATGGTTGGAGAGTTCGTTCATTGCCGTCTGCAGGGATGAAGTCTGCATACAGGACATAAAGTGGTTCATCGTATTGACAAAATAGTCCGCATTCCCCAATAAATCGGGCCGGAACTCGTCGCTGTGCTTTTCCATCCCGGTCAAAAACCAGGTCAGCGGTTCCATAAAGGCATCATAGTTCATGATGCTGTCCCACTCGTCTCCCTGCAGCCAGTCCGCGGGATCTCCATAATGTTCTGCCAGGATCAGCGCATCGGGCCTGGCACTCTTGATCTCTTTGCGGAACCTTTTCCAGAACGCATGGTTGTACTCATTGGTATGGCCCAGATCCGCAGCCACGTCCAGACGCCAGCCATCCACGTTGTACGGCGGAGATACCCATTTTCTGCCGATCTCCATGATGTAGTCTTCCAGCTTCCGGGAATCTTCGTAATTCAGCTTCGGCAGGGTATCATTTCCCCACCATCCGTCATAGCTGGTATTGTACGGCCATGCAGAATCTTCATTGTTATGAAAATAGAAAAAGCTCCTGTACGGACTGTCTTTGCTGATAAACGCACCCTTCTCATAACCGTCCCGGCTCTCGTAAATGCGCTCCCGGTCCATCCATTTATTAAAAGAGCCGCAGTGGTTGAATACTCCGTCAAGGATCACCCGCATACCCCGGCGGTGGATTTCTTCCACCAGGCGGATGAACAGCTCATTGCTTGCTTCGAGATTTTCCAGGTCTCCGACGCGTTTCTTATACAGCTCCGCCTGGGTATTGTCCTCTGCCCCTTCAGGCAGCGCCTGCTCTCCGTCCTGAATGAAGATCCCAAAATGGGGATCGATATAATCGTAATCCTGAATATCGTACTTATGATTGGACGGCGATACAAACAGCGGGTTAAAATAAATGACTTCCACGCCAAGATCCTGCAGATAATCCAGTTTTTCCATCACGCCCTGGAGGTCGCCCCCGTAAAACCTGCGAACATCCATGGCGTGGGGCATTTCGTTCCAGTCCTCCACTTTTCTGACAGGTTCGCCGATATAGATGTACTCCCTGTCTTTTACATCATTTTCCGGATTTCCATTGTAAAAGCGATCCACAAAAATCTGATACATCACAGCGCCTTTTGCCCAGTTCGGCGTGGAAAATCCAGGCACGATCCGGAACGAATAATGCGGCTTGATGTCATCCGATACGCCGGTTCGGTTATAATAGCAGACCTCATCATCGCAGTGGATTTCAAAATAGTAGGAAAAGGCTTCAGTGCCAAGCTTCCAGTGAATCTCGTAATAATCAAATACGCCGCGTGTAAGAACCCTCTCCATCTGATAAATCCCGGAATCCGCCACCAGCAGGACCGTACTGACATTGTTCCGGGCGGTGCGGAACCGCAGCCTGATCATCTGACCTTCCGCAGGCTCCGGCGGTATCACATAGGAAGAAGTCCCATCGCAGAACAAGGCGTCTCTGCACATCCTGAAATCTCCTTTTCGATTGATCGATTCATAGACCTCTTCCGTATTGCTTTCTTTTTCTGTCCGTGTCTCTGTCCGGCCCTCGTGCCAGCCCCCCGGATGTTTTTCCGGGTGCTTGTATACGCCTTCAGGCGCCTGTGCAGTTTTTTCCGGTTCTGCTTTCTCTTCTCTTTCTATCGCTTCTGTTTTCTTCGAGCAATTTTCTGTGCTCTCTTTCGGATGCACATTCTCTGAAGATTCCCCTGGGTGCATCTCTGCGGTTTCTTCCTGATGCTCTGTCTCCGATGGTTCTTCCGGGCGAGGTTCTGCCGGCTTTTCCGAATGCGCCGCTTCTACAGGTTCCTCATGATGTGTTTCTGAGCCTACTTTCGGATGCTCTGTCTCCGACGGTTCCTCCGCGTGGGGTTCTGACGGCTTTTCCGGATGTGCTGCTTCCGGCGGTTCCTCAGAGTGCGTTTCTGACGGCTTTTCCGGATGTGCTGCTTCCGCAGATTCCTCAGAATGCGTCTGCGCAATCCCTTTCATATGCTCTGTCTCCGGAGGTTCTCCCGGATGTACTTTCGTGATCTCTTCCGGCTGCGTGCTCCCTGATAATTCCTCCGGATGTGTCTCCGCTCTCCCTTCGGTCTGCAGTGTCTCACAGCCGCTTTCTGCTTCCGCCGCCGCAATTTCCTCCTGCAGCGTCATTTTTTCTTCTGATTTTATAGCAGGTTTGGACTCTTCTTTGCTTTCCGTTTCAGCTCCATGGTGTCTGCCTTCCTCTCTGCTGCTATGATCTTTCTTTTTGAAACCGCTTTTTGGCCAGATTTTTCTTTTTTTCAAAAATTCTAAAAACTGTGATTGCATTTTGATCCCCCTTATTCCGTGTCGTATCACACTATGCCTGCCTTCTCCAATTGTTGCCTATGCACTCACATCCGGTATACCTGTCATTCCCTCCCCGATTTCAGAAACAAAATCCAAATCGCCTGATCTATTATCCTTTACGTATTTCAGATTCCTGCGGAAAACACCTCGGCATTCATTCCGTCCATGTCTATGCTTCCCAAGGAACCATTTTCAAAAAGTGCCTCAAATTCTTTTCTTGAAATCTTTTCTTTCTCAAGCAGCAGCTTTGCGCAGGCATCCAGTACAGAATGGTATTCCTGCAAAAGCGCCCTTGCCTTGTTATAGCATTCATCAATGATCCGCTTTACCTCTTCATCAATGGTGCCTGCAACCTTCTCTCCATATCCCCGTGAGGTATGTCCGAAGTCCCTTCCAATGAAAACCTCATCGCTGTCATTGTCATAGTTGATCAAGCCGAGGCGTTCTGACATACCGAATTTGGTGATCATGGATTTTGCAATTGCTGTCGCCTGACGAATATCCTGGGATGCCCCGGTCGTGATATCGTCAAAAATCTCTTCCTCAGCCACGCGTCCGCCCAGGGATACGGTAATCTGCTGCAGCATATGCCCCTTGGTGTTGAACATGTCGTCACGCTCCGGAAGGGGCATCGTATAACCGCCTGCCGCCCCGGTCGGCACGATAGACACACTGTAGACCGGCCCTACGTCGGGCAGTACATGGAACAGGATCGCATGTCCCGCCTCATGATACGCCGTGATCCTGCGTTCCTTCTCTGAAACGATGCGGCTCTTCTTCTCCGGTCCGATTCCCACTTTTACAAATGCATGCCGGATATCATTCTGCTGCAGGAAGATCCGGTTGTCTCTGGCTGCCAGGATCGCAGCCTCATTCAGCAGGTTTTCTAAGTCTGCCCCGGTAAATCCTGCGGTAGTCTGCGCGATCTGCTTGAGATCCACGTCGTCGCCCAGGGGCTTGTTTTTTGCATGGACTTTCAGGATCTCCTCCCGTCCGCCCACATCCGGACGGCCTACGATCACGTTCCGGTCAAAACGTCCCGGACGCAGGATGGCCGGATCCAGAATATCCTTCCGGTTGGTCGCCGCCATCACGATGATTCCTTCGTTGACTCCGAATCCGTCCATCTCTACCAGAAGCTGGTTCAGCGTCTGCTCCCTCTCATCATGTCCGCCGCCGAGTCCGCTCCCGCGGCGTCTTGCCACGGCATCAATCTCATCGATAAATATGATGCAGGGTGCATTTTTCTTGGCATCCTGGAACAGGTCGCGTACGCGGGATGCACCGACGCCCACAAACATTTCCACAAAGTCTGAACCGGAAATACTGAAAAACGGTACTCCCGCTTCTCCCGCAATGGCCTTGGCCAGAAGCGTCTTGCCGGTTCCCGGAGGCCCCTCCAAAAGTACGCCCTTCGGAATCCTGGCTCCCACCTGAATGTATTTTTTCGGTGCTTTCAGGAAATCTACGATCTCCTCAAGCTCTTCCTTCTCTTCCTTCAGCCCGGCCACCTCGGCAAAGGTCACCTGCTTGTCCGCAGGGCTGTTGAGCCGTGCGCGGCTTTTTCCGAAGTTCATCGCCTTGGCATTGGCGCCTCCGCCTCCCTGGCGGTTCATCAGCATAAAGATCAGAAATACGCCTGCCATCGTGATCAGCACCGGCACCAGGATGGTGGTAAGTATCGTCTCCTCCTGAACCTTCAGCACCCGATACACAACGTCATACTTATCCAGTAATTCCCGGGTCTCATTCACATCCGTTATATTTACGATCCTGGACCCGCGCGGATTTTTCAGATTCACGGTCACCGTTCCCGTAGGCACAGACTTGCTCTGGTTGATGATGGCGTCCGCCACGTTTCCGTCCTTCAATTCCTTGATAAACTGCGAGTACGTGATCTCCTGGTCGCGCTGCTGCATCTGTCCGGTAAACCAAAGTGCAAAAAACACGATGGCAATAAACATCACGACGCTGGCGCCGCTCATGGTCCTGTACTTGTTATTGTTATTCAATGATTTCTGCTCCTTCCCAAAACTTCCTTATTATACTCCCTCTACGACACCGATATAAGGCAGTGTCCGGTACTTCTGCGCATAATCAAGGCCGTAGCCCACGACAAATTCATCCGGGATCTGGAAACCGACATAATCGGTCGGAACCTCCACCACCCTGCGTTCAGGCTTATCCAGAAGCGTACACAGACGGATGCTTTTTGCTCCCCGCTTTTCCAGTTCTCTGGTCAGAAAATACAGGGTACGCCCTGAATCAATGATGTCCTCCACGATCAGCACATCCTTGCCCTCTACGGATTCGTCCAGGTCCTTTTTGATCTTGATTGTGCCGCTGGAGGATGTAGCGTCCCCATAGCTGCTTACGTACATAAAATCAATGGATACAGGAAGCGTGATCCGCTTCGCCAGCTCGCACATGAAAAATGCGCCGCCCTTCAGTATACAGATCAGATGAATGCTCTTTCCCGCGTAATCTTCGCTGATCTGCTTTCCTAATTCTTCGATTCTTCTGTCTACATCCTGCTCCGATATCAGTTCCCGAATTGTCTCTGCCATCTTTTTTTCCTCCGTAATGCGATTTTTTCTTTTGCTCGACTATTTTTTCACTTCTATTAGAGTTCTTTTGCTTTATCATCCTCTTTCACAATCTCGATCTGCAGGATCTGCTTCGTATGGCTGCTGATCTGGTACGCGCTGCTCATGCGGCGCCCTGGAATCCACAGGATCTCGCTCCCTGACGCGATACAGGGAATAGCAGATCTCTCTTTTGCAGGTATCTTCTCATTGATGAACCAGGATTTTAATTTTTGGCGGTGTCCCGCCCGGTCGATCGCTATCTGATCACCGCCCTGCCTTGACCTGATGCAGGGCGGTGTTCCTATTATATCATAATCAAACCATTTCGTGTACTCTTTTTGCGGGATTTCCTTCATAGAAAAGCACATTGTTTTCGGGAAAACCTTACAAAAGACCGTCATTCCCATGTCCGGAACGCGGGTTTCTCCCGGAATCCGCAGAGGATACGCCTTTTTTTCAGCCTGCGGGACCGAATCCTGCTCCGGATATACTTCCACTCCCTCGTAAGTACGGACCGCCCGCATGGCATAGGGCAGATCCAGGCTTCTGCCGGACTGCTTCCGAAACAATTCCAGCACCCCCCGGATATGAACCCTTCCGATATCCCGGGCCTGTCCCGCCGCCAGTTCCAAAACACGCCGGAGCACCATGGTGCGCAGGATCTCCGGTTCCCTTTCCCACAGCTCCTTTTTCACAAGAAAACGGGTCGGCATCTCATCGGTTTTTACATATTTTCGAAATGCGTCCTCCGAGCAGCGCTCCATGTACTCTCCAACCTCCAGGAGCTGCTCCGTTACTTCATTCATATGCCGGACTGCCTGAGAATTGACCTCTTTTTCCAAAACAGGGATCACCAGATGGCGCAGCTTGTTGCGCGTATACTCTGTGTCCTGATTGGTATCGTCCGTACAGAACCGCTCTCCCCGCTGTTCCAGAAACGCTTCGATCTCCCTCCGGTTGAGACACAGAAGCGGCCGGATGTACCTTCCGTTAACCGGGCGGATGCCGCAAAGCCCCGCCAGGCCGGTTCCCCTTGCCAGGTTCCACAGGAGTGTCTCCGCATTGTCGTTCTGGTGATGCGCCAGGGCGATCTTCGTCCCCCCGCACTTTGCACAGACCTGCTCAAAGGCTTCCCGCCGGATATTTCTGCCGCACTCCTCAAGAGATTGTTTCCTTTTTTTGGAAATTGATTCCAAATCCACCCGAAAAACTTCCAGCGGCACCGCGTATTTCCCGCACAATTCCCGCACAAACGCCTCGTCCCGGTCCGCAGCAGCCCCCCGCAGCCCGTGGTTTACGTGGACTGCCGTGAATTGGACTCCAAGGCCGGGGCAGAGCTCCAGGAGCACGAAAAACAGGCATACCGAGTCTGCTCCCCCCGATATACCTGCTATAATATGGTCCTCTGTCCCGACCATATGGTATTTTTCGATATAAGCTCTTACTTTTTCCATATATGATACCCCAATGAACGCAATTCTGTCTGCCTTTCGGGTATACTATACTCAATCCGGCCAAAAAAAGCAAGATTTTCTTTTTATTCCATTTCCCTTACATTTTTTCTTACTTTGAGAACCATGGAGGGAGCTACGGAAAGTTCGTCCAGACCCATCCGTACAAATTCCTGCGTCAGCTCCAGATCCGCTCCCAGCTCGCCGCAGATCCCGGCCCATTTTCCATGCTTGTGGGCGTTGTCCACCACCAGTTTGATCATCCGCAGGATTGCTTTGTGGTGTGGGTTGTAAAAGTCGTCCAGCTTTTCATTCTGACGGTCAATGGCCAGGGTATACTGGGTCAGGTCGTTGGTTCCGATGCTGAAGAAATCTACCATCTCCGCCAGCTCGTCGCTGATCATAACGGAGGCCGGTGTCTCAATCATAATCCCCTGCTCCGGTATCTTGTAGGGAATCCCCGCATCGTTCAGCTCACATTCCACCTCATCCACGATGCTGTAGATCTGCCGTACTTCCTCCGTGGAAATGATCATCGGATACATGATGGACAGGTTGCCGTATGCCGCCGCGCGCAGCAGGGCACGGAGCTGCGTCTTGAAAATGTCCTTCTGTTTCAGGCAGATGCGGATAGCCCGATAGCCCATAGCCGGGTTGTCTTCCCTGCCCAGGTTCAGATAATCCACCTGCTTATCCGCGCCGATATCCAGCGTCCGGATGATCACCTTCTTGCCGGCCATGGTCTGCACCACCTGGCGGTATGCCTGGAACTGCTCCTCCTCTGTTGGGAAATCATTTCTCCCAAGGTACAAAAACTCGCTCCGGAACAGGCCGATTCCTCCTGCGTCATTTTCCAGTACATATCCCACGTCGCCGACGCTTCCGATGTTGGCGTAAATATGGATCTTTTTGCCGGAACGGGTGACATTTTCTTTGCCTTTCAATGTCTGGAGAAGCTCTGTCTTCTCCTGCTCCTCCTTCATCCGCGCTTCTGTCTCCCGGCAAAGCTCTTCTGTGGGGTCAAACACCACCTCTGCCTTGAAGCCGTCCACAACCACGGTCTGCCCGGTATGGATCTCTTCCAGATCCATGGGCACGCCGATCAGCGCCGGAATGTTCATCATACGGGCAAGGATGGCCGTATGAGAGTTGGTGGAACCATGCACCGTCACAAAAGCCAGAATCTTGCTCTTATCCATCTGCACCGTCTCACTGGGGCTTAAGTCATCCGCTATGATGACGGACGGCTCCATGGAACCAAAATCCATGTCCTCCTGCCCGGCCAGATTGCGCACCAGGCGGTTGGAAATGTCCTTGATATCCGCCGCCCTGGCTTTCATATAATCATCGTCCATATTGGCGAACATCTCGGAAAAGTTATCGCCGGTTACCGCTACCGCGTATTCCGCGTTGATCTGCTCCGTGCGGATCATGCTGCTGACCGCGTCCCGGTAGTCGTCGTCCTCCAGCATCATCTGATGGACTTCGAAGATGGCTGCGCTGGCTTCTCCTACTTCTTTCACTGCTTTTTCGTACAGCTTCTGGAGCTGTTCCTGCGCCTTTTCCACCGCCGTCTCTACTCTGGCGATCTCTGCCTCCGAATCCTCGGCTCTTTCGCGCTTCACCTGAAAATCATTGTTCTTCAATACGGCCGCCGGCCCCAGGACAATTCCTTTGTATACGGATTTTCCCGAAAATTTTAACATATCAGTACACTCCTAATTTTTAAAGGTTTGCTTCGAAAAACGCCTTGATGTCCTCATATGCCTTTTCTTCGTCTGCGCCCTCGATCTCAACGTCCACCACGTTCCCGCACTTTACGCCCATGCCCATAATGGCCATCAGCTTGGTAGCCTCCGCGGATTTGCCTTCTTTTTTGATCACGATCTTGCTCTCATACTTCTTCGCTTCCTTTGCAAGAAGCCCTGCCGGTCTTGCGTGGATTCCGATTGCGTCCTTAATCTCATAGCTAAATGTTTTCATGATTGATCCTCCTGTTTGTTCATTGTGGAAAAGCGGCGGCAGAGCTCCAGGTTCTGGGGATACGTCTGCCGCGGTCCGATGGTCGGCCTTTTCTTCTCTGTCTGTAATCATAACACTGCGGGGAGGATAGGAAAAGAATAATTGTTTGCAATGTTTTGGAAATAATTTCGACCAATCCAGGCCGTGCTGCCGTTCAGCGCTCCCATTGCC
>Ga0137307_102238_pt1 | contig 13921 bp, 16 predicted proteins | sample NAcewD2O_March_2_FD_97180 | JGI IMG/M metagenome (GOLD analysis project Ga0137307, IMG submission 97180) | Mouse cecal microbial communities from Vienna, Austria - N-Acetylglucosamine amended D2O_March | ecosystem: Host-associated > Mammals > Digestive system > Large intestine > Cecum | place...
ACATATTTAGCAATGTCTGCTAAAAGAAACAACGCAGGACTTGCATACTTAGAATATGAAACTGCCAGTAACATTTATGGTATCAAATATGATTTAGCATTATGGAGTGATAATGAGTCATTAATACAAAACTCATCCATTCGACTAGAAGCAAAGGATACTTTAGGACAATGGCAAATAATCCGAATATTTAATCCCAAGGAAATGTCAACAAATAAGGATGTTCTTTTAACTTATTACGATATTATTCCTTATTCAACAAAAAATATAAGGTTTATAGTTGAGACTAATCAAGTTCAAAATGAAAACAATCGCGGTCGAGTAGTTATAGGTAATATCGATATTGTTCAAATAAAATAAATTCGTAATAAACAATAATTTATTTCGAAATTGTGCAAATATATTTTGTAATAAAAAAGGATGAATTTATTATCTTATGTTGATAAAATAAATCTTATTTAATTGGACAGGTTTAACCTGTCCAATTTCCTTATCCCGCCAACAAACACTGCACACCGTTAGCATCTATGCCTTTTATGCGGTTAATTGCTATCTCTACCCACTTGGGATTGTTATCGAAAGCAAGGTAATGGCGGTCGGTGTTTATGCACGCAACGCAAGTGCTTCCGCTGCCGCAAAAGAAGTCTCCCACAATATCCCCTTTACTTGTTGCATGCATCAAATGCCTTTGTATCAGTTCGACAGGTTTACATGTCGGGTGCAAGAACCTTGCTTTATCTTTTTTGTTAATAGAACTCATATACCATTTATGTTTAAGTTCATACCCGTCGTTTAACTTTACCCCTTGTTCCCTGAAATACAAGCAGTACTCAATATCCGGTAGCCAAGTATTACGTGTAGACGGTTGCGGATTAGTCTTACACCAGACCAATATTTCCGCAGTACAGCCCTTGCTTTCAAAATACTGCATTATCTTACTTATTTGACTGCGACTGCACCAAATAAATATATTTATCTTTTTCAATACCTGTACAAATTCGTCTAATATCTCATACCGGATTCCGTTGCTTATTTCAAAAATACTGTTCTTCTTTTCCGCTATGTTTTTATCTACTGTATTCTTGTACTTCGTCTGTTTAGATATCTTATACAAATAAGGTATATCCGTATAAATACAGTCCAAACATTTACTCGGCAGTTCCTTTATTGCTTCGTAACTGTCCGCTAAATAGATGTTATCTATTGTATATTTTCCTATCTTCATCTTTATCTCCTTTATATAACATTGGGATCGTGGCGTGCGCTTGGCTTTATACGAGAGCGTCGCTTCGCGACGCATCGCCAACCGCACGCCGCGAACAAATAAACCGAACAACCGGACTCGGTTTAATAGATTGGTTGAACGCATAACGGCGGCTAAAATGGGTTCGCGCGCAGGCTTTCCGCGAAACCCATTTTTTTACGCCGCCGTTGTTTTAGTTGCTTGTCAGCAATTTGCCTATTGTTTCCTTGTTTACAGTTCCAACATACTGTTGGTCTTTGTAACAAGCAAAATTGTCAAATAGGAGTAGTTTACGGTCGTCTATACCTATCCGCGTTGCTACGTCTTGTTCCGCAATGTCCGTAATAAAGTATTGCGGCAGACCTTTACTGTAAACTATCTTTTCGCCCGTCTTTTCAAGATACTTCATTAAGTACGCTAACGCTTCGCCTAATTTACCTGCCTGTATTTCTTCAAAGTCCGAACGCCCGAAACGTTTATTGAAATATGTGTTTTGGTATGAAACCTGTACCAGTTTAAGTCTTACGCTGTAATCCTTTACTTCCTGTATTTCGCCTACCATCTGCCCGTCGGGTATATTAAACAACCCATGAAAGTGTAATCTTTGCTTTTCGGGCGAACGTTCCCATACGCCCATATACCGCCAGCCTTTGCGTTCTTTTAGATGTCTAAAACAAGTTTTAAGTTGCTTTTTGAAACTTTCTTCGGTGTGCAGTTCGTCGTCATAAGTAAATGTACAAAAGTAGTTAAAATCTGCAAGGTTCGCTTTGCGTGTCATCCGTATTCTACGGACTATTAAATTACGTTTCTTGCGTTCGAGTTGCTGTATAATGAAGTCTTGCATTTGCTGTTCGTCCGCAAAATACGGCAGTAGATTGTCTCGGTAAAATTCATTCCGTTCCTTTTTAGGTAAATTTACTGCATACTTATGCAATTCATTAAAAATATCTTTTAGTGTAAGTTTCTTTTGCTTTTTAGGTTCGGCTTGTTCTATTATTTCATCGTCATACGTTTCGTCAGTCAATTCGTTTTGCACTTCGGTAGGATTATCCCAAAGAGAGATTTGCTCGCCTTCTATTGCCTTAAATTCAATATCTTTCGGTAATTCTTTGTTGTCAAAAAGCGGTATCGCCTTCTTGCCGTTATTGTACCAAAACACACCCGAATCGAAGTCTGTATCTTCGACGTATTCGGGTTCGTATTCCCAAAGTAAAACCCTCGACGGCTTTTGGTATTTCGGTATGCCTATGTAATGACTGCCGTCGAAGTATACTTTGGTTTCCACATACGCGCCTATTTACGTTTACTCATCTTTTTAAGATACTTGGGCGTGTTTTGGTAGAGCATTGCGTATTCGTATTTGCCGTGTTCCTTCATTGCCTTTTTAAGAGCCTTTTCGTTACCGTCATACGCTGCGCTGTTCAGCGCCATTTCGCTGTCGTAATATGCGTCCATTAAGTCCGCCCTTGACATTTTCTTTGCTATACGTTTATGTTTTAATGTGAAAAATCCCATTGTTTATTTAACCCCCTTTTTAGATTTCTTATGTTGCTTTTTAATTAACTGTCTTTGGTATATTCTATCTTCCTTGTCTATACGCTTAAACGCTTTTTTCATATTCTTGAATATATACTTGGTTATCTTTTCGTTATACTCGTCGGGTACGAAATCCGCGGTGTCCAGCGTATGACTGAATGTTTCGTAATACTTATTTAGACAGTTATTTATTAATTTGTTCTTGTTGTAATTTAGCATTGTTCCTCCTTTTAAGCATTGAGTTGGTTTCTACTTATGTTCCTTCTCTGGTAAAAGTTGTCCGGCAGTTCGTCATCGAATTCTTGCAAGTACCGTACATACCCTTCAAACGATTGTTCTGTAGGGACAGCCTCGGTGTAGTCATAATCGCTGTCTAAATGTCTTTCGTAGAACTTCGGTTTACAGCATTGACTGTCGTAGCACGCAAACACGTTGTAGTCCGCAATAACTACATCTTCCGTATAGCAACTTCTATCTTGCTTTCCGCTTGCCATATACTTATCTAACTGCGAACTGTTATTAATCCTGCGTACAAGCCATATTAACTTGCTCGGTTGCCCGTATTGGTTGTATTCAATGTCTAAACTAACCACTTCAATAAACTGACTTAACTCACGTATGTTGACGTCTATGAGCATAGGTCTTTGAGTATCTAAATATATATCCAAATTGTTATGCCCATGTTGCTCATACCACCTGCTTTGCCAGTCCGGGAAGTACATACTCATTCTGCTGTTCAAATACTTTTGTGCTTCCGTTATACAAATAACTTCATACGGCATATTAATATGTGTATCCACAAACGGTTTGGCAAAGCCCAGTCTATACGGGTTTATGCGTCTATTGTGTCTTACAGAATACCTGTACTTATGGAAGGTCATATCGTAATTGGCGGACACGCAATGGACGGGGACCGTCTTTATTAGGTCGAAGCCGGTTGCTTGTTTCAAACGTATTTCCCGACGCATCTGCCTGTTCCTTTCCCTATTAAACGCAAACTCGTTTGCAAGGTGCGTCATTAGTACCGTCTTGCCTGTTCTCGGCGGTGCGAAGATTATGGTTATCATTTGAGTAGGTTCTCGTCGAAAGTACCCATACTGTAATACTTACGCGTAAATTCAAATTCAACAGATTTTACATAACTTCCGTCCCAATAAGACATTCGCCAAAACACCCACGCGTCCGTATCCGCTCTATATTCACCTTGAAAGTAGTCTCTCCCGCCTTCATTTTGGTATTTGAATGTGCCTTTTTTCAAATCATAGTTTTCGGAATTACGCATTGCGGTCCAATTTAACATCACACTTTGAGCACTGTTAAACGTATGTATTTCCACGTTTATAGCCTTATAACTACCAATTCCGCCTTCGGCAATATTTTTTTGGTCATAACCTATATCAATAAATGACAAATAATTAAAAACCAAATTACCGTTTTCGTCGGGCAGAATAGCCCCATTAGAAAAATAACCTGCACATGCAACCGAATAATATGCGCGTAAATTGTAATCGTGAGCATCAAGAATTAATGTACGATTCGGCGTTTCCACCGAACAAGTTTCGCTTTCTTTATCGTAAACGGGGTCATAAAACCCCGTAAAAATGTAACCTTCTCTGCCCAAAGGTTCAACATCAAATACAACAGTTTCCCCTTTGGCGTGATACTCATTATACAAACAAGTGTCCCTATCATAAATAGTTACAAGATAAGCACCGCGCAACTTTGCATTAAACGTTACATCGCTTGTAATTGCAAAATTATCAACATCTATTATCTCGTCTGCATTATCTATATACCAACCCAAAAAACTATACCCTTCTTTACTCGGAGCAAAAATTATTGCCGTTTTACCGCTTTCTACAAACTGCGTATTGTATTCGGCACCGTCTACCATAAATACGACCTTGTATTTACGGGTAATGTCTACAACAAACGTAGTGTCTTCATTAATAACATAGGTTGAAACATCTACTAAATTGCCGTTAATCCGCCAGCCGTTTAATACTTCACCTTCGTTTAGCGACATACGCGGAGCAGTTGTCGTTTGACCATGTTCCACGCTTTTTGTGTTAATAATCTGCTCGCCGTTTTCGTACAAGAAGTCTACTTTATGCAGTTGTACAAACTTGGCAATAAACGTTGTATTAGCCATTATTGGCAATTGGTCGAAATGTACTTCCGTTTCGCCGTCTAACGTCCAATACTTAAACCTGTAACCGTTCTTTCTCGGGCTTGAAGGTTCTTCCGCGCAGTTGCCTTTTTCAATAACTTGCGTAAACTTCGTATTGCCGTCCACGTTAAAATTAACGATATACTTGTATGTAACGTCGGCAATTATTCTTACGTTTTGAGTTACGGTATATGTAGACAAATCCAACGGTTCGCCGTCTAACATCCAACCGTTAAAGATTAAGTATTCGGTAGACGCGGGATTATTTACGGTTACCTTATCTCCCTTATTTACTACCTTAACCTCATATACGCTTCCGGCAAACTCGAACGTTACCATTGCTTGCTCGTCTGTTTCAAATTGACCTATGAATTGCTCATAAAACGCTATCGTCCTTTGCAGTTCCGCAATCCTGTTGTTCAACTGACTTACCGAATTAATATTAACCTGTATTTGCGTATTCAGTTCTTCTATCTGACTGTTTAACCCCGTTATCTGCGCATTGAGCCTTGTAATAGTTTGGGTATGCTGTTCAATAAGTTCCTGCTTTTCAGCAGTCATATCCTCAATAGTTCCGTCCTTGTCCGCTATCTGTTCCTTTAATAAATCTACCTGTATCTGTATTGCGTCACGCTGACTTGTTAGATTATCTACTTGCGTTTGACATTCCTTTATACTTTTATCTAACGCAGACTTCTCGCTGTTTAACTGCGAAATGGTATCCGTCTGCAAAGTAATTGTATCCTTGTAACTGTTAATTAAATTTGCATATTCTTCCTTGTCCTTTAACGCCGTATTGTACCCGTCATTATACGCGTTGTCTACGTCGTCCTTTGTGTACAGTCCTGCTCCCGACATTCCTTCCTTTACTTTGTTGAAGTTAATTATTCCCCAAGTAAGCAAGAATACGAATGCGCCAATTAGCAAGATACTGAATATTGCAATAAGCACTTTCTTTGTTGTACTCATCAATTCAAGTCCTCCTTTATCTCAATAATCTGTAATTTGAAACCGTTGTCGGCAAAATACTGTTCTAAAAACTGTGCGTTCTCGTTGCCGACAGTCGCAAGCGTTAATTGCGTCTTGTTACTTAAAAACTTAACGGATACGTTCATATCCGCGCTTTTAACCAACTGTCCTTGAGTATCGTAAAAGTCTATTGTTACAACAGCAAACACAGCCCCTGCACTTATCTCGGCATTGAACAGGTTGTAGTCATTTAACATAACCTTGTATGTCCTTTTCTCGCCGTCAAAGTTTTCTGTTTTGAGTAAATCCTTTTCAAAGTAGTAAGTGTCGGTATCGTCATACAAGTCGTGGTAAAATACCGCGCTTGTGGATTTGTACTTGAAACTCTCTTGTGAAAATTTATTAGATATATCTATACTCCCGTTTACATACGATTCCGCCTTAACTTCCTTGTACAGTTGTATTCCACAAAACACGCCTGCAATTATTAGTACAAAACAAATAATGTATCCCCACCATCTCATAAAACCACCTCCGCGTATTCCGTATCTATTGCCTTGCTTGAAATATCCATAGCAATGGTTCCACTGTATTTTAGCGTTTGCAAACTTGTACCGAACAAAGACTTATCTAAACAGTAAAACCGTCCGTTACCGTTAATTGTAAGCGTGTCTATTTCGATGTTCTCAAAAGCATTGTAGTCCAACCCAACTATCTGCTTGTCCGTATCTGTATTTACGTTAAACGTAATATTGACTTTCGTTCTCGGCATCTCGTTGAATATCTTTTTAGCGTCCATAGACAGGGAAACAAAATACCCTTCGTACACTTGGCTGTACCTATACGTCCAAACAGGCAAGCCGTTTAATTTGCTTTGAGCGTTCAGGTTATACGTCATACGTTCCTGCCAATATGTTGTGTCTACCTTGTCTTGTGTAAGGTCATATTTCGAGTTGTTGTCTATTATCCCAAACATACTTTGTGAACTTGACCTTGCACCGTTTTCGTCATAATGGAATTTCAATACCGAATACGTCTTAATAATGTCCGTTACGTTGTCCGTCTTGTATTTGCCTGTTTCAGTGTCGTATTCCTTAATACTAAACAGAGAACTCAAATCTACCGTTATGTAATAATCTCCGTAACCCGCGCTGTTAGTCCTTACCGCCTGCATACAGGACTGGAATAAACTGCCATAAGTGTAATAGTACCTGTTGTACTTTTCGCCTACCTTCCAGCCTATACCGAATATGTTTCTTACGTCGCCTACGTCTTTGTCAAAATACTTGTTTAAACTAATAGCGAACGCTCTGTCGTCTATCTTAATAATAAATTCCGTCTTACGCGTAAGGACAGTCGCTATACTTCCGTTTTCGTCCGTAACGCCGTTCCAAGCAACGCCTTGGGTGTAATCGTAATAATTGAAACTTTTGTCTACGTAATCGTTGGCAATCTTAACGCATTCGTCGCTTGTTCCGTAATACCTGTCGTTAGAACCTATTTTAACAACCGACACTTCGGAATTGCCGTCCCAAGTATCCAGCGGTAAACCCTTGTAGTCTCCCAAATACTGCATACCTGTTGAACGGTAATCTTGTAAAGTTAATTTGTAACTTGTAAAATAGTTCATCTTTAATTCTTGCAGTTGTATACCGTTGTTTTTATCGTTCGAGTAATAATTAACTTCTAAAAAATACCTGTCTTGAAGTTCGTCCCTTTCTTCTTCCGTCAGTTCATCGTCCTTTAATATTTCCTGTATGTCCATTCCCACTTGGTTGTCTATATTGTTAACGCCCGTTGTCGTATCGTCCACAAAGAAATGGTAGTAAACAAAGGCAATGCTTACCAATACGGCAAAGACGGTAATTAACACCAAACAAATATTTGCTATTGTTTTTAATACTGTCATTTAATTCCTCCTTTTTGAGTATTAAGAAAAATACGCCGCCAAACAAGCATTAAGCTCATTAGCGGCGTATGAGTTAAAATTAGTTCAAATTAACGCAAAAGCATATTGAGCAACGCTTTGTCCGACGTCCTTGCGGGCTTAACAGCGCATTCGTATACTTCGCCGTTTTCGTCAAACGAACGTACCGAATACGAATTGCCTTTAATTACTTGACCGTTATCTGCTTTCAACTCGAACGGCGTTGTTACAAGTTCGCAAGCCATCTGGTCGTTAAAGACTATATCCAATACGGTATAACCGCCCTTGTCCGGCGGAATTACGCCGACTTTTACGTCCTTGCCCCTTACTTTACCTTTAATGAAATATGAAAAGTATTCCTTGTCCTTTGAGATGAACGTTTCACGTTCTACCATAATCTTGTTTGCTTTCTTATCCATTTGCTTATTCCTCCTTTATTAAGCAGCCTTATCTTTAAGTTTTGTACCTTTTTCGCGAGAGAATTTACGAGCGTATTCCTTGTCATTGAACGCATCCATCGCCTGCTTGTAACGGTACTGTCCCGCGTGGTCGCTTTGGCACAAAAGATACCCCGAACGGAGTCCTTTGTTGTAATCGTCCAAGGTTTCGCCTTGCTTGTCCCCGAACTTATGTACTTTGGCTTTGCGTTCTTCCGCATAACCCTTTGCGCGCTTGTGGGGCGACATCCAACGACATTCGCTGTAATCCCTTGTAGTTTGTTCCGTAGTTGTTTCTTTTTGCTTTGTAGCCATTTTGTATTCTCCTTGTAAATGTAATTTATCCGAGTAACGTTCGGACTGACGAATTTATCTGTTAAACGGCGACTTATTTACTTATGTTGTTGGTTGGTATTCCGTAGGCGGCCACCTTTACGAAATTTCACTTAATACCCGAACCCGTCTTATCTACTGCGCCGTAAACATTCAAAAAGCGGAAGGGGGTTATATGAAGGAATTAACCTTTAATTAAAAACCCTTCCACTTAGTAGCCACGAAAAACGCAAAAATTAAGTCTAAATCCCAAAATATTTTCGTAATTTTTTCAAAATGACCTGTAACCGTAGATGAATAGCGACAGTTGAAACGTTTTCCTGTTCCGCAACTTCCGCTTGCGTCATACCCTTGAAAAAGATTTTGTTTACAAGTTCACGTTGCTGTTTAGTTAATGTTCCTAACGCTTTGTATAATTCCTTATTCTGTTCCTTTTTATCTACAATTTGTTCGGTGTCCGCAGTATTGTCCGCAATGTCCCAGCCGTTGTCTACCGAGAGTTCTAACGATTGACAACGACGAGTTTCTCGGCGTTCGTTAAGTTGTTCCTGTTTATCTAAATCTTGCAGTACGGCATACACTTCGTCGGTAACGCAAATTTCTTGCGTCTTTCCGTCGGCGGTAGTGAATGTATATGTTTTCATCTCATTGTTCCTTTGCCCGTAACCTTGTTAGCACAGTTAGTGATTGCAATGGCTTTTCGCCCTTACACTAACTATTCCTTCAAAAACACTCATCTTGCTAACCTAAAATTTCAAAATAGTATGTAATTTTTTTAAAACGGCAACTTTACGCTTATGGATTGTTACTGCAGATACCTTGTAAACAACTGCAAGTTCTCTTTCTGTCATAGGTTTGTCTTGAAGGAACATAAAACGAATTAAATCCTTTTCTGCTTTTGTAAGTTTGGATAGAGCAATATACAGGGTTTCCTTTTCAAGTTTTTTATCAACAATACTTTCAACATCTTGTGTTTCATCGGCAATAAGTTCCTCGCTGTCGACCATTTCTTCATCCACGTTTACTTGTGAATATGGAATTTCTACAATTCCATTTTTCTCTGCATATTTTTGATTACGCCTAACTTTTTGCATGGCGGTTTTTAATTGCCTTGCCTCATCAGGTTCGCATTCCTTAATAATTAAGTCGCTTTCATAATCTTGTTGAAACAGCCTTACAAACTTGCGACCTTTCGCTTCGTCGGTTTCTCTAAATTTCTTAAATTCAGCAACGTTCATAATTTGCCAATTACCCTCGCCGTATGGCATAGTTACATCTTTCCTTACTAAAAATACCTTTTTCATTTTTTTCTCCTTGAATTTTTATTTCGGACAAAAAAATGTCCGATGCGGTTGAATAATCTTCCGCACCGGAAATGGCATAAAAAAGGCAGGTAGTATAACCATTAAAGATTATTCTACCTGCCAACTATTTAAGTTTGTAACTTATTCGTTTGTATGCAACGCCTTTGTTGCATTAAGCACAAGCACTTATTAACGTTCGTACCTTATGGACTTACCCGAACACTGTTTCAGTCCGGCCATAAGCGCCGTAGCGTTAACGAATATATTGAGTTGTATTTGGTTGAGTTACTTCTAATACATAACATCGCGATGATTTCCGTTTACTGTAAATGTTCACACCACAGTTACGACAATGTAATTTAGTCCCACCATGCTCATCGACAATTCCTCGTAATCGTTTACCACAATTGGGGCAAATTACTTCTTGTACATTTACTTCCATACAAGAACCCTCCCTTTCCCATAAATGCAAATAGAGTGTATTTAACAAACTTCATTGATACGGTTGGGAAATCCGTTACCGAAGTACGTTATCTTTTGCATCAGCACATATCTATACAAGCGGAGCGTCCTGTATAAATAACAATAGACAAATGGAACATTCGTTCGACTTATGCAGTAAGTATAAGCTATTTGTTCTTGTTTGTCAAGATGATAGGGATAAAAAATTAAATGTTTTTTTGAATGAAATTTGAACCTGATGCCCCATATAAAGATTTGACGTTTTTCTTTTCCCCTTTTGCGTACAGGGCTTTTTATTGTATTGATGCGCCCATCTATGTCAAGGCTCGAAAAAAACATATTGACATAAAGAAATAAGCGATGAGTGTTTTTTTCTCGTCGCTTTGCTTTTTCCTTGACATATTCGTTCGCATCGGGGGTTTGGTTGGCCCTTGTGCGCAAGGGGAAGAAAAACAGGTGAAAGTAAAGGTGAAAAATGGAATTACATAAGATTTTTTCGATTTTTTTCAAAATCAAGGTTAGCAAGTCCGTCATTTTTGAAGGGATAGTTATTGAAAACTCAATGAGCAAGTTTTCAATAATTAAAGGAGAAACAACCAAAGGCAACAAATTAGTGTATGGCTTTACTCACATAAAGATAGCCGTATATTTCAACAGCCTACTAAGAAAAACGAAATGGACAAACAAGCAATCGAAAATACGCCAAATACTACGTTGTTAGTTAATGACTCAACGCCGTCCGAGCAATCATCAATATTGCAAATGTTAATGCAACAAAATCAACTGTTGACACAAATGCTTATACAAAAGCAACCTAATAAAGCAAATACAATTGTCGACGGAAAGAAAAACTATCTACCTCATTTTACTAACAAGGAGTTGAAAGCAATGCCATCATTAAGAGACTTTACAATTAGACGCAAAAATGGTAAGTATTACGAACTGCGTTATAGACGATACGGCTATGACGTTAGTTTTTCAAGTAGAAATTTTGACGATGCAAAAAAGCGAGCCTTTGAGTGGCTACGCATATTTGAAGCGGATATCCAGAAAAAGAAAATAGCGGTTAAAATGCCCGAACTGTCTGCAAGCGTTAATCTGCCCAAAACAATTGTATTATTCGCACCTTTTGCGGATAACTATATGGAAAATGTCAAAAGAAAGATGCTAAAAGAAAATTCATATAAAAGTTTATACAATACATACAAAAATCATGTACGAAGCGTTTACGGAGATTATGAGTTGCAATCTATAACACCTCAAATGTTACAACCGCATTTTAATAGATTGCACGAAGAAAAGCCAAGAGTATGCGAGGATGTTAAATCTTTAATGACAAGTATTTTGGAATATGCGGTCAATAACGGAATTATTAGCATCAATCCAATGAAATCCGTATTTGTAATTAAGCACGAACGGACAACGGGGAAAGCATTAACAAGAGAAGAAGAAAAAGCCTTTGTTCAAGCGATTAAAGGAAACTATTATGAATACTCGTTTTTGCGTATGTTATATTGCGGAGTAAGAGCCTGTGAAGTTAACGAAATAGTAGAAAACGCAGACGATACACTTACCATTAAAAACGGCAAATTGAAAAACTATCAAAAGAACTATTATAGAACTGTACCGATGTTCCCCTTATACAAAGAACACGTTGCAGGAAAAGGCTATCGCGTCGATGTCAAAAAGTTATCCGTAACATTTACAAAATTTTGTCCTAATCATCAATTAAAAGATTTACGCCATACGTTTACTACTCGGGCAAGAGAGTGTGAAATTGATAATGAAATGGTCTCGCTATGGACAGGACATTCGCTAGGAAATATAACGGCAAGCGTGTATACGCACTTCTCAATCGAACATCAAAAGACTGTCGCAGAAAAACTATTATACAAAGTATAATAAATCGGCAAATTTTTCCCCAAAATTTCCCCAATTTTTCCGCAAAATTGGGGAAAGATGTTATAAAAACAAAATTAAATATAACGTAAAAGCCCGTAGATTTGATTCTACGGGCTTTTAGGCTACCAAAACTGCGCCTATGGCGGAGAGAACAGGATTTGAACCTGCGGAGGCTGTTAACCTCGCACGCTTTCCAAGCGTGTGCCTTAAACCGCTCGACCATCTCTCCATATCGGTTTATTATGCCTAAATAGGATAGCAAAATTTTACCGATTAGTCAATGATATTTAAAAGAATTAGTCAAAGAATTTTGCTTAAACATCGTTTTAAAATGTATTATTGGAGCAACAAGTATTTTTTATTATTTTTAAAGATTAGTAAAATGAAATTACCGTCAAGTCATCCGCTTCTATCGTTGGCAAACCTTAATTCTCATACCTTGTACATTTAGACCGTATGGATTTTAGATAGAAACAACACTTTAATGGCTAAACGCCAAAGAAAAGTTTTTATGACACAGAATGTAACACTATTGAAAAAAAAACATTAAATACAATGACGCTAAAGAAGACAACGAACAAAAACCTCTGCAAATTTCGTTTCGTTAGATAAAAAATCCAGAGACAGTTTCTCAAGCAAATTCTCCTAAGCGGTATAGCCACTATTACGTTCGTAATCATTACGGGTTCCAATATCGTTCCACAATATCTTCTTCAACAAAGATATATCCTTTACAGTCAAATGTTGGCTGTATTAAGTTTTACTATTGCTTCGATATTCTGTTGTTCAAGCATATAACGCTCTGACTTAATTTCATCAAGTTAGGCGTCTTTCCTTTCATCGGATATTGTTTTGTCGGTAAAATCAGTCTTTTTTTCTTGCTTGTAATTATCCTGTAATTCAACTTTAGCAACAACTTTATTAAGCAAATCTGACTTCATAGCTAGTTTTTCGTCATCATCTATATTGCTTAATTTATCAATTTCTTGCAATACCAATATTAATTTTTCCAACTCTTTATCAATTTTATTAACTTCTTCTATTTCACTGTTAGTAACTTTTGTCGCTTTCAGCATATTCTTTTTTTCTTGAATTAACGGTCGAATAATATCCATAAGCAAACAAATCAATGTGTTCGTGCAAAAATAAAAACTGAACATAACAATATTTTGCTGCAGCAACAAATCGGCATTTTTAAAAATATATATAGAGCAGGTTGCTAATACCAATACTAATACATTGATAATAAGCAAAGTAACAGAATTAAATACCAAACTTACTTTTTCATAAAACTGTCCCTTTTGAGATATATAAATTCGTTTCTGCAAAAGAGACATTCCAGTCGGTTTTTCGGGTATTTTATTCTTTATGGATTGGAATATTACAACATTCCAAACCAAAAATACCGCAACGGAAATCGCAAAAATAGTCCATTGTACCGATACTAAATCTTTGATACTTTCTAAAGTAAGATAAGTTTCGTTTTGTATAGAAATAAATACGATATTCAACAATATGTAAAATAAAATCATTTTTGGAGAATGTTGCGACAACTAATTACCCATTTTTGTACTTTTAGTAATGACAGTCTCGCAATTGCAATGATCAAAAACACCATTGCCAATAATACGCTTAATC
>Ga0137307_102246_pt1 | contig 13894 bp, 18 predicted proteins | sample NAcewD2O_March_2_FD_97180 | JGI IMG/M metagenome (GOLD analysis project Ga0137307, IMG submission 97180) | Mouse cecal microbial communities from Vienna, Austria - N-Acetylglucosamine amended D2O_March | ecosystem: Host-associated > Mammals > Digestive system > Large intestine > Cecum | place...
GTTTCTTCCATACTGTCTTTGGCTATGCTGATGTCATCGATGTAGTTTCCTGTAGATACGATCCAGCCCCAAGGTTCAAAAATTTGGGAGTAGGAAATTTTCGGTGCCACTGTCACGCCGTCTGATTTGGTAAAAGAAAACTGGTTAAATCCGCCTTTCTCAGGGGTTTGGCAAGTTTTTACAATCTCCTGGATAATCATAATTCCGTCAGGGTCCTTAAGTTCAAAGCGGCAGCTTCCCTCCTGGTCAACTAAAATAGGATGCATCACAAGTATGTAGTCTAAATCATCAATCCAAAAGTAACCGCTGGCATCGTCTCGATAGCGCATAATGCGGATGGTTTCTTTTGCGTCTTCTTTTGCCTGTTCCTCTGTTTTCTCACCGGATTGCGCTTTTGCATACTCGCTTTCCAGGACGGACATGGTGCTTTGTATCTGTGATTTGATTTCTGTTTTGTAGCCGTCATCCATGGCGGTTTGATATGTGTCGTATGCCCTGTGGGACAGGCTGGACAGAGAGAAGATACTGCTTCCCCCAATGGTGACACCTGTGACTACAGCCACGCCGAAACATAATTGCATGATAATCGTTCTAAGACTTTTTTTTCTGGCTTCTCGTTTCATTGATCTTCTCCTTTGCTACAAAATGACCGTATACTTTATTATAGCATAAAAATACAAAAATGAAGAATTTTTTTGAAAAGTATCTGAGAAAGTGCATAATATAAAAGAAAAGGGTAACAGGAAAGCTTGGCTTATCTGTTACTAAAGGTGGTTAATTATGAATCAAATGCCAGAGAGAATGGCCTTCTACCGGATGCTGGAAAGAGATATGCCCCAGGCAGTGGCACAGATTAACGGCAGCAGCAGAGTCGCCCCCCTCCAGGGATTTGTGCGTTTTTTTGCAGTGCCCCAGGGCGGGGTGTTAATTGAGACTAACTTAAGCGGTCTGCCCCGGGGGGAGGGAGCCCCGGAAAACAGGTTTTATGGATTTCACATTCATGAAAAGGGAGATTGTTCGGAAAACTTTACAAAAACCGGGGACCATTATAACCCGGAGGGGAGAGAACATCCCATGCATGCCGGGGATTTGATTCCCCTGATGTCAAAAGACGGCAATGCGTGGATGGTGTTTTACGATGGAAAATTAGAGATTCCCCAGATTGTGGGAAGGTCTGTGGTAGTGCACAGCATGCCGGATGATTTTACCAGCCAGCCTTCGGGAAATTCTGGGGATAAAATTGGCTGCGGCGTAATATTTGCCACTTAATCAGCCTTTTCGTTTAACAGGGAAAGGACTTTCTCACAATATTCCCGGTTGTGGTCCAGCCACATGTCGGTATGTTTGCTGTCAGGGACAGTCCAAAGTTCCTTCCGGGCGCCCCCAAGGCTGTCATAGATATCCTTTCCCATAAAATAAGGGGTTACTTCATCGGCTTCACTGTTTATCACAAGGGTGGGGATGCGGATGTTTTCTGCGGCTTTCGTGCAGTCTGCATCCCCGTAGGAAAATCCAAGTTTTATGCGGTTTACCAGGTTTCCCCAAAACATGAGGTAGGACAGGGGAAGTCCTGTATCCATCTGGCGCATCTCCTCCTCAATCATCCATTCCATACTGCTCACGGGGCAGTCCAAAATAAGGAAGCTTAGGTTATCCTGGGTATTTTCACAGGCGGCTGCCTGCACTGCCGTTGCCCCTCCGAAGGAGGTGCCCCAGATGCCAATGGTGTCTCCCAGGCCCTTTTCCCTGGCATAGGAAACACAGTCCATAAGGTCATATTTTTCCCAGTATCCAAAGGTAGTTTTTTGGGCCTTGTTCTCCCCGGAACTTCTCTGGTCGTAAGTAATTACGTTATATCCGTTTTTCAGAAAAAATTCTGCCACGGGATAGTTTGTATATCTGTTTCCTCCAAGGCCGTGGACAAGAACCACTGTGTTTTTTGATGCTTCCGGGGAATAAATCAGATCCCCGGGGATGGTATGCCCTTCAAAAGAGGAGGGAATGGCAAGAGGTTTTATCTCGTATGTATTTTGGAAAGTTTCATAAGAAATGCCGTATTTTTCCCAAAAACTTTCTGAGATATCTTTGGTATCTTCATTTGTGACAAGCTGTGTGGATCCGTCTACCACTAAAGTTCCCATATAATAGGAGCCTCCCAAAAATAGAAACAGCAGAAGAATGACAGTGATGAACAAAATTTTTCTTAGGATTTTTTTCTTTTTCATATACATTCCTTTCTAAGCCAGCATGATTTCTTTTAAAGACAGGCCTTTTATTTCCTTTGTGTAAAAATACATAATAGATTCATATAATACCACAAACAAGGCCAAAGTGACTGCCATTGCTTTTACGTCAAATCGGTAATCCGGTACATTGGCCACATCGGCAAACACCACAGTGACAGCAATGCGCAACAGCCCGTACTGGTAGCCGGTGCCAAGGGCGAAGTCCAGGTATGCAAAAGGGCGGTACCCCCCCTAACATTACATGGGAGCAGTCTTTTTCATCATAGCCGAAAATCTTCATCATGGCAATGGTTTTGCCGCCTGCAAAAGTTCCAGTGTGGGAAGTTTTAATTTCAGGTAACTGTAAAAAACGGCCAGCAGGGCAAAAAAGCAGGCGGGAAGGATTACCAGGAGAAAAAGCAGGAGAGGGGAAAATCCAATATCTATATCAGGCAGCAGCCCCTTTTCATTTTGCATTTCGTAAAATTTAGGCATCAGAAGATATGCGCAGATAAATCCCAGGGCATCATAAAAAGATTGTAAGGGCTCCATTGCCATCTGGTCTTTGATTCCCGCTAAATCCAGATTGTAGTTTAAAAACAGGGTACATACGAACACGGCGCAGAAACTTACAATTATGATTCCAATCATTTTATAAATATCTTTAAAACCAATCATCTTATCTTCCTTACCACTGGATTTCAAATGCGGATTTTTTCTGTTCATTGCGGTATTCATCTATGACGTTTCCGCTGTTCATGCGGATGACAGTGTCCGCCATCTGGGCAATATTTTGATTATGGGTCACCGTAACCATGGTAAATCCCAGATGTTTTTCAGACGTACAATGTAGTCAAGGACTGACCTTCCGGTTTTCTCGTCCAGTGCCCCGGCAGGCTCGTCCAGGTATAAAATCTTTGGATTTTTTGCCAGAGCCCTGGCCACGGAAACCCTCTGTTGTTCTCCGCCGCTTAATTCGTGGGGGTATTTATTCAGCTTATTTAAAAGGCCCACGGCGTCTATAATTTCCCGGTGATTTTTATTTCCTGCCAGGTCTGCTCCCATCTTCACATTTTTGTCTACATTTAAGTTGGGAAGCAGGAAATACTGCTGAAAAATATAACCGATGTTATCTTTTCTGAATTTCGTCAGCTCTTTGTCTGTCATAGAGGTAAGGTTTGCATTGTTATAAGATACCATTCCGCCATCCGCAGGTTAAAGTCCTGATATGACATTTAAGAGGGTGGACTTTCCGGAGCCGGATGTGCCCAGGATAATTACAAAATCCCCGTCTTTTATGGAGAGGGAGATACCTTTTAACACCTGGTTTTTGCTCTCCCCGCTTCCGTAACTTTTTTTCAGATTTTCAATTTTTATCCTTTCAGATTCCTCCGTTTTTTATATGCTTTTCCATGAATAAAAGGCTTTTAAATACTTCCGTAAGCCTTTGGGAAATCTCTTCCCCGGTGTAGCTGCAAAGCCTGGCGGCGCACATGGTGGCAATGCCGTGGGTGTAGGTCCACAGATGCTGGTAGATTTTGTCTGCTGCCTGCCTGTTTAAGCCGTAGGATTCTTCTACGGAGTGCAGAATATCTTCGTAACTGGCATCGATTAAGGGCAGGATATGTTCCACAGTGGTGAGGGTGGATAAAGGGTTCATAAAAAGAAGCTGGAATAGGGCGGGCTCTTCTATGGAAAAACGGATGTAGGCTGTTCCCACGCCTTTAAAGGCAATTTCTTCTTTCAGTCCTTCTATAACATATTGCCTGTACAGTTCTTTTGCCCGGGTGATAACGTCGTTTTTCAGTTCCTCCATATTTGTATATACCGTAAAAATAGGCCGGGGGGAACTGCCCAGGCATTTTCCCAGCTCTCTGGAAGTGATTTTGTCAATACCATGTGTCCTTGCGATTTCAAAAGCAGTATCCAGAATCTCGTTTTTTGTAAATTTCGCTTTTGGGGGCATAGAAAGTCTCCTTTTTGTAAATGATGATTCCCGTTGTTTAGGGGGAAATTTGAGTGTGTTTCATACAATTTAAATCATGTGTTTTAAAACGTTTGATTTAATATAGCATATAACGAAAAGTTCTGTCAAGATTTTTTTGATGTTTGAATCTCATTGGCATGGTGGTATACTGTATAGAGAAGAAGTTTTGCCTGACTTTATAAAAGAGGGAACTAAGATGATGAAAAAAAGTAAAAGAAAAGCCCTGGAATTGTTTGAAAGCGGTTATCCGGACAGTTTAGAGCCTGGAACTTATTCCGCTTTGGCGGAAATCCATAGATACTTATTTGAGGATATTTATGATTTCGCAGGACTTGTAAGGGATGTAAATATTGCGATAAGCAGAGAAGACGAAGCAGTATTTATCAGCAGTAGAAAAGCATTATCTGGAAGCTATTTCCACTTTGGAAGGAATTATTTTTTGTCCTATACTTGACATGAACTGAGGGAAACGGCCGTAGTATGAGGATTTGGCTTGACCTGATTTTAAAGAAGGAAATTGGAAAAGCAGGATTATCTTCTGGAATGGAGAGAAGCCCCATTAAGGATATTGAGATAAAACATCTGTTAAGGCAGGACCTTACCGACAGAGTTCATGACAGGGAATTGTACATGAAAGGCATTGACTATAGTTATTATTATGAGGGATACTCTGTTTATAAGACAGGAGAAACGCACAGGGATTAAATGGGAAATGATATGGAAGAGTTTGAGTTGGAGGGAATTACAATTTCCGTGGCAAAAAAGAAGATTAAAAATATGTATCTCCGGGTGACGCCCCCTAAGGGGGATGTGAAACTTACGGCCCCAATGGGAGTCAGCGATGACTGTATCCGGAAGTTTGCCTTGTCAAAATTGGATTGGATGAAAAAACAGCGGGAACGGTGCAAATCAGTTTCCGCCGGGACAGAGAGGGATTTTGTTACAGGGGAGAGCTGTTACCTGTGGGGGAAGAGATACATACTTGATGTTCAGAATACGGATTACGGAAGCCGGGTTTTTCTGTCAGGAGAAAATCTGGTGTTAAGAATAGGACGTGAAAGCACGAAAGAAGAGCGGGAACGGGCGTTAAACGACTTTTACCGCAGGGAGCTAAGCCGGGCAGTGCCAGGTGTCCTTAAGAAGTGTGAAAAAATTGTGGGAGTGTCGGCAAAGGAATGGCGGATTAAGAATATGCGCACAAGATGGGGAACCTGCAATATTGCAAAACAGCGGATTTGGCTGAACCTTGCCCTTGCAAAAAAGCCCCCGGAGTGTCTTTGGTATGTGGTGGTGCATGAACTGGTGCATTTGCTGGAGCGGAATCACAATGGAGTTTTTTATGGGTATATGGATGAGTTTTATCCTGGGTGGAGAGAAGTAAAAAAGAGGTTGAATGAGACAGAAGTAAATATTCTTTGATTTTTTCCATTTTTTCGGGCATGTACCTGAAAGCTGCCTGTAAGACAAGCACAAACTTGTCAGTTTTGTGGTTTGGCTTTGTGTAAAATGTATCTCTGCCCTGCTAGTGTCCTCGGCGAGATCCGTTTTGCTTGCTGTGGGCAGAAATTTCGGGATGGGAATGCTAACGGGCTGTGTCCTTTACGGAAGTCCGCACAGAGCTGAGCAGTAAAATGGGTTGGGAAAAATCTACAATTGCAACGCTTTTGCGCAGGCTGCAAAAGAAAGGCGTTATTTCAATGGAGGAGAGAGAAATCCATTACTATGCGCCAAATATTTCTAGGGAAGAGTATGTTAAATACAGGGAAAAAAGTTTAATAAACAAATTATATGAAGGCAGCACAAAGAAATTTATTGCTGCTTTTTGTCAAAGCGGTGATCTTACAGAAGACGATATTGATGAACTAAAAATGTTTTTTCAAGGGGAGAAAGAATAAATGACTGTTGAAAAGTATTTTACAGAAATTCTTAAAATTATCCTTGCGATGACATTTACTGGCAGTATCATATCCATTTTCCTATTTGCCATAAAGCCAATTATCAAAAACAAACTGCCAAAATCATTTCAATACTGTATGTGGTTTCCAGCAATCTTAGCATTGATATTACCTGTATCCAAAGTTGTTATGATTCCAATACCCAGCATTTTAGCAACGTCAATGATATCAAGATATGATATGATTCAGAGGATTTCAGATAATGCCTTTAAAAAGCCTATACAATTTATGTCGGCTTGTCAGCTATCTGGCATATGTGAGAAATCTAAAAAAAATAATGTTACTGCAAACCAACAGGAAACAGTGTTGCTAAATCAGCTGTCAACATGTAAAAATACTCTGAAGCCGTATAAAAATTCAATAGTTGCAACTCCTATTTTACTTGGTGTATTCCGTCCTGCAATTATTCTTCCAGATAAAATATATGAGGGCAGAAACCTGCAAAGTATTTTTATGCATGAAATTGAACACATAAAAAGGCATGACATTGCTGTTAAATGGCTGCTAATTTTTGCTGGTGCGTTACACTGGTTTAATCCAATGATACGTATTGTCCATAGGGAGATTAGCAAATCATGTGAGTTATCCTGTGATGAGTCTGTTATAAAAAACTTTAATGAAGAAGAAATACAGCAGTACGGGAATACATTAATTGCAGTTGCAGCCGATACAATAAGGAAGACGCCTGTTTCCATAACGATGTTTGATAACAAAAAGAATCTGAAAGAAACTTTGTGCGCTTTTGAGAAAAAGAATATCGTTGAAGCTTATGTGAATTTGGGAGAGTCAGAAGAAAGTATCACCAATGCAACGAGACTTATTATATGCCAGGATAAAAATCCCAGTCCTGAAATGAAAAGCGGGATACAGGCTGCAGGGGCAAGCTGTTCCCCAGCGGCTTCCAGGATTTCCCCACGGAATAATCTGCGGGATTTCGGATAAGTTTATACCCGCCGCTTTGAAAATTCTTTTAAGGGCACATAACTGTCCATATCTTGAGCTGCCAGATCAAGCATCAGGCGCAGGGCATATCTTCCTTTTGTTGATATCATAAAATATCCCCCTTAATATTTTTTAGTATAGCTTATCTGTTTTGGAAATGTCAACACCAATAAACCTATTGACTTGATAGGAAAATAGTGTTAGGATGTTTATGCAGGAGGAAAGAATATGGACAGATTAATTTATTTAGATAATGCGGCTACAACAAAGGTGAAGAGGGAAGTGATGGATGCCATGCTCCCCTATTTTTCAGAAAATTACGGAAACCCCTCTGCAATTTACACTTTTGCGGGCCAGGGAAAAAAGGCAGTTGATTTGGCCAGGGAACAGGCCGCAGGGCTGATTGGGGCAAAGCCGGAGGAAATATATTTTACCGCAGGGGGCAGCGAGTCGGACAACTGGGCGCTAAAAGCCGCCGCGGAGGCATATAAAGAAAAAGGGAAACATATCATCACAAGCAAAATAGAGCATCACGCCCTTTTGCACACTTGTGAATATCTGGAAAAACAGGGATTTGAAATCACCTATTTAGATGTGGATTCGGAAGGAAAAATTTCCGGGGAGAAATTAAAAGCAGCCATCCGGCCGGATACAATTTTGATTTCTATCATGATGGCAAACAATGAAATCGGAACTATAGAAGATGTGGCGGAGATTGGAAAAATTGCAAGGGAGGTGGGAGTGCCTTTCCATACCGATGCAGTGCAGTCTTACGGGCATATTCCAATTGATGTGGAGGAGATGAATATTGATATGCTCTCCGCCAGCGGCCATAAGTTTTACGGGCCAAAAGGGGTGGGGATTTTATATATCAAAAAGGGAATAAAAATCCGTTCCTTTATCCACGGAGGAACCCAGGAGAGGAACCGTCGGGCAGGAACTTTAAATGTGCCGGGAATCGTGGGCTTTGGAAAAGCGGCGGAGCTTGCAGGAAATTCCATGGAAAAGGATGTGGAGAAGATAACAGCCTTGCGGGACCATCTTATCCAAAGGGTTTTATCGGAAATTCCCTATTCCAGGTTAAACGGCCATAAAACAGACAGGCTTCCCGGAAACGCCAGTTTTTGTTTTCGGTTTATCGAAGGGGAATCCATGCTGATTCTTTTAGACCAGCTTGGTGTGTGCGCTTCCAGTGGATCCGCCTGCACTTCCGGTTCCTTAGACCCCTCCCACGTGCTTCTTGCCTTAGGGCTGCCCCATGAAATCGCCCATGGCTCTTTAAGGCTCACGCTGTCGGAGGAAACCAAAATGGAAGAGATTGATTTTGTGGCGGATGAGTTAAAGAAGATTATTGGGAGGCTTCGGGACATGTCCCCCTTATATGAGGATTTTCTGAAAAAGAAAAGTTCCGGGGCTTTTTGCGATAGATTGGAGGGATATTATGTACAGTGAAAAAGTGATGGATCATTTTAACAACCCCAGAAATGTGGGGGAACTAGATAACCCCAGCGGAGTGGGAACTGTGGGAAACGCAAAATGCGGGGATATTATGCGGATGTATTTGGACATTGACGAAAAGGGCGTAATCAGGGATGTGAAGTTTAAAACCTTTGGCTGCGGCGCAGCGGTGGCCACAAGCAGTATGGCCACGGAGCTGGTAAAAGGAAAAACGGTGGAAGAAGCCCTCACTGTCACCAACAAAGCGGTGATGGAGGCATTAGACGGACTTCCCCCGGTGAAGGTGCATTGTTCCCTTTTGGCGGAGGAGGCCATTCATGCGGCTCTTTGGGATTATGCCCAGAAAAATAATCTTGTGATTGAGGGATTGAAAGAACCCGTGGAGGATATTTCGGAGATAGAAGAGGAAGAGGAGTATTAAAAATTGCCGGGAAGAATTCAAGAAGTTACATTGAAAAACATTGCAATGTACTTGATACTGTTTAGAGCCGCAGTATCTTAAACCGCATAGGCGACAGGCAGCAGAGGGTAAAAACTCTGCTGTTTTTTGATTTAAAATGCTTTAGCGTATTTTAAAATTATTTCTTGGCGTTTTCAGGAATAGGGCGTATTATAATTATGACCGATATGGTATTTTAAGTCATAAAGGGGAGAAAACTATATGCCTAGAAGTTTTACAGAACGAGAAAAAGAAAACATCAAAAGAAGTTTGCGGGAAGCCTTAAAGCTCATTTATCGGGAATATGATAAAAATAATTTTTTGTACGATTCGGACAGTGCGGATTTTACAATTTTGATGAACAAGTTATCAGAGGAACAGGCAAAAAAATTGAGGAATCTTATCATATGAGCCAACAGATTTTTTAAGTCAGCCGTATTTGAAATTCAAGGTTAATGCGGATTTGGCGATGTCAGTTATTTACTCTTTCATTATGAATATCAAAAATAAGGATATTCTTCTACAGAATCACATGGAAACTTTTGATTTTATAGTCGACCATTTGATTGACAGTTTGTATGAATAGCAGGAGATAGAAAATGAAAACAGAAGTTATAGAGAAGAATAATACAGAGGTTGCAGTTGTGAGCAGTGATGAACTGCTGATTACAGATGTCCAGTCGGCATTAGACTTGATTATGACAGTAAAATACGAAACGGCTGCACCAATATTGCCGTAAACAAGGAAGCTATTATAAACGATTTACTTGTGGTATATTATCCGATTCAACTTTTCTTGCATTTTCCTTAATGCTTTTTACTTCGTTAAGCATTGTAATTGTCGCTGTTCGATTATAGAAAACTGCTCTATATCTCTCTTTTTCCTTACTAGAGAGAGTGCCATTTGTTATTGCGTCACTATCTGAAACACCCGGCAGTAATCTCGTTATTCCAATAGCAGATGCAAACTGACTTAATTTAAGCATAGTCATATTGATATTATAATCTTGATATGATTTGGGAACTGCCATATCAAGACCTATGATAGCGAATACTTCTTCGGGATATTGTTGTGCCCAATATAATGCTTCAATTCCTGACATGGAATGGGGACAAAGGATATAGGATGCTTCGATACCTTCCGCTTTTAGAGCAGCCCTTGTGTCTGCTAATATGGATTCAATTCCTCTTTTTTTGTCAACGACATCACTGAAACCATATCCGAATTTCTCTACAACTACAATTCGATATTTACTGCTTAATCGTGAGTAAAGAGATTTGAAATCCAATATGGGAGAACAGGTTCCATCACCAGACATAAATACAAGTGTTTTTTCGCCGCTGTCGATTTGTTCCCAGCTGCATATCTATAAAATGCGTAGCAAAGCGCTTCTAAAGCGTCATAGCCACTAACCCCTGCTACTGCATTTAATATTACTTGTCTAATTATAGCGTATGCCGCCATATATGATAAGCAGTAAATGTCAAACCGGCAGGAACATATGGGGAAGGAGGGGACGCACATTATGAACAGGACGTTAAACAGGGCATCCGAACAGCCGATAGCCGTGGATATTGAAAAATTATCCGCCATGCTTTCCTGCGGCCATGCCACGGCACGAAAAATTTGAGAACAGTCGCACGCAAAAATCACCATTGGGCGCAGGGTGTTATATTCCGTTGAAAGGGTGCGGGGTTATTCGGATTCTTTAGCGGAATAGGGAGCGCACAGGGAAAGGAATGGTTTTATGGCAGGAAGAAAAGACAGCAGAGGAAGGAATCTGCATACAGGTGAAAGCCAGAGGAAAGACGGAAGCTATATGTACCGTTATACGGACAGACGGAGCGGGAAACGCCTGACGGTCTATGCGGGGGATTCGCACAGCACAATCAAGCTGATACATGCGCTTTTATACCCTGCGCTGGAAAGGGCGGCAGATGATGACATTATCCGCAAAAACCCTGCCAAAAATGCCCTGTCGGGCAGTTATGGGGAAACGGCGGGGGAGAGGGGCGCGCTGACGCTGGGACAGCAGGAGAAGCTGTCTGCATTTATGAGGGAAAGCGGCATATACAATGCGTACGGCCCCAAAAAGCAGTTTATAAAAATTTTAGGAACCTGCAAACCCGCATAAACACTGGGCTTGCAAGAATTATCAGAAAATATTAGCACTCATCTCTTGACAGTGCTAACAAACGGTGCTATAGTTCACTTAAACCAGTAAAGGAATGCAGGAATTGAAAAAAAGGTTATAATTTTTTAAAAAATCGAAAATCCTATGATACAGGCATAATTTACCGGTTTACACACAGCAGTACTGACCGTAAATGGCAGCAGTTTTGTCTGCGCCGCAAGAGAGGGGTGTTATTATGAACATACACAAATTTACACAAAAGTCAGTGGAAGCCATTAACGATTGTGAAAAGCTTGCCTATGAATATGGCAACCAGGAGATTGAGCAGGAGCATTTGCTCTTAGCCCTTCTGCGCCAGCAGGACGGCTTAATCCAGAAAATGATTGAAAAGATGGAAATCAATAAAGAGCATTTTATGGACAATGCCGTCCGTCATTTGGAGAAACGTGTAAAAGTCTCCGGCGGGCAGATTTATATGGGGCAGGCCTTAAATAAAGTATTAATCAGTGCCGAGGATGAGGCAAAAGCCATGGGAGATGAGTATGTTTCCGTGGAGCATTTGTTTTTGTCCATGATAAAATACCCGAACCCTGCCTTAAAAGAAATTTTTAAGGAGTACGGCATCACAAGGGACAGATTTTTAACAGCCCTTTCCACAGTGCGGGGAAACCAGCGGGTGACCACGGACAATCCTGAGGCCACTTACGACACATTGGAAAAATATGCTTACGATTTGGTGGAACGGGCCAGAAACCAGAAATTGGACCCGGTTATCGGCAGGGACGGAGAAATCAGAAATGTGGTGCGCATCCTTTCCAGGAAAACGAAAAACAACCCGGTACTCATCGGTGAGCCAGGTGTGGGAAAAACCGCAGTGGTGGAGGGCCTTGCCCAGCGAATTGTAAGAGGGGATGTGCCGGAGGGATTAAAGGATAAAAAACTCTTTGCATTGGATATGGGAGCATTAGTGGCAGGCGCCAAGTACAGGGGAGAGTTTGAAGAGCGTTTAAAAGCCCTTTTGGATGAGGTAAAAAAATCTGACGGGCAGATTATCCTCTTTATCGATGAACTGCACACCATTGTGGGGGCAGGGAAAACCGACGGCGCCATGGATGCGGGAAATATGCTAAAGCCCATGCTGGCCAGAGGAGAGCTCCACTGTATCGGCGCCACCACCTTAGATGAATACAGGCAGTATATTGAAAAAGACGCAGCGTTAGAGCGGCGGTTCCAGCCGGTTATGGTAGAGGAGCCCACAGTGGAGGATACCATTTCTATCTTAAGGGGACTAAAAGAGCGGTACGAGGTATTCCACGGGGTTAAAATTGCAGATTCCGCCCTGGTGTCGGCAGCGGTGCTCTCCAACCGCTATATTTCCGACCGTTTCCTGCCGGATAAAGCTATTGATTTAGTGGATGAGGCATGTGCCCTGATCAAGACGGAGCTTGACTCCATGCCCAGTGAATTGGATGAATTAAACCGCCGGGTAATGCAGCTTGAAATTGAGGAGACAGCCTTAAAAAAAGAGGAGGATACCTTAAGCAAAAACCGCCTTGCCACACTGCAGAAGGAACTGGCAGAGTTAAGAGACGAGTTTTCCAGCAAAAAAGCCCAGTGGGACAATGAGAAAAATTCTGTGGAGCATGTGCAGAAGCTGAGAGAAGATTTGGAAAATGTGAAAAATGAAATAAAGCAGGCACAGCAGAATTATGATTTGGAGAAAGCCGCAGAGCTTCAGTACGGCAAACTGCCCAGTATCCAGAAAGCCCTTGAGGCGGAGGAGACCAGAGTAAAGAGTGAGGAGTACTCCCTGGTTCACGAAAATGTCAGCGAGGAGGAAATCGCCCGGATTATCTCAAGATGGAGCGGGATTCCCGTGGCAAAACTTACGGAGAGCGAGCGGAACAAAACTCTGCATTTGGACGAGGAACTCCACAGAAGGGTTGTGGGGCAGGACGACGGCGTAACCAAGGTATCAGAGGCCATTATCCGCTCCAAGGCAGGCATTAAAGACCCGGGAAAACCCATCGGCTCCTTCCTGTTTTTAGGGCCTACGGGAGTGGGAAAAACAGAGCTTGCAAAAGCTTTGGCAGAGAGCCTTTTTGACGATGAGAGCAATATGGTAAGGCTGGATATGTCCGAGTACATGGAGAAATATTCCGTGTCAAGGCTGATTGGGGCGCCTCCCGGATATGTGGGTTACGACGAGGGAGGGCAGCTCACGGAGGCCGTTCGGAGAAAGCCCTACTCCGTGGTGCTTTTCGATGAGGTGGAAAAAGCCCACCCGGATGTGTTTAATGTGCTTTTGCAGGTGCTTGACGACGGAAGGATTACGGATTCCCAGGGCCGTACCGTGGACTTTAAGAATACCATTATCATTATGACATCAAACCTGGGTTCCGCCCATCTTCTGGAGGGTATGGATGAGAACGGCAGTATCCGCCCGGAGGCGGAAGAAGCAGTGATGCAGGAACTTCGGGGAAGTTTCCGCCCGGAATTTTTAAACCGTCTGGATGAGATTATTATGTTTAAGGCATTGACAAAAGACAATATCGGAAATATTATTCATCTTTTGATGGAAGAATTAAACAGCAGAGTCAAAGACAAGGGGATCCAGGTGGAATTAAGCCCTGCTGCGGAGGATTATATAGTGGAGAACGGTTATGACCCGGTGTACGGGGCAAGGCCCTTAAAGCGTTTTCTCCAGAAATATGTGGAGACTCTTTCCGCCAAAATTATCTTAGGAGACCAGG
>Ga0137307_102247_pt1 | contig 13888 bp, 5 predicted proteins | sample NAcewD2O_March_2_FD_97180 | JGI IMG/M metagenome (GOLD analysis project Ga0137307, IMG submission 97180) | Mouse cecal microbial communities from Vienna, Austria - N-Acetylglucosamine amended D2O_March | ecosystem: Host-associated > Mammals > Digestive system > Large intestine > Cecum | place...
CTCAATTCTATCAATATCGTTAATACTTCTTACGTGTGGAAATAATAACTTTAGATATGCTGTTGCTACTCTCTTAATTGCTTCTGTGTCTCTAGTATCTGCATGTTCTGGTACCTCCACAATTTTTTCTACTATCGTTCTATAGCTAGTATCATTTCTAAGCTCATGTAAAATAGAACAAAAATATTCAGAATTTAATGCCCAGCCAGTAATTTTCAAACTATCATTCATTCGTGGAATGTCCCAGCCTTTTACAAATCCATGAATTCTATCAAGCAATGCCGTTTCCTGGAAAAGTGTCGGAAGTTCTGCAAGCATATATTCATATTCATTCATATTCTCTTCTTTGATATTGCCAAGAAATACTACACCTGCATTTGATTCTCCATCATAACCGTTAGCATTGAACTTTCCATATTCCAAATAGCCCTGCAGAATAGACCTCATCTCATTTTCATCACCAAAGTTAACCAACTTTACTTCATCTATTGCCACAAAATCTGGACCGCAAATAAATCCTGGTTTTCTTCTCGCTGCATCATAGAACATCTTAGATCTAGTAACTTTTCCACCATCAGTAAGCAATCCATATTTACTGACATGTCCAAATACATAACTCTTACCAGTTCCTTTTGGAGCAAGCTCAATAATATTTACTTTCTTTTCTACAAAAGGTAATAACCTAGTCAACATTGACAATTTTTGAAGTTCTGTTTCATACCCTTCTGCATTATAATCAATTGCGCCCAATACTACATCCAACCATTCATCAGTAGTAAAATGGCTTCTCATTTCTTTATAATAATCCAAGTCCACAGTATATGGACAGAAATTTTTAAATCCTACAAGTTTAATCTTTCCAGAAATTTTAGGCTTAACTGTATCATCCGGTTGGCGATATCCAAGCTTAATAATCCCCCAAACCTCACCACTTTGTATAAGATCATTTTTATAAAGTTCCCATACGGATGGTTCAATCATGGTTTCTTTATCCGTTACCCCAAAATCTGGTAAGGCAAATGAAATCTCACCTGTCTTAATATTGATATCAACAGCTATTTTAGTTAAAAGTTGAACTGTCTCATTTTCATATATAATTTGATTCTTTATCCTCATCCATTCCTCTTTTTTAGGAATGAACTTCTTTATAAATTCAGATACCTCATCCATATTAAAACGCCCATAATCATCACTAAAAGTTTTCAATAAATAATCTCTCAAGAATGCAGGTAATCCTAAGGAAGAAAAGAAGTTATTGTTCTTTAAGTCCTTATATACAACCATTTCTTCAAAATAATCTCGTAATTTTTCCTCCACACTAATTCCTCCATTAGTCAAATAAACTTACTTCTGCCATACCCTTCTTTTTAATCTCAAAAGTGTTTCCAGATGTTACAATCTCCGAACCATTCATGATTTCCGCAATATATATGCCTTTCTTCACACAATCATCAAGTTGTGCTGAATAAATGTATTGCTCTGGTGTGCTATATACATCATAATATTTTTCTCCAACCTTTATTGAGATATTGTTACTAACAACACTAACATAAATTTTTATTGTCGGCACCTCCCTAGCCCCAAGAGTTATTACCTTATATTCATCAAGAATCCATGCTTCAATACCATCCACTTTTCTTGTTATCTCAATGATAGGAACAGTCACCTCTTCTATTGTAGCACCACCATGAACCTCAACATTAGCTTTTCTGCTTCCCCTAAATCTATCATAATTGGCAAGCACCCAATAATCGTTAGCCTCAATCGCAAAAGACGGTTTTACATTTATTTCATTCTTAGGACAGCATCGACCTGAGTGCATTCCTTTTGTTTCCATCTGCCATAAATTTTCAGTCTCGTGTAAAACAGCCAAACGACTTGAACCATGATCCGAAACAATAACTGCCTTGGTATACTTATCACTTAATATTGCACCTTTGATAGCCTTTAAAACATTATCAATGATCTCAAGCTCCTTTATGAGATATATAGGAGTTTTTGTTTTTTCATAATCAAAACTGTCCTCACCATGATGCTTAATCTCATCAAGCTCCTTAATATCTGTAACCTTACACCCTTTTGAAATACAGACATCCACAAATTCTCTATTAAAACATGTCAGAGATGGAAGTTCGCTGTGAGCACATATTATATTTGCAGACAAACTATATTCATTACATTTGCTCTGAATATATCCAAGATATTCGGCCCCTAACGCATCAAAGAAAAATACTCTGGCACCTACGAGATCGACCTTATCAAATACATTTGTTCTTGCAGGTAACAAGCTAACAAAATCAAGTTCTGTAGCTTGACCTTCTACCACCGTTTCAAAAGCAGGGAGCACCTTATTTATTACCTTTTGATACTTGTATTTTTCAAAATAGGTATTTAAAAACTCTTTCTTGAATCTATAATTTGACAAATAGGCCGCCAAATCAGGATATACCTTTCCGAGAATTTGAATCAGCTGAGTCGAATCATACTTATTCCCATATATACCGAGCCATTCAATTATCTTCTCCCTTTCCGGCTGAGTAACATCCGTCAAGAAATAAATGGAATCTTCTTGTTTTGTGGACACAATTTTACAATAGTCAACAGCCTCACCTAGATAATCTACATAACTGGGTAAGATCTCTTTTCTTTCATCATATATTTTTTCAAAATCCGCATCATCCTTATCCAACGACAAAATCCCAAGATAGATTGCCTTTGGAATATCCTTATAATTTGATACCATCGACAATACATGTGATAAATATGCACTTTTTTTCGTTCCAAATATGCATAATAAAATATAGAATATCCATTTTTTCTCATCCTTGAATGTTGGATACTTTCTTACACACTCAATTAAGTTAGCCTCGCCGCCAAATACATAATCAACAACATAGGATATGTTGCTTTCTCCCATCTCTTTGAGTAATCTATTCCATTGTTCAGGTTCACCAAAGCTCTCTGGAACATTCTTGATGCGAGAATCTTTTGAACACAAAATATCATATCCATTACTTAACTGAGAAATATGAATAACAGACATATTAAACAATTGTTTTTTTACATCCGTCGCAATGTATATAGTTTTCTCCAAAGATGTTTCTATCGCTTCTCCTATCTTTTCAAATCCACTATACGAGCCTTTGAATGCCGTAGCCAAATCAGGAGAAATCAAACAAATATCAGATATTTCATCAAAATCGCCATCAACAGTCAAAATCTGACCTCTTTCATTAAATCGACTATCTGAAAATCTTATGTAATTTCGGCATTGATATGTAACAATAACGACATGACCATTGATACTCTTAGAAAGAATCGTCTTTAGCTGGCTTTTTATTTCATTATCACCATATAATTTCAAGAAGCCAGATATATGCGTCAAAAAACTGTTGTTGGTATTATTCTCTATTCGATTCAATAATTCTTCAAACTTAATCGTTCCATCTTTTTCACAAAATTTACCTGCAGAAAGGATAGCATTAGAGCCAACAGAGAAATGATCAACAAAATTTTTCAAGTCTCCTTTGTTTGTAAAATCAACAATAATTGGCCATCTTTTATCTGATGCCAAAAACGCTTCAATGCGTTTCTCAATTTTTTCAAGTGTCATATGTTACACCCCACAATCACATATTGCTCTTCATGATTTCTACACCAACCAATACATTATCTTCTATCAGCTGTTTCAAATAGTCTTTTACTTTTTCAGCCGGCATATCATCAATTGCTTTCTTTGCTTTTGAATAACCAGTCTCCATATACTTAACCCTTGCAAGGTCACGAATTTTTGAAGTCACAGTTTTGTTTTCCAGCCAATAGTATGGTTGTTCTGTAATATGCGCTTTCAAATAATCCTTTATCGAATCAACACCCTCAAACAGAACCTCATAATCCTTTAAAAACGCATCAACAAAAGCTTTATCTCTTGCTTCTTTACTTGTAAGTTTATCAACATAGGGCATTTTCGAAATATAGTCCTTTGCACTGGCTATTGCATTAAAGTCATTCTTCCCTGTATTAATGGTCGAAAATGCTTTTCTTGCAATTTCACTATCTAAATCAGGTACCATTGCCATAATTGGCATAGAATATGTATCCGCCCAATTAAATGGTGTTTCAGTTCCCGTTAATTCTTTCCACAATTTACGAAGCTTAACATTTTCAAGTGTTCCTTTATAAGCGTTAACAGCGTTTTGAACCTTTTCAATATACTTGTCCGGTTCTGATATATATGAACCTTTGAAAGAATACTGATCATCTTCTAACATAGCTCTCACATCATTCAGTGTAAGTTCGTCTAAATAATGGGAACACGCCTTCATAAACATCTCTGCCTGTGATGACATAAATATTCTGAAGTTGTCAACATTAGCTTTCAAAAGAGACAAGAATTTAGCTTTTTGTGAATCCAAAAGACTATTAGCCTTTTTTAAGTCACGAAGCATTTCGTAAAATTCTCTCCCTTCGTCAATACTATTCTTAATCACTGAATATGCTAACTTAATCTGTCCAATTCTGTCACACCATGCTCTCACTGTTTCAATGTATGAAACATGTTTTGCAAGCACCTTATTACTATATTCAATTATTTCATATTCAATAATCAGTTCATCAATTTTGCTATGCACAGTATCTTTATTCCATACCCAATTCGCCGCATCAGAACTAAACTTATACCCAAGATGATTAATATACTGTCCACCGTCACCTAATTCATTTGCAATTGCAACTAATTTTCCGCCTGCATATGTTTCAAGATATTTCTGCATTCCTTTTTTGCATATATCTTTAAGAAGTACTGACTTCAAATCCTCCACAATATCCTTTTCGGCAATACACATATCTCCAATTTCAAGAGCAATATCACTATCAGATTTTCCCTTTCCGTCATTTTGGTTATTCGCAAGTGAACAATAGCTATTGATTAAAGCACATACTTTATCTTTACTTGTCTTAAAGCTCACGCCATCAATAGCATATTCAATCAACCAAATAGGGAACGAAAAAGTCTTCATCTGCTCTCTTATTCTCGACCTAGTATCAGTGATAGTAACACAATACTTTGGATCAATACCAAACACCTCTGATGTTGCTTGATTGAACGCTCTCTCTGATTCTGTCAGAGTAACAATATACTTATCTTTATAACGCTTATCAGGTGTATTTTCTTGCTTAATCACTTCAGAAATCATAGTCGCAAGCTTCCCTGTATCAAGCGGGCCAGTAGTCAAATTATCACTGTACGAATAAACAGTATTAGCATACTCTTTTAATACAAACCCGAGAATAAATGCCGTCAAGTTACAAGGCATAAATCCATATGGTTCAGCCTTCAATATATTGTAGATATGCGTAATAGCCACCCTGTCATGATCCTTATAAACATCATCAATAATCTTTACAACTGCATTCTTCAAATTTGCAATATAAGAATGAGAAGATTTCCAGTAATCTGCTACCTGCCATGCACCTTTTAATGCATTTTCAAGCTTTGTTGCTTCATTACCAGAACGGAATGTACCTTTAGTCTCCTCGGTAATACCACAAGTAGCTCCCGCAGCTAATGAGTTCGCATCATACATAGTATTAAGAACATTCGGAAATGCCGCCTCCAAACATTCCGGATAATGAAATTTATTGATTTCCATCAGCTTTACTGTTAAATCAGCAAAATTAGTAGCTCTATCACCGTCTTTTACATATTTTGAATAAACATAGAAATCTCCAGACTTAATCTTCTTCGCCCAGTTTTTCAATACTTCGATTGCATATCCTTCATAAGTCTTTCTCTGATTGATATCACTATTTCCAATAGCAAGTGCCATAGCATAGTTTTCTACAAATTCATTATAATTAGTCTCACCCAAAATAGCATTTGCTGCATCGATAACCACTACATCACTGTCCACATTTGTTTCATAAAAAGTCTTAATCTTTTTCTGTAATGTTACCCTTTCACTATCATTGCGTGCAATAGTCACAACAGCATACAGTTTATTGCTTACTGAGTCTGGATTATTTGCTTTCTTTACTTCACCATCGAAATCGGATACTGTAGCATAAGCCAAACTATATCTTGCCTTTAATGCTCCACTAAGTTCTACAGTGCTACGAAGCTCACATCCCGTCATAAATGACAAATCTTTCGTAGACTTATTTTGAGCATCTTTAATAAACGGTGTTGAATCTATTGATGCACCTGTATTCTTGCAACAATACGAGAACACATCGCCTGTGAGAGGTGTTCTTGTAACAACATGTGTATTTAGTAATTTCTTGGCAATATTTTTCGCCGAAAAATAAATATCTGTTCCTTCAAAAGCCATAGTTAAGTTCTTATCATTTGGGAGAAAAATATCTTTATTTCCACTCATTCGATCTGATACAGCTTGAAGTAAAAGAATTGTTTTCAACACTCTCTTTTCTTCTTCTATTAACTCTTTGTCCATCTTCGCTGTATAACAACTAAGAACTTCTTTTATGCCTGATGCAAGCTTATCCTGACCATTCTCATAAAAGAAACTCCAAAGCATATCAACCGTAACGAATGGGTTCAGTGAAGAAAAATCATATTTATCGATAAACCATTGAAAAGCTTCTACATTATCCCCCTCATCATTTTTAATGAAGTTAAACATACTTCTAGCCGTTGAAGTATAATAAATGGAAATATGCTGCAATAACAAAGCTGCATAAGGATGTATAGGTAATACATTTGACAAATCTGAATCCGAAAGGTTAATAGCATTCTTTACTATAGTTCTACTGCTATTCGTTCTTGTCTTTAAGCTCTTCTTATTTCTCTCCCATTTTTCTGCCAACGCCTCATCTTCTGTTACCTTCATAGCTTCATGCATCAATGCAAATGCAATATTCTCTGGTAAAGAGACATGTATCGGACGAACAAAACGATCTATGATTTTCTTTTTATCTGGATCACTATCAGAAAAATATCCCTCTGCCTTATGTGTTACAATCATTAAACAAAATGGAGCAGTTGCAGATAACTCTGCAATCTGCTGGAATCCAGTTAAATGATGCAAATTATTTTCAAAATACTCTGAAAACTCATCCCATATAAATACAAGATTATATAAGTTATTTTTTTCAATAACTTCTCTTATCCAATCACACATTTCACCCGTATTCATAGAGAAACTGCCACGAACAACCGGAACCTTAAATATCTTAGCGATTAATTTTCGTAAAGCATCATCCTCATATATTTTAAGCTTCTCCAAGATATTTTCAGCCATATCACCCCCAAGTATGTCCTTGTAGGTTCCAGCCGCATAAATATCAAAGCTCTGCATATTCTCTGCATTCTCAAAATAACGAATAAGAGAATTTTTTAACGAAATATTTGCCTGATTTTCAATTCCATTATCCACTAATGCTTTTTCAATTCCCTCTTGCAAAGCCACAATAAGATCTGTATCGTTTGATATATCAGAAGAGCCATAACGATGACACACCAGAATCTTTCCAGCCTCTTTTTGTGCCATCAAATCTTTACACAGAAAATTATCAAGATTATACTTTTCAAAATATGCTTTTGTCTCCTCCTCAGAAGCCTCTAATAATTTCTTCAAAGTAAGAACGGCATGTGATTTTCCTGTGCCATATGCACCATCTACCCATACTGAGAGCTTGTACTTTCTCTTTAAAACATCTGTCATAGCTTTTAAGAGATTAACGAAAGAAGGATGCGGATAAAACTTCTTCCATAAATCAGGCACCGTATCAATGATCTTCTTGTCAACCTGCGGAAAATAATCCGGATCAATATCAAAATAATCGCGATAACTCATCTTCTTCCCTCCTAGAACAATTCATTAAGAATCTCTGCTGCACTCATATCACTCTTCAGCGTAATATTATCAAGTCCATGCGTAAAACTGGCTTCCACATAATCTTTGTAATTAAATGTAAGTCCATTCAATATTTTTTCCATCGTATCTCTATCTAGTCCAAATATTTCTGTAGGACTTACCCCATCTCTTTCAATGGATGAATCAAGAAGCTCTGTTAATGAAAATTGTCTTCTATTTCCACATACTTCAGCAAATTTATAAAGAGAATAAAGGATAACTCTTTCATCAGGATTGCTCCAAGGAAATCTAATTACTGAAATAAGCTTTCTTCCCCTCTTTTCTTCATAATCACATACTCCAAAACCAAGTTCCTTACCCAACGGCTCAATAGAAATGAAAATGTTTTTGTATGCAGATACAATATGATTTCTTACGGTTGCACTTAAAGTATCATCAATCATCTCATATATTGCCTCTGACGAATAGGTGTTATTAAACACAATATTTTTAACCCACCATCCAAACTGGCTAGAGTATGACCAATTAACCGCAATTAGTGCCCAGGCTAAACTACTATCAATTCCAATATCAGAAATAATTTCTCCAAATCTTGATATTAATGGGTATTTATCACCTTTTTTCTCTTTCACTCCCATTCCTGTATCCAATAGGAATTTATTAAGATATTCTATTTTCTTTGAGCCTAAATCATTATCTTTTGATGTCCAAAATTCATTTTTTAACTGAAAATAAAGTTCTAACCATCCATATTCCACTCCCATATTTCCATATCTATTAATACCAGCCATTTTTCCTTCTCCTTTCGGTAATCGTACTGAATTTGCTAACAGACAACCATGAAAAATATCATGACATTTTCTACACTTTACACAACGATCATCTATTGAGACATTTCCATTTTCAAATCTAATAAATCCATGTGGACAATTAGCTTCACACACTTGGCATCCTACACAATAAGCGGCCTTTCTCATTGCTATTTTAAATGCAGACATAAAATTTATATCTGTTTTTGTATTAGTATCAATATTGAACACTATCTCTAAGCCCATTCTATTTCTGTGATATTTCCCAACATACTTATTGTCATCAAAAATTATTTCTACAGTATCATCGTATGGAAATTCAACTTTTCCAACTGTTTTTATCCATTCATGCCAGTCTGTGTTCTCCCTAGTTACCTTCACCTCAAAAATTCCTTTTGCAAAAGAGTACGTACAGTAATTTTTTGCAATTGATAATTCTCTACCACTTCGTCTGGCTTTCCATCCACCAATTTCCATGAATTCTTTTTTTTGTTTTTCATTTGATAAAGGTTTTGATGATGTATTCAAGATTATCTGATTAAAATCTGATGTCCCCAAGCAGTCTCCTTGACCTTTACTATAGGAAACCTCCTTGAAATACATATTTTTATATGTAGCCATTGGGCAAACCAAACATCCTGCTCTACTATTTCCTTTCTTATAAGCTTCGTTTAATATCAGATTTTTATCGTATATGTAATTAAACAACTCAGCTGAATTCCATTCTAATATTGGATGACAACTATACTGACCTCTGATTTTTTCTCCATCGCTCACATCATCATATTCACTTCTTGATGCACTTTCATCTCCACGTATTCCAGTAAATGCCATACCTCTAAAATGAGGATTGGATGTATATTCCCTTAACATCAGTATTTGTGGAGTTGTTTTGTGAACACTACAACACCATCTCATTGTTTGTGCTGGTGGTCCAAACACATTCCAAGTCTCCAATGGGGAAAGTTTTGACTTTGATGTAAGAAAATCAATTTGTTCCATTGCACAATATTCGTGGATCTTCTTTGCTACATCATAAGTATCGGGGAATTCCATTCTTGTATCGCCAAACAAGACCTTAAATTCATTATGTGGTAATGACCGTTGCACTAAATCCAAAGCAACAACACTATCTTTTCCTCCCGAAAATGCTACATAAAACACATCAACCTTGTTTAGGTATTTCGTGTAAGTATTGTATATCTTTTTTATAGTTTCCTGTTCCATCTGTTCCATAATTCCACGATTTTTCTCAACCATTGTAGGTATATCAACAAATCTCAACGGATATCCAGCTGGTTCTGGTTCCTCTATTATTACAATTTCAGGTGCAGAACAAACAGAACCTCCTTTCGTTTTTGCAACTAAACGTCCACGATAAAAGTAATTATTTGCTTCTGCCCACATATATGGAAAAGAATCATTCTTATCGTAATCCCAGTACTTATCAAATCCTAAGATATCAAGCTCTTTATAATATACTGGTCTTGGTTCTTTCGAAAACGTCAATGGCATAGGAGTCAGTACATAACCTCCTGTTGACGAATCCCATTCATATGCATACATTTAAATCATTATCCCTTCTTGTTCCTTATTTGTTTTGCTTTTTGTAATGCCATCTCTATGCCGGTATAGCTCCTTCTCGTAAGAAAATTTTGTTCAGCCAAGAAATCCAAAGCCGCCGACTTGTTTAGTTCAACATAACCATTCGCCAAAACATCTGCACAAACATCTTCAAATTCATCAAAGTTGCCACCTTTTTTTACAAGTGCCCCTGCAACATTATTTAAAGATTGACCATTATTACAAAGAGCATATTCTTTACTATAATGGAGTAAATAGCTTTCCAGCAAAAAAATATTCCATTCATATCCAATATTGGGAAACATTAAAAAAGAATCAACATCCTTTATCAACATATATCCAGTAATTAAATAAGTAGATAAGGCTTTATCTATTTCTTGTATATCAAACTCAATATGTTCCTTAAGTACAAACAATTCTCTACTTACACGAACTGTATTTTCTGCCAAAGCATCAAAATAGATAACGCCTCCACTAACCTCTTTTGAAAATAAGTAGACATCATTATCACTAAATGGGGCATGATGTCTTCCGTATAAGCTATATACTCCAGCCATATTTATCGACTGTCCAAGCTTACCTATAACTTCACTTTCAAAAGTGAAACGCCCTGAAAGTTTCTTTGCTATAGAATTTCTAATTCCCAACGATGAAAGATATGAATTATTCTCAATAAAAAGAGGCATTTCTACTTTCATTCTTCCAAAAACTCTTGACCAAATACAGTAACCTTCCTCATCAATTTCTTGATTGATATATTCAGTGATACGGTCAGCATCCTCTGATGAAAATTCAAACAAATCATAATGGAAATAATGCTCCCTAGAGTTCATCACTATATTATCATTAGTTCTGATTTCTGAGCTTATTATTTCTTTGGAAATATGAGCTAGTCCCACAAAAATTTCATCATATGATAATGGTTTCCCTGCCGCTAAAAGAAACTCTTCTATCTCAGAAGTGTGGTCTATTTTCACATTTTTTTCTTTTGAAACAAACTCATCAAAAAAATAGTATTCACCCGGTTCACATACATATTCGAGATAAGGCTTCAGCATCATTGGATCTGTGAGGTTAAAACAATACTCAAAAATATCAGATAAATCCCTAAATATTGCTTTGTAATATAATACCTGTTTTCCTTCACAAAAGCATGAATGGATGTACTCTAATAAATTCTCCTTTACATCATTCGCAATAATTGCTTCTACTGGGAATAAGCGTTCTTGCCACACGATACCGCATTTTCTTAAACACTTTTCCAATTCAGCATCCGTCATATCAATTTTTTCATCTTCAAAATCCAAATATATATTGCGGAAATTCTCCAAATCTATTGAATCAAATCTCATCCCACCACGATATCGGTTCAACAATACACGAATATATGCATCTCGATTAAACTCAATCAATTTTTCATAAGGCCTTGCGCTTTTTGAAAATGAAAAAATATTTTCATCCACTTCCGTTATCCACGAAATTTCTCGAAGAATGGACATCAACTCATCCATGTCAATCTCAATCCCAAGCGTATCCTTTATATGCTCAACATGAAATCCTCTCGGATCATCATATACCTTTGACATTGAACGAAGCCTCATATACAGTTCAGGATATAACTCCATAAAAGTTTCATCTTCCTGATTTTCAACCGAAGATTTCTTATCGCTTTGAGTTCTTCTACTTCTTCCTAAAGTAAAATTTTCGTCACCTGAAAACTGAACATACTTGACTAATGATGCTCTAAATTGATTATGTCTGGATTCATTCTTTTCAATGAATTCTGAATTATCCAACAGTGCAAAAATCATATTCTTGAGAATATCTATATCTGTGATTTCCCAAATATCTTTTTCAATTATTCCATAATTTATAGCTATTTGTGCTGTAAGTCCACATGATGAAGCATAGGCTACTGCTGTTCTTTCCGCCATATGTTGCTCCATCATCCATTTAACAAATGTTTCCTTTCTTTCTTCTGTGGGAACATCTTCAAATCGTACATATTCCTCCTGAGCAGCAAGAATATCTACATTCTCGACATCACTACTATCCTGCTCATTTTCTTTTCTACTCTCCGTTTCTTTCACATAATCTATATAGTACTTAATCCCCACAGACATTTTCCCTATTTGCTTTTTATGCATAAACTTAAATAGATGATTATGCGAAATTGTATCTCGTACTTTTGTGATCTGACCTAAATCAGAGGTTTTTAAAAGCGGTTGTTTTATAATTTTTCTATCAAGGCAAAAGTTATTTATTAACTCATATACTGATTTCAATTCAGATTGTTGTGGTGCTGATATTTTCTTTGATAACCATTCAAAAAATTCATCTTCTATAGTCCTTTGTTGGTTAATCACTGATTGATTTCCTTTCAACAATTTGTAATACTCTATAGGATTTTCTTTTCTCAGCAAAGCAATCTCAGAAAAGAGTTTTGTTGCAGGTTTTATTAATGTCTTGCCAACATACGCAGATTCCATACTGTGCATTTGAAATGTTATACCGGAAACATTACGAAAGGTATCATCAACCTCTAAGCCTTCTAATCGTGCCTTTTCACGAAGTCTTTCAGATACCGATTTAATTGCATCTTTTCTTGAAACCTCGCCCTCTTTAACTCGAATTAATGCCTCAAGCAGAATAGCTGCCTCAGTTTTATCCCAAGCTTTTTGACTCGCCATAACAACTCCTAATCTCTAACGTTCTTTAACATATCGTCCACTTTTTATTCTTTCATCTTTCGGTTTTTCTGCATCCTCTGGTATAGACCAATATGCTCCCATTTTAAAGGCTCCTTCTATTCGCCCTTCCATACATAATGTTCTTATTCTTCGTTGTGAAATTCCCCATTTTTCTGACATTTGGCTAATGGAAAAATATCTCATATTATTCTCCTATTTTATAGCAAGATTAAAATAATTCACCATTTTTATTATAATCCCAAGTCGGAACAAAGTCAACTTGTTCTTTAGAAATTTATTTTTATATGCATAATTTTCTCATGATATTCAGAAAAAAAATTACCTATGCACTGAGGCAGGTCACCTGACCCTGCCTCTCTCCCTCTTTTTATCATCATATCCACATTCATACTCTGACTTCTGCTTTTCAGCCTTCTTCATCGTTTCCCCATAGATACTCTGATAATCTTCAAATATATCACCTCCGTACCTATGAATACCAAGCTTCCTCAGTACTCCGGCATGCAATTGCAGATTATAACTGTTGTCATCAATTCTAAAATTAAACAGCCTTGCCTTATTCTCTACTGACAGATAATCATAAGACTTGTAATACTTCTGAATTGCTGTCGCTATCTGTTCCGCCTGCTCCTCAACAGTTAATTCAGCAGTCTCAACGATATCATCATCCGTTATACTCACATCAATTCCGATTCTGCCATTTTCGGCAACATCTTCCGCCATTTTCTCTGACACATCAGGAGCATCCTCGAATACTTCATAGCTTTCGGTATTATATTCCCCTTTATCCGTATCAGTAGGCAGTTCAAAACTATTTCCAGCTTCAATATAACCAAAATCGTCATCGTTGTGGTTATTATGAAAGCTCTGCATAAGTTCCTCGCCAAAATCTTCATATAATGCTTGTTCTGTTGTCAACTTCTCAATCATATTATCTGTTGAAGTATCT
>Ga0137307_102255_pt1 | contig 13846 bp, 16 predicted proteins | sample NAcewD2O_March_2_FD_97180 | JGI IMG/M metagenome (GOLD analysis project Ga0137307, IMG submission 97180) | Mouse cecal microbial communities from Vienna, Austria - N-Acetylglucosamine amended D2O_March | ecosystem: Host-associated > Mammals > Digestive system > Large intestine > Cecum | place...
TGCGCAAGCAAGCTATGGCTATTTGAAAAGCGATGGCGGAAATTGGCCGGAAGGGCTTAAGTACATAGGAGCCGGATATGAAAGAAGGAACGATATATATTTACAGCGGTGACGGGCATGGAAAGTCGCCTGCAGCATTTGGCAGAGCCGTTTCAATGGCATGCCAGGGAAAAAATGTTGTAATTATCCAGTTTTTAAAAGGAAGAGGGCTTGAGGATTCGGAGTTTTTACGCAGGCTGGAACCGGAGATTAAGTTGTTCCGGTTTGAAAAGTCGGACAGCAATTTCGTGGAATTGTCTAATGAACAAAAAGCGGATGAAATCATTAATATAAGGAATGGGCTGAATTTTGCAAAAAAGGTGCTTTGTACGGGTAGCTGCGATCTTCTCATTTTGGACGAGGTGCTTCGGCTCATTGATAACGGTATTATTACGGTAGAAGAATTGAAGAACATGTTGGAAATGCGTTCAGATGAGGCGATGGACATTATTATGACAGGAGCGGCGCTGAACGATGAAGTTTTTGTATTGGCGGACGAAGTGACGAAGCTGGAAACCGTGAAGCGCAATAAATAGCAATAATTAGGAAGCGGCACGCAATTAAAATAATGAAGCATGAGGCTGGATGTTGCCAGCAATTGGAACAGCAAAGCACAAGGCCGGATGCTGCCTGCAATTGAAAAACGTGTTTTTCATGCATTGACAGTTGTTTCACGGGATGATATGATAATTTCATAGGTAAAAAAGAGATAGAGGTTGCGTATTTTATCAGTAATTTTTTGGATGTGGCAGGCACAAGGGAAGAAAAGTGAAAGGAAAAAACGCCGAAAGGGCAAGGCAGACTGCGGTTTTGTCCTTGGGCATGCAGTGAATAGCTGCATGACTGTCATCCATACGATGATGCGCTATCCGATGTTTTTGGCATAGTATTAAGCCGGCGCACATTGTGTCGGCTTTTTTTAAAAGGAGGAAAAAGAATGGCTGTTTTTCGAGGTGCGGGTGTTGCAATTGTTACACCGTTCAAAGCAAATGGAGAAGTAAACTACGACAAATTCGCGGAACTGTTGGAGTTCCAGATTAAGAACGGAACGGATGCCATTATTGTATGCGGTACAACAGGGGAATCATCCACGTTGACCCATGAAGAACATTTGGATGTGATTAAGTTTTGTGTGGAAAAAGTGGCAGGAAGGATTCCGGTAGTGGCAGGCACCGGCTCCAACTGTACGGAGACGGCAGTTTATCTTTCTACGGAAGCGGAAAAAATAGGGGCGGACGGTGTGCTTTTAGTTACGCCATATTATAACAAAGCAACCCAGAAAGGGCTTTTCCGCCATTTTAAAACAGTTGCTGACGCCATAAAGATACCGGCTATTTTATATAATGTGCCAAGCCGTACCAGTTGCAATATCGAACCGGAAACAGTAGTGAAGCTTTGTGCGGAAGTGGAGAATATCGTTGGTGTGAAGGAAGCCAGTGGGAATATATCCCAAGTAGTAAAACTCATGGCACTTGCGGACGGGAAGGTGGACTTATATTCCGGAAACGACGACCAGATTGTTCCTTTGCTTGCAATGGGAGGCATAGGGGTAATTTCCGTTTTGTCCAACATAGCGCCAAAGGAAACCCATGAAATCTGCGAGAAATTTTTCGCCGGGGATGTGGAAGGAAGCTGTAAACTGCAGACAAAATCAGTGGAGCTTTGCAATGCGCTGTTCTGCGAAGTGAATCCGATTCCGGTGAAGAAAGCTTTGGAATTGATGGGAATGGGAGACGGTTTCTTAAGGATGCCATTGACGGAAATGGATGAAGCCAATGTTCCGAAGTTGGAAAAGGCTATGAAGGATTTCGGCATTTTATAAGGTAAGGAAGGTTATTGACATGATAAAGGTAATTATGCACGGCTGCAACGGAAAGATGGGACAGACGATTTCCGGTTTGATTGCGGCGGATGATGAAATAGAAATCGTTGCAGGGGTAGATGCCTTTGACAATGGAAAGAATACATATCCGGTGTTTAAAAGCATAGAACAATGTACGGTTGGGGCAGATGCAGTAATTGATTTCAGCAGTGCGCCGGCGGTAGACGGGCTTTTGGATTATTGTGTAAAAAAGGGGCTGCCTTGTGTATTATGTACCACAGGGCTTTCCCCGGAACAGTTACAGAAGGTGGAAGAGGCCAGTGAAAAAACTGCTATTTTGAAATCGGCGAATATGTCTTTGGGCATTAACATGTTTTTGAAACTATTAAAAGAAGCGGCAGGGGTATTGGCGCCGGCGGGCTTTGACATTGAAATTGTAGAGAAGCACCATAATAAAAAAGTGGATGCACCCAGCGGAACAGCATTGGCATTGGCGGATTCCATCAACGAAGAGCTGGATAATTCCTATGAATATGTGTATGACAGGAGCAGCCGGAGGGAAAAGCGTCCGGTGAAGGAAATCGGGCTCAGTGCTGTCAGGGGAGGCACGATTGTAGGGGAGCATGACGTGATTTTTGCAGGGGCGGATGAAGTAATTACATTTTCCCATACGGCATATTCCAAAGCAGTTTTTGGGAAAGGGGCAATTCAGGCAGCAAAGTTCCTTGCGGGCAAACCGGCAGGAAAGTATGATATGAGCGATGTGATTGGCTGATAAAGGGAAGGAGCAAGGGGCGGATGGACAATTTGGAATTAAAATACCTGCGCAGTCTGGCGCATCAATACCCGACGATAGCATCGGCATCCACGGAAATCATTAACTTACAGGCTATTCTTTGCCTGCCAAAGGGAACCGAGCATTTCCTAACGGACATTCATGGGGAATATGAGCAGTTTAACCACGTATTGAAGAACGGCTCCGGTTCCGTTAAAAGGAAGATTGATGAAGAGTTCGGGAATACATTAAGCAATAAAGATAAAAAAAGCCTTGCTACCTTAATTTATTATCCGAAAGAGAAATTGGAGATTATCTTACAGGAAGAGGATAATATTGAGGACTGGTATAAGATTACGCTGCACAGACTGGTACAGATAACAAAGCGGGTGGCATCCAAATATACCCGCTCTAAGGTGAGGAAGGCCCTTCCGCAGGATTTTGCTTATATAATAGAAGAATTGATTACGGAGAAAGCGGAGATTCAGGATAAGGAAGCTTACTATAATGAAATTATTCATACGATTATACGGATTGACCGGGCGCAGGAGTTTATTATTGCGTTAAGCCAGCTCATCCAGAGGATGGTAATTGACCATCTGCATATTGTAGGGGATATTTTCGACAGAGGGCCTGGACCGCATATTATTATGGATACATTAAGCTGTTACCATTCCGTGGATATCCAGTGGGGGAACCACGATATTGTATGGATGGGTGCGGCATCGGGGCATTTGGCATGTATAGCCAATGTCATCCGGCTTTCGGCACGCTATGGCAATCTGGATACATTGGAGGAAGGGTATGGGATTAACCTGATTCCGCTTGCTACTTTTGCGATGGAGACTTATGGGGATGTGGACTGTGAAACATTTTCCATAAAATATAACACGGACTATAATACAAAAGACTTGAGCCTTGATATGAAGATGCATAAGGCGATAGCGATTATACAGTTTAAGCTGGAAGGCAGCCTGATTATGCGCCGGCCGGAATTTCAAATGGAAGACCGCCTTCTGCTGGATAAGGTAAATTATGAGGACGGAACAATTACCATAGGTGGGAAGAGCTACAAGATGCGGGATGTGGAATTTCCTACGGTGGACCCAAAGAACCCTTATGCCTTAAGCCCGGAGGAAGAGCAGGTGATGGAACGGCTGCGTCATGCGTTTTTGAAGTGCGAAAAACTGCAGAAGCATGTCAGATTCCTGTTTTCCAGAGGAGGGCTTTATAAGGTATACAATTCCAACCTTTTATATCATGGCTGTATGCCTATGGATGAAGACGGCAATTTCAAGGCATTGACGATTGATGGGGAAGAGTATAAAGGAAAAGCCCTATATGATATTTTAGACCAGTATGCGAGGAAAGGGTTTTATTCCAAACATAACCCCGCAGAGATGCAAAAAGGCCAGGATATGATATGGTATATATGGGAAGGACCGAAATCGCCGGTGTTTGGCAAGGATAAGATGGCAACCTTCGAGCGGTATTTTGTAGAGGATAAGGAAACGCATACCGAGACAAAAAACAGCTATTATCGGTTGCTGGACAATGAGGAAATTATCACAAAAATACTGATGGAATTTGGCTTAGACAGCAAAAATTCCCATATTGTGAACGGCCATGTGCCGGTGGAACTGAAGAAAGGGGAATCGCCTATCAAGTGCGGCGGGAAACTTTTGATTATAGACGGTGGCTTTTCCAAGGCATATCAAGGGAAAACGGGGATTGCCGGTTATACGTTAGTAGCAAATTCCCACGGGATGCGGCTTGTGGCTCATGAGCCTTTTGAATCTGTGGAATCTGCGATTTTGCATGAATCGGATATTTTTTCCGACTCCGTGATTTTGGAAACAAGCAATTCCAGAATCAATGTGGCAGACACGGACGGCGGCATGGAAATAAAGGAAACGATTCATCAACTGGAAGTGTTGCTGCAGGCTTATCGGGATGGAACGATTATAGAAAAATAGGGGGAGGATTCCCCCTATTTTTTGAAAAGGCTATTATTGGTTGGTATTCCCGTTGGTGTCGTTTCCGACAACATCGTCAGCAACATCGGATACACCGTCGGCGATGTCATCCACTGCATTCCCTACTGCATTTCCGGCATCATCAATGATAGAGCCGTCATTGGCATTGCTGTCGGTGCCATTGGTTACGTCATTGACATTATTATTTGTTCCGTCAGTTGTGTCGTTTCCTGCTCCGTCGGTAGCGCCTGCTGTATTGTCGGTATTCATACCTGGTGTTCCGGCAGCATTTCCGTCAGTAGCAGTACCGGTACCGGTAGTGTTGTCGTTTGTGCCTGCTGTATCAGCTCCGGTGGTAGTATTTGTTCCATTGTTTGTGCCAGTATTGCCGGTACCTGTCGTACCGGTTGTGTCATTGCCTGTGTTGTTTTCGGTTCCGGCGCCATTATTATCCGTGTTGTTGCCATTCCTATTGCCGCATCCGGCAACAAGCCCAAGCATAAGGACAATGAGAGAAACCGATATCAGTTTTTTGCTGTTTTTCATAATGTTTCCTCCGTTTTCATAATGTTTTTCATTTCCGCTGGCAATGGGCCGAATGCCTTGGATGGCGTTTCGGCGAATGCTGCGAAGTTCGGGCATAAGCATAAAACTTAGCAAACAAAGCACAACATTCATAAATGTTGTGTTAGTATTATACGCATAATAGGGAAAAATATACGTAATCATTTTAAATAGCTTTTTAATGAAAAAACAGGGAAGGAGTATGATGCCCGATGGAATTTAGGCCATGTATTGACATACATAACGGAAAAGTGAAGCAAATTGTAGGCGGGAGCCTGAAAGATGATTGCGGCAGTGCCAGCGAAAATTTTGTTTCAGGTCAGGATGCTGCATTTTATGCAGATTTTTATAAAAAAGGCGGAATAAAGGGCGGACATATTATTTTGCTGAACGCGAAGGATAGCCCATATTATAAAGAAACAAAAGAGCAGGCACTGGCAGCGCTGCGGGAATACCCAGGCGGGCTTCAGGTTGGCGGGGGAATCGGCGCGGAGAATGCACAGGAATATCTGGAAGCAGGGGCAAGCCATGTGATTGTGACATCCTATGTTTTCCGGAACGGGAAAATTGAATATGACAATCTAAATAAGCTGGTGGAGGCCATAGGCAAAGAAAAAATTGTCCTGGATTTGAGCTGCCGACGCAAGGAAGGTGCATATTATATTGTAACCGATAGATGGCAGAAGTATACTGACGTAATGCTGACGGAGGAAGTGTTGGATAAACTTTCCATATATTGTGATGAGTTTCTTGTCCATGCGGTAGATGTGGAAGGGATGGCAAAAGGAATAGAAGAGCAGGTAGCGGCATTGCTTGGGCGGTGGGGGAAAATCCCCGTTACTTATGCAGGCGGCGTCCATAATTTCTATGATTTGGAAAAGCTGCGGATATTAGGGGAAAATAAAGTAAATGTGACGATTGGAAGTGCATTGGATTTGTTCGGCGGAAATTTAAAATGGGAAGAAATAATTTCTTATATATACCCTACGTATTCCACATAAACCCCGGCATAAAAAGCCCTGCCCGATAATGTGTCGGACAGGGTAGGTTTTCCATACCGGGGTTTCCGGGGCTTTTTGAAAGAAAACCAAAAAAAGAACCTATCTGATGCAAAATAGGTTCTCTCCTTAATCCGTTACCAATGCTGTTACCATATTACAGAGCCTAACTAAAATTTAGTAATTATCTATATATGAAGGCACAATGTTGATACTGATTAATGTGGGTTATAAATCCTGATTATAACTTTGTTACGTTTACAGCCTGAGGGCCTTTTTCGCCATTAACTACATCGAACTCAACAGCAGCGCCTTCTTCAAGAGATTTAAAGCCTTCCATATTAAGTCCTGAATAATGTACGAATACATCATTACCCTGCTCATCAGAGATGAAGCCGTAGCCTTTTTGGTTGTTGAACCATTTTACTGTACCTTTATTCATGTCAGATACCTCCAAAGTTTAAATGTATCGTTTCATTATAAACGACATATTTAGAATAACATATATGGCGGAAAATGTAAAGGAATAAATTTACTTTTTAATGAGATTTCGCAGATTTCATTTGCACAAATAAAAACAATATAGTGCAAATACAAAAAGGAATATTCATGGTATTCTTTAAGTGGATTAGAGATAATCCAATGTAAAATTCCCCTTTTACATGGGAAAAACACTTGTCTTCGGACGGGTGTTTTTTCTGCTTTATAGGGAAATTTTTTATGTGTAGCACTGTGCAAAGGAAATATGCCAAACGGCACTGCCGGGCAGGCTTTTTGGTATCCGAATCTTGTATGATAAAAAGTAATGATTGCGCTGCGGCGGAGGGGGAGTATGTCGCTGCTGCGACCCGTCGCAGGCAATTTTTTACCTTATAGGAAAATCCTTCGTCAGAAGGACGTAAATTGAAGTGTCGAAGACACTTTTTTACCATATAGGAAAGTCCTTCGCTAGAAGGACGTAGATTGAAGTGTCGAAGACACTTTTTACCTTTGTGTTGGAATGTGGATTGTTTTCGTAAGAAAAGGAGAAGGGCTGGAAACGGAATGATGGAAGGCGATGAAAGAAGAAAGAAGATTTTAGGGATATTACGTGAAGAGAGCGCACCCGTATCAGGAACAGGGCTTGCGCGTATGCTGGGGGTCAGCAGGCAGGTGATAGTACAGGATATTGCCCTTTTACGGGCTACGGACAAGAATATCCTTTCTACCAATAAGGGATATCTTCTTTTTGATGCCGGACAGGGAATGGGCAGGAAAAGAAGGGCTTTCAAAGTAAAACACCAGGATGAGGAAATATTGGACGAACTGAATACGATTGTGGATTTTGGAGGGAAAGTCCGGGATGTAGTGGTAGAACATGGGATTTACGGGCAGATATCGGCAGACTTAATTATCAATAGCCGGGCGGATGCGGAAGCCTTTGTGAAAAAAGTAGAGGAATATAAGACAAAACCGTTAAATGACTTGACGCATGGCGTCCATTTCCATACGGTAGAGGCTGATTCGGAAGAAATACTTGACAGAATTGGAAAGGAGCTGGAGAAAAAAGGGTACTTGATTAATGAAAAGAAATGTGTTATCCTTACCTTTGACTGACAAGACAGCTGTAATCCATGTGTAAAACATGGAGAAGGGTGAGGATAAGAGATGGAAAAATGGAAAAAGTGGGTAAATGAAATTTTTATTGATGGGCTGGGCGGAATGGCATCAGGGTTGTTTGCCACTTTAATTATTGGCACGATTATCCAGCAGGTTGGGATTTTGGTGCCGGGAACGGCAGGGGATTGCCTGTTTATGATGGGGAAGGTTGCGGCTGCGGTAACAGGGGCCGGAATCGGATGTGGTGTGGCAGTAAAGCTAAAGGCAAGCCCTTTGGTGATGCTTTCGGCAGCTACCTCAGGTATGATGGGGGCTTTTGCCGGAAAAATTATGGAAGGCGCGGTATTGGTGGAGGGAACGATTTGCCTTTCCGGGCCGGGGGAACCTTTGGGGGCATTTATTGCGGCAACTGTAGGGATTTATACAGGGCGTTTGGTATCGGGGAAGACGAAAGTGGACATTTTGGCAACCCCTTTTGTTTGTATTGTATCGGGGGCAACGGCAGGGCTGGTTTTTGGGCCTCCGATTTCTGCATTTATGGCATGGCTTGGCTCAATTATCAATTGGGGAACCATTCAGGCACCGTTTTTTATGGGGATTGTTGTATCCGTCCTGATGGGTATTATCCTAACGCTTCCTATCAGTTCTGCAGCGTTAGGCATTATCTTGGGTCTGGATGGAATCGCGGCAGGGGCTGCAACCGTGGGATGCTGTGCCAACATGATTGGGTTTGCTGTGGCTTCTTATAGGGAAAACAGGATGAACGGGCTTTTGGCACAAGGATTGGGTACAAGTATGCTTCAAATTGGAAATATTGTGAAGAAGCCGGTAATCTGGCTTCCTGCGATATTGGCCAGCGCAGTGCTGGGGCCTGTTTCCACGGTGGTATTTGGGATGACGAACAATCCGACCGGTTCTGGGATGGGAACGGCGGGGCTGGTAGGGCAGATTAATGCCTATCAGACAATGACAGGAAGTGGGATGGAGCCAGGGATAGTGTTGTTTCAGATAATTCTAATGCATTTTTTGCTTCCCGGATTTATCGCTTTTGTTATTTCGGAATTTATGCGGAAAAAGCATTGGATTGAGGATGGAGACATGAAATTGGATGTATAAAACCAATGAAATGTAATAAATTTGAAACAGTTTTGGAACAAAGTGTTAAAAAAATTTCTGAATAAAGTTGTATTTCGCGAGTCATCTGTGGTAAAATAATAAGAGTTTACTGGAGGTGACTTATTTTATGAAGCTGAGAACGCGAAAGAGTAAGAAAAGTTATACAGTAATGATAATCTCTGATTCGGCAAAAAATAATAGAAAAGAACTCCATATCAATGCCGGGTTAGCGGGAACAGTAATGTTAGGAAGTTTCCTTCTTCTGGTTTTTGCTGTCTGTTATGTGGTTTACAGCGCCATTACTTTATCCGATTCTTTGGAACGGTTTAAGAAGCAGGCAGAGCAGATTGTCGTGCTGCAGGAAGAAATAGAGCGGCTGGAGGCAGAGGCAGAAGGTCTGGAAGCGGAAAAGGAGGAGATGGCGGAACAGATAAAGAGCTTGAATGACACCGTAAATCAACATGCGGAAGAGGAAGAGGCGTTGGCGGCGCAGGCAGTAGAGGAACATATTCCGAAAGGATTCCCTTTGAGCGGAACCGCCCAGTTGAAAACGGAAGAGGCTGCAGGAGATGACGATGATGATGAAGATGCGCAAGGCATGAGGGCGCATGAGGATAGGAAAGAAGTCATATTCGCTGCGTCAGAAGGAATCAATGTAATAGCTTCCGGTACAGGAACAGTCTTATCTGTGGATGTGGATGTGGACTATGGGAATGTTGTCAGTATAGACCACGGAAACGGTTATATTTCTATATACCGCAATAACGGTAATGCAGTAGTAAAAGCAGGAAACGAAGTGGCAATAGGGGATATATTGTATGTTGTCGGGGAGGATAATACAGAAGTTGGTTACAGCATCAGCAAGGACGATACATATATAGACCCGATGGAGATGATTGAAATCAACGGTTAGGAGGATACTATGTTGGGGAGTAAGAAGACGGCAAATGTCAATGCGAAAATCGGAAGTATTATAGGTGCGGACATGGTGGTAGAGGGTATGATTACCTCTAAAGAAGCGGTGCGTATCGACGGAAAAGTAAAGGGCGATGTCAGCAGCGAAGGGGCATTGGTTATCGGTGCATCCGGAAAGGTGATAGGCAATATAAAAGGTGCGGATATTATGGTAGCCGGAATCGTAGAAGGCGATTTGACTTCCGGAGGCAGGACAGAAGTGGCTTCTACGGGAAGTATCCGGGGTAATATCCAGACAAGAAGCCTTATTGTTGATGAAAATGCTATTTTCCAAGGGCAGTGCAGCATGAACTCGGGAGAAACAAAACTGATAGAAGAAATTGTAGAGTAAATAGCAGAATAAATAGTGTTGAAAGATTGAAAAAAAGCAAAATTAAGGGTCAGGGCGGGAACGCCATGACCCTTATATTGCTTAAGGAGCCTGTTCTTTTTCCATCCGGCTAAAGACGATTTCATATCCGTCATTCCCATAATTCAGGGAACGGTTGACACGGCTGATGGTAGCCGTAGAGGCACCGGTTTTTTCGGCGATTTCCAAATATGTTTTATGGTTGCGTAGCATGGATGCCACTTCAAACCGTTGGGAAAGGGAGAGCAATTCATTGACCGTACACAAATCCTCAAAGAAAGTATAGCATTCCTCTTTATCCTTCAGGCTGAGAATGGCAGCAAATAAGTAGTCTACAGCATCCGTTTTTATTTTCTTGTTCATTTTAATCTCCATTCCGGAGCGTTTATGCGACGGGGCGGCGCAAATCTTAAATCCGCATCTGTCATGAGGGCTTATTTGAGGCGCTCCAACATAAATAGCCGCATGATAAAATCAGCCATTAAGCTGATTTTTCGCATTAAAACCTCCAAATTGTTTTCGACGTGAAATTTTACAGATAAACGTGGATTCATTTTATCATATTAAAGTTATAAAGTAAAGATGTGAGTTGTCTGTTATTGGTCGTTCTTTGGTTTATGGCTGTGTTGTGGCTCGGAATGACTTTTCTTATATATAAAGCTTGTCATGTGGTTTTTGTTACTATATAATGGAGCGTATAGATAAGGAAATGACATGATAAAGGCAGCGGCCGGAGAAGCAGCAGTATAAGTATCCGGCATGGAGGAGTTTTATGACGATTGACAAAGAAGATTTATTGAACAGCATATTGGAAAGTCTGGACAGGATTGAATATATAAAATTGGAAGATATTCCGAACATTGATTTATATATGGACCAGGTGACGACTTTTATGGAAAAACAGTTGAGAAACACTGCCAGATATCCGGGGGAAGATAAAATACTGACAAAGACAATGATTAATAATTATGCAAAAAATAATTTACTGCCACCACCGGTGAAGAAAAAATATTCCAGGGAACATGTTCTTTTGCTGATTTTTATTTATTACTATAAAGGGATATTGACAATAAACGATATCCAGACGTTGTTGAATCCTTTGACGGAAAGGTTTTTCCATAAGGAAGGGTTTAATCTTGGGGATGTGTATTCGGAAGTTTTCGGGCTGGAAGGCAGACATGTGGATTTATTGAAAGAAGATGTGCTGCGGAAGTTTCAGGAATCGAAAGATACGTTTGTGGATGCGCCGGAGGAAGAAAAAGGGTTTTTGCAATTTTTTTCCGTTATTTGTATGCTAAGCTTCGATGTTTATGTAAAAAAACTGCTGATTGAAAAGATGGTGGACTGTTTTAGCACAGCGGCAGAGGAAGAGCGCAGAGAGGGGAGAAGGCAGAAGAACGATAAGCAGGAATGAGATGGAAAAGGGGGAGGAACTGTTTTTTGGCAGTTCCTTTTTTACTTTATAGGAAATTCCTTCGCGACCCGATTCATTCTGATTCGACAGGCTTAGGGTTTCCTGATATTAAAAATTTTTTATAAAAAATAAAAAAAGTTGAAGAAAAGAAAAGAGGAGGTTCGTTATAAGGTATGTAAAGAGAAAAAGGAAGGGGTGGAAGTATCTAACATATGAGTAATGCTCAAAAAAAGAATAAGGAAGAACGGTTTTCAATAATGGTTGATACTTACCAGAACCTTATTTTCTCTGTATGCTATAAAGTGACCGGGGATTATTTTATGGCGGAGGATTTGGCACAGGAATCTTTTTTAGCGGCATATAGGAATCTGGATTCTTTCGAGGGGGAAAATGAAAAAGCGTGGCTGTGCAGGATTGCAACCAATAAAAGCATTGATTATTTAAGGGGTGCAGGACGCAGGGCAGTGCCGACAGAGGATATTTTCTTTGAACAACAAAGCGAAAACGGAGGTTCGCCGGAAGATATTTGTCTGGAGAAAGAGGTGAAGGAAAGGCTGCTGGAATATTGTGGAAGGCTGAAACCGCCTTACGACGAAATTGCAAAGAGTGTTTATTATGATGAAAAGAAAGCCGTTGAAATCGCAAAGGAAAGAAATGAAAATGTAAAGACTGTACAGACCCAAATCTACAGGGCGCGGGATATGCTTCGGAAAATATATGGAAAGGAGAGGAGCGCATGAAGGAAGAATATAGTTATTTAAATGATGAAGAACTGGAAGCTTTGATAGCGGGTGTGGAAAAAAATGGGATGATTGCGCCTCCGGTATATTTGAAAGAGCTGATTATGGAAAGGGCGGCACAGGAGCAAGACACCTTTGAAGAGGGTTTGCCAAAGGAATTGATACCCAAAACGGCAGAAAATAAGCAGAAGGTAGAATGTGGGCTAAGTACAGAAAGCAGTATACGGGCTATCGAAGTAAGAAAAGAGGAGGCAAGGAGGGCGAAAAGAAGGTTCCGGATTTACAGCTTTAAGATAGCGGCTGCTGCAGCAGTGGCGGTGTTCTGCTTAACAGTGGTACCCATTGATATAGCAGGGGAAAGGGCACCGGAAGGGAATCCTATGGAAGAACGGATAGAAGAGGATATCGAACGGTATCAAAGGGAGAAGGAACGGGCCCTCGCAGATGTAGAAAGCGGAAGCGCCGGCTTGAAGAGTTTTTTGGATGGTAAGCTGGGATTTGACTTCCCGGAAGGAACGGATAGAATTTGGAATGGTTTAACCAATTGGTTTGGAATGGAGGAATAAAGTTATGGTTAGAAAAAAGAAGAACGGCTTTTTGACATTTTGTTTTTCATTAATGCCCGGTGCGGGTGAAATGTATCTTGGTTTTATGAAAATGGGCGTGAGCCTTATGGGATTGTTTTTTGGCATCATTGTGTTTTGTGCATTGCTAAATTTACCTTCCCTGCTTACTGTGGGAGTTGTAGTATGGTTTTACAGTTTTTTCCATGTACACAATCTGGTTGGACTGACGGATGAGGAGTTCCGGAATGTAGAGGATGATTTTCTGTTTCATCCGGGTTTGTTTTCCAGTGCAAAAAAAGATGTGGAAAAATATAGGAAGGCTGTGGCAGTCTTATTCATTGTTGTCGGTATTCTGCTTTTATGGAATGGGATGAAGTCAGCGTTTATGCCCTGGATTCCGGATTATATTTTTTCAATTTTAAGCCGGTTTGAAAATACCCTTCCGCGGATATTGGCAGGGATAGGGATTATCTTGGCGGGATGGAAGATGATTGTGGGGAAAGAAGAAAAGCTGAAAGAAGTGATTATTGATGTGGCTCCTGAAGATATAAAGGAAGAAAAAGAGACAGGCAGGGATATGGGGTCGCAGAGGATGGATTTGGCGCCGGGAGCGACGGAAAGGAAGGCATATGGAACAGAAGCAGAACATTAGGATTCATAGGATAGGCACATTAACTTTCGGATGTATGCTGCTGTTGTTCGGCACATTGTTCCTGGTACACATTTTTGCACCGCAGTTGAATTATGAAATTATTTTCAGGTGTTGGCCATGTATTCTGATTGCCCTTGGGATAGAAGTCCTTGTGGGGAATTATAAAGCGGGAAGGATGTCCAAAGAGGGGCAGCAGATTCAATTCATCTATGATAAAGGAGCTATTTTATTGACATTCTTCATTACCTTTTTCTCTATGGT
>Ga0137307_102257_pt1 | contig 13840 bp, 21 predicted proteins | sample NAcewD2O_March_2_FD_97180 | JGI IMG/M metagenome (GOLD analysis project Ga0137307, IMG submission 97180) | Mouse cecal microbial communities from Vienna, Austria - N-Acetylglucosamine amended D2O_March | ecosystem: Host-associated > Mammals > Digestive system > Large intestine > Cecum | place...
CAAACACAATGCTCCACTCCGTAGATTCAAACTCACCAAAATTATCCTTGCTCACACTGTCCAGCGCATCCCTGACTTCCGCCTGAGTCATGGATGGTTTTCCTGCAAGCGTTTCCGTCAATAGTTCAAACCTCTCATGGGACTGTCCTGTACCGATTCCCTGCTTTTCTCCTTCCGCCAGATAAAAGTTTGTCAGTACAGGAGTCTTTGTTACAATCATTTCATTATTGATGTATTCCACCGCCACACTGTTACCAGCCGAATCCGCAATGGCAAAATGAACCATATAATCCATAGAGGCATGGAGGTCATACTGTGAGAGCAGCTTAAGCGCTTCTTCCACCGTGGCCGCCTGATTTAACAGCAGGCGGATGGCTGTCGTAGTGGTAAGATCCGTTTTGCCTGTATCCTGCGAAATAGTCGCCCCGTCCTGAATCATATTGACAGATACACATAATCCCTTTTCATTCATGCCATCCAGAGGTGCATACAATGCCGCTATGGTCATCATCTCATCACTTAGCAGACTGTCGGCCATTCCCGCTCCCTGGCGGATGAAATCCAGATTTATCGTGGAAACAGAGGCATAACCGTCCTGCGGATAAGCTGTAACCACAAGGGCATCACAGGCATTCCAGTCAAAATTCCTGCCAAAGAAATAACCGCCCTCTGTATTCCGCACGGAAAGAGTGCTGCATCCAAAGCTCTGTGTTTTCATGGTAAAACCACTCTGGTTTCCCGCAAAAAAGCTGCTTGCCAAAAACTGCACGACTTCCCCATCCGTTTTTGCGCCTCCCCCGTCCAGGAATGCGCCAAACCCGTCTTCCCCTTCATACCGGACGGCTGATAGTCCTTTGTCCAGTTCCTCTATTTCAGAATCTGTCTGTACTGTTACCGTGTTATCCTCTAAAGCCTCCGTTTTCCCCGAATCTTTCATTCCATTCAAATTCCCTGCCTCTTCTGATCCGTCTTGCCCGCCCGGAGAATAACCCTCATCCGCATCTGAATCCTGCCTTCCACATCCTGCAAAGCTTATCAACAGAATAACTGCTGCTGCCATAGCCAATCTTTTTTTCATCCATGTTTCCCTCCCTGTAACTGCCTGGAACCTTTCTTCCAAAGCCGCGCCGATATTATCAGTGCCGGAATCGCCACAATCGGGATCAATAGAAACCCACATAAAATGTTTTCTGCTGCCATAATAAAAAATCCTAAAACCAACACTTATCCATTCTTATAGATCCGCTTGTTCCCTGCTTTTTAATATAGATCAAAAACAGTTTGATAGCAAATATCTATATTGAATGATGTTGTATCGGTTTTAGGAATAATATTGGTATCTGATCTGACAACAATAATGCCTGTCTTGTCCTGCTCTTTTTCTGCCTTTTTTGCTTCCTCTGCTCTTTCGGCTATATTCTCCGAAATCTGCTCTGCCTTTTTACGGGTATTTTCACGGGTTTTTTCAATCTGCTTTTCCACAATGACGCTGGTCCCATGTTACCACAGTATATACATCGACTCGTTCCTGCTTATCTATCTGCGTTTCTTTTCCTGCAATAATAAACGACCATCACAAATGCAAAGGAAATGATCTGTGCCGCCATGATCCGGACAATTTGCAGTTCGTCTGCACCCTTTAATGAAACGACATGCAGCATATTGGTAGCAACGGTATTATTGAATAGATGGTCGCCAAGCCCTACCCATATACTTCCTGTGATGCGGTAAAGAAGCCCCCATTTGATTCCCATAATCCCGGCAAGAACAATATAACCGATCCCCATCAGGACCATTGACGCAAATGACATTTCGCCATTCACATAGCTTCTGATCGGCATTACAATGTGCCAGATACCAAATAAAAATGCTGCAATCAAATTCGCCTGCATAAATGGATTTGTTTCAGAGAGCGTTTTGAGAAACAGACCGCGAAAAACGCCTTCCTCCATCCATACATTGACAATATTGAACAGTATGCATAACAAAAAGAAAACGAGATCTGTATTTTTTATCTGCGAGCCAGTCAAAGAAAAGCTGCTGATGTATATTTCTAAATGTGCAGGACTGCCCTGCAAAATAAAAATCGCTAATTCCAGCCCATATGAAACAGCAAAGCAAACGCTTCCCAATAACAAACCTTTCAGAATACTGCCTGCAAAGCCGTTTTTTTGAAATCCGATATCACCCCATGTAAGATTTATCTTTTCAATACCAGCACCAATAAGATAATCCCAACAACTTTATGGAGCACATTTTCTCCAATAGCTGTTTTGTCTGTTTCAATTAGAAAGTATTCCACAAACCTTACAGACAGGCAAAGCATGAAGATGATCATGCATAAATTATTCGGTTTGCATTTTATGGTTCTTTTCATATACAGCCCTCCAGTCAGCATCCCTCCAAATTCGGATTTCTCTTTATATTTCTTCAGAAATTTCTTTATTGTAATCCTCCGCAAATTCTGTAACACTCTCAAAATGCTTTGGACAAATTCCCGCTTTTTCATATTCTGCAAGATACTTATTCAGAGCCTGATCGAAGACATCCACATTTTCCTCCGGATTTTGGGGGTTAAATTTATCCATAATTTCAAAGCCATCCACCGCTATACTTTCTGTGATCTCATCAAACATCCACTGTAAAGACAGTAAATTCATAAAAGAAGAATACACATCATCTCTGCCTGCCGCCTCGGCCATTTTGTTTTTCCAGTTAGAATACATTTCCTCATACGTTCCACGCAGATTTTCTGCAGAAGGGCGTTCCTTTTTCTTCGGAACCTGCAGGTACCCGTCTGTCAAAACAAATAACTCTGTCAACTTTTCCCGTATCTTTTCCACTGTTTCCGCCTGAATGACGGCAAGAATTCTGGTTTTAGGGTCAAATGGAAGCCCAAGCTGTTTCAGCTCATCCAAAGCCCTTTTTGTTCCTTTTCTGAAATACTGGCCGTTATACAGCATGACAGCATTTTCTATCAATTCAATCGCCGCTCCTGCGCAGCTTCTGACTTTTGACAAAGATCGCGCGAGATATACCTCTGCAAGCATCTTTTTTGCATTGCCATATGCCTGGTCTGCCTTCTCATATCGTTTATCCGATGCAAGCAGTTCTGCCGCCTTTCTTCTGATCCCATCCAGCCTTTTCAATGCGCTTTTATCCTTGCAGTAGACAATCATCGAGTCGAACAGCCTGGATAAATGTGCGTGGTCGCACTGCACATCTTTTTCAAGCATATCCCAGCTGGTACAGTAAAGGTCATATCCGATATCGACATCATCTATAATAAAACCATCGGCCAGAACCCATCCGTTTTCGTCATTGATCAGGATCATCAAATCAAGATCGGATTTTTCATACTCATCTCCGGTAATGACCGATCCATACACACCGATCAGCGCCAGGGAATCAGGGCACAGCGCTTCCGCCTTTTTTATGATAGCGTCTATCATCGTTCTATTCATTTCATTCATTCCAAATCCCTCCTCTATCCGCAGCATATTGGCAGCAACGGTATTAATAGAATATAATGTATTTCCCCTCTCCAACTCAATATAAAAAATTATCAGGAATACGGATATACGCGCGAATATGACTGTTCTTTTTACGTTCTAAAATGCGGGAGACATTATCAACATTTCCCTCCGCAGTTATAATATGATCATCATAATTTTCAAGCACAATCCCAATATGGTCATGATCTGTGTTGTTGAATACCCTGTCAAAAAGAACAACATCCCCGGCCGCAGGATGAAAAGCCTTGTCGTTCCCACTATGGTACTCAATGCGGCTGTCTGCCTGCGCCCACTCTTCCCAGGCTGCACAACCTGCAAGGGAACAGGAAGATTCTTTCGGACGGACAGGGATCATGAATCCCGCTAATATCACGCAATGATATACAAACGCGGCACACCAAAGCCCATTCGCCTCTTCAGCAGACCATTGAGGGAATAGCGCAACGATATCCTGTATATTCGACGCGCAATTATCCGACTTCCCATTATATGGTTTTTCTGCTTCTTCTCTCGCTACAGCTGCCAGCTTACTCCTATCGCACATATTTTTGCCCTCCGTCTTTTTTAACTGTGAAAAGTAACGTGTTCATCCATTTGCTGTGGGCTGCTTTCTGGATGCTGCGGAATGAACAACAGCACATGGAGGACAAATACATTCTCCTGTGTCTCTATATTCATTGCGCCGTCATATTTTTCAACCACCTTTTTTATATTCGACAACCCCCTCCCCTTTTTGAATACGCCTTTCCCGGGGAAGCTGTTCTCGATTTCTATCATCAGTAAATCCCCCTGGATGCGCCCGGATACCCGGATATATTTTTCTATACTGTCATCCAGACCTTTTACCGCATGGATGGCATTGTCAAGCGCATTCGACAGGACAATACAGATATCAATATCTCTGATGCCGCATGGATACGGCAGAAGAAGGGAACAGTCCGCGTCGATCCCCATGCTTTTTGCGATCCCCAGCTTGTTTCCCACCAGAATATCCACAACCGGATTATTGGTGCTGCAGGGAAATGACATTTTTTCCGCCATATCGTCCATATCCTCCATATAGCTTACCGCTTCCTCCAGTTTTCCACTCTGCAGAAGATTTTTTACCACTGCGATATGGTTCCTGATATCATGGCGGAAGGACTTTGTCTCATCATAACGGGTTTTCGCTTCCTCCACATACTGGTTCAGGGAATGTTCCTGCTGCTCCAGCAGTGAGATCTCAGTGCTGAGGCGGAAAATCTGCTGCAGTTTCTTATAGGAAAACAGGATGCAGAACAGGCTGGCAAGTCCCAGAAAGTACATGGCAAGCATCTGCCCATGACTGAAAAAATGTCCCGCAGGCCCTTTGTCCTCCAGGATCTCAAACTGGAAATCATATTCAATCGCATTGATATAGTTACTCATAATAAATATCATCAGGATCGGAACAAAGATCAGAAACATCTGCTGCATTCCCATTGTGGTATCAGGAGCATCCGCAGGATAAAGATCATCCCGGGAAAAATAGCGGTATACGATATAATAGCAGCACCCACTCAGCAAAAAGGACGCCGCCTCGCAGATCAGCATGGCCGCAATATTGCCTGGCTCATGGAAAAAAGCAGGAAGCCATGGGTATGGAAGGCTCATCAGCGAGCTCACGATCCCGCTGCAGAGCATCATGATTTCCGTTGTCAGCGTCGCATACAGAATGGAATCCTTAAAATTCGCATGACAGACAAAAGCCCCACATATGAAGATCAATAAGACAAACACCACAAAGCCAACGATCGTGCCGCCTGGAACAAACTCACCCGCAATCACCACACCTGCTGCAAACAGGGCATAAAAAGGAGGCCCTATTCTCTTTTTCAGGATTTTTGACAGAAAATAAATCTGAAAAGACGTCTCGATCACGCCCACAATGTAGATATTGAAAAAATCTAGATATTCAGCCATGTTACCTGCCCCCATATGTAAAAACTCTTACATATTCTTCATATACTGCAAAACAACACCGGAAAACTCCCTGCTCCGCAGCCGTGATACAGGAACCTCTTTGCCGTTATCCATACAGGCAGTCCCGTTTTTATATCCTTTTAAATGCTTCAGGTTGATGAGATAACTCCTGTGGCACCGGAAAAAATGGCTGTCCAGCTTTGTTTCCAGATTTTCGATCCGCTCATAATAATCAACAACCTCGCCGGAAGCCAGGTTCAGATATATTTTCCGATCTATGACTTCGCAAAAAACGATCTCATCCTTTAGAATGATGCGCCCCTCATACCCCTTTTGCACCAGCAGGCTGTCCTCGCCGGTATTTTGCATGGAAACGTAAAGGCGCTCCATGGTCTTTTCAAACTGTTTTTCATCCACCGGCTTGACCAGATAATCGTAAGCCTGCACTTCAAAAGACTGGAAGACCATCTCTTTCAGTACCGTAATGAAGATCAGGAAGCCCCGGAACTGGTCCGCCCGCAGTTTTCTCGCCGTCTCCATACCGTCCATGCCCTTCATCTGGACATCCAGAAACAGGATGTCGATCTGTCCGTCATAGCTCAACAGATCCTCGCCGCTTAAAAATGTCCGAATGCTGATCTCCCTGTTCTTTTTACGGAAAAAATCAGAGACAAAAGCCTTTATATGATCGACCATATGCTTTTCATCATCACAGATCGCAATACGGATCAATGCGCCACCTCCTATTTAATCGACAGTTCCTTATTTTAACCTGCCCAAAATACCAAAACAATTTCATTGCTGTGAAATGTTTATCTGCTGCCGTGAAATGCTGTGCAGAATCGTATCTACATGATCCATTATATTTTCTACGGCACTCATATACGTTATCTTTTCGTCAAGATCCTGAATCAAGCAGGTAAGAACCATCTCCCCCTACTCATGCGCCGGGCATCCGTCAGCTTCTGCTGACAATCTTCCTCTGGCCGCCCGGTCTGCCTCGTCCAGTGCCGCCTCCACGCCATCTGTAAGCCGGGAATACATGTCCAGGCTGAGGACCACCATAGCGCCATATCCGTTTTTTGTAAGGAATACCGGCTCCCAAGCCTTTCAATGTCCGGGAATTTATTTCTAAGGTCTGAAACAGGTCTGATCTGTATCATACATTGCTCCTCCTTATCTTAATCTTATCATAATTTTATCGTTTTTATTTTACCTGATTATACATCGAAATACAATAAAAACAGGATATTTTGTTTTGCCGCCTCACTTGTCAAGGACATATTCATCATTTTTTATCACTTTTAGCTCCAGTACCATCAAACATGTCCGGCTTCATCCATTTCTCCAGAACAAGTGTGTTTGTGATCTATATGACGAGACGATCGTAAGTCTTTACTGGGCAAGAGATATTAGGTGACTGCGTATCCGGGACAGACAGCGTAGAGTCGGAAATCGAAAAAAGCATATCGAAAGTACTGAAGTGCCAGTAGAACAGGAAACGGAATATCTGGGAATGCTGAACGTAAGGTATTTTTGTTCATCATCATATAACTTTAACAGAAAAGTATAGTATCACAATTACATGGAGGTTAAAATGGGAGACACAAAACAGAATCTATGGAAAAATATTTTGGCATTTTATCTGCAATATTACTTTCCGGATGTGGCAAAGAAAGTGTGCCAGAGGGAGGATCACCTATACACATCGGCAGTGAAAAGATAATAGTGGAAAAAGACAGTATGCCCGAATCAATAAACTTTTTGGCTTTCTTTTTAATGATAATCTGATACAACAGAAGAAAAATTTGTTTATAGATTATTTATAAAGCGTGCGTTTACCGTGTGTGTCCTGTTGGATTTCTGACATATATTCTTTTGCCACGTCCTCCATACTTTCAAAGTTACGATAATAAGACTGTCTTGCCACGCCGGCTCTTTTTACCAGATCCGTCACTTTAATTTCTGAGAAAGATTTTTCTTTCAGTAAAGCAATCCATGCTTTGGCGATTGCTGTCCTTACCCGCTTATTTTCCAGCATTCTCTTATCCATTTGGCATCTCCTTGCTCCGTAATTTATTTTAATAGGATAAATCATAATTTTCCATCGGATATCTGTTACATTTTTATCTGTTTTGTAACAGTTTCCCGCATTGATTTGCAAATGATGATGTGATATATTTTGTAGCAGGTTTGTAATGACAGTATATCATGACCTGCTAATAATACGCAACATAGAAGGAGACAAATGTTTATGCCAAAGCAATATGCATTATCCATTAATCATGTATCAAAGACACTTGGCGGACAGAAGCGAATCAATGATATGTCTATTCACTGTGAATATGGACAGATTTACGGACTTATAGGTCCAAATGGTTCAGGAAAAACAACGTTACTGAAACTGATTACCGGTTTATATCAGCCAGATGAAGGTGAAATTCTTGCAGGTGGTCTGGACCCCATCAGGAATTATAAAAAGGTACGCCGTCAATTCGGGCTGCTTCCACAGGATACCGCACTTTATCCGGAACTGACCGCAAAGCAAAATCTCGAATTTCATGGAGCGCTTTATTTTCACAACATGAAAGAACTTGCTCAGCGGATTCAGGAGATTCTTACACTTATTGATCTGAAAGAACGTCAAAACGAACCTGTAAAAAGATTTTCAGGTGGTATGAAGCGCCGTCTTGGTATTGGACTTGCCTTACTGAATGATCCGCAGCTTATATTCTTCGATGAACCAACCCTTGGTGTGGATGTTCATAACTCCCACCGGATCTGGGAATATATCCGGACATTAAAAGCCCAGAATAAAACAGTCATTGTAACAACTAATGTTATGTCTGAGGCAGACCACTTATGCGATAAACTTTTTATCATTGATCATGGCGTAAAAATCTGTGAAGGTACACCGGATGCGCTAAAAGAAAGTATCGGAGCAAAACCGGTCAAAATTATTAAAAAACCAAGTCTGGATGATGTGTTTGTCTATTATACTGGCTGCATTTACTTTTATGTTATCCGATGGCGTTTCATTTCCGTTTAATATATCATCTTCGGCTGAAGGGACAGCCTTTATCCAGTCGGCAGAAAATTTTGCTGCCCCTAACGGAATGCACAACATGGAATTAATCCCGGTTGATACCGATATCAGTCAGGAATCCAGCCATGATGCCATTACAGTCACAGAAGATCCTGCCTGCAAAGATCAGGTACTTTCCGGCAATATTACGCATTATATCAATGATGTAAATCAAAACACACTTAAAAATTCGAGAAATCGAATTGATGGTGCACTTGTAAATTTTATCAACCAGACAAGAAGCTGTGGCAATATTTTTGTAAATGAAGAAACGGTTTATGAAGAGAACGTTCCATGGAATGCCGGATTCGGAACCAGTATTTTTGCATTTGGTTTCATGCTTGCAGGAATGTTTTTTGGCGCTTTATCAATCATCTGCGAATATGACAATCAGACAACGATTCTGCTAAAGCTGTCACCCTATTCTTCACGAACTGTTTTTCTGGGAAAAATGTCTGCGTGTTTAATCAAATCCCTCTTATCCGGAATCATTTATTATTTCGTATACGCAGCTGTTTTTCATAGATTTGCTGTTACTGCCCTGGTTATCTGTATGGGAACTGCATTTGCATTGTGGATTCTCGGAGGCGGATTTGGTCCGTTATCTTTCTTTGGAAAAGCAGCTAATTTTCTTGCAAAGATAAATCCCGTCACCTATGTCGTGGACAGTGTGAAATGGTGCTATTTTAAAGGTCTGGATCTTTCGGCGGCTAATTGGTGTGTATTATTTGGATTTGCATGTATATGCCTGATCCTTTGTGGAATTCTTTTTTCCATTGGATAACGGCAAAAGAAAGGTAAGGTGAAAAAATGCATTTATTTATCATTCGTGCAAAGTTCTTCCCTGTATAAGACGACGCCAGCCTGAATCTTCCTATCAGCAAGTGTACATAAATTAAATAAGCTACGGAAAAATATTAGCATAATACGCTGTTTAAGGCAAGGGGATATTTTTCCTGTCACAGGGTTCTGTATATAATTGTTTCTTTCGTGAAAAAAAACCTGTTTACATATTTCCTTTTAATAGCGGTATTTTTTTAATAATTCCTCAGGACACCATATTGTTATTTCTGATCTTTTATAATCATCAGGATTTCTGGTCACAATTCCTTCCATCTGCTGCAGAAGTGCAACAGAGTACTGTACTGTATCTTCAAAGTCAGGCCAGTCTAATTCGATTGCCTTAAATATTTCGCATTCTGACACATATGCAACAGAGACAACTGTCAGAAGATTTTTTATCAGCCTTTTTACCAGTTTTTTATCCCGCAGTTGACGGTATGACAAATAATAAATATCCGTTATCGCAGAGGCAGATACATATTCCTGAATATCTTCCCGTTGCGCAAGCCGCAGGACATCCATTGACATTGTATAAAACGGCTCCCGTTTTAAGATCACATCCAGGACAATATTTGTATCAGTTAATATCTTCATATTTTTTCAGCCTTTCCTCCCTAAGCTCAGACAGGGACATATCAGTATAAGGAACCGCTCCCAATAGCGATTGTAATGCGTTTTCCATATCCAGTGCATTTTTCTTCATTATACCTGATGTTTCTTTTTTGTTCGGACAATCCAGTATAGTAACGATTACCTCTGCACCATCGTACTCTGTCATATCATCTTCAACAACAACTGTATTTCCCCTCATAATTCCTTTCACCGCCGCTAACATATTTAAACACCCAGTCCTTTCTGCATTCTTTGTCTTCATACTTAAATGTCTTTAAAACATTATAGGTCATCTGATACAGCCCAGGTAGCTATATGTGTGTCAATCAGATATATCATTTATTTACTCCGAACATTTCTGCAGTCTCATCATTACACTCATCCAGATCATATCCATCCGCAATAAGTGTTTCTCCTTTTAAAATGCCTAATTTACGACCTTTCCCCTGCGTTACTGTTTCTGTAAACTGACCTTCTGCAGGTTTCACAAAACGCTGTATCATATCAGGTATAAACTCAAGACTGTCGTCGGACAGACCATCTAAAGATTGAACTACCTGATTCTGTAATGCTGACAAAATGAACACCTACTCAAAATCAAAATGAATGTAAACCATATACTTAATCTACCATATATCATAATAATTATCAAGATTCGTACTGATTATATCATGTCAGAGATAAAAGAACGGCTGCCCATCATGTCCATTTTTTCCAGGTTTCCGGCCGGTAACCAACCGTCGCCTGTTTTCCGTTTCTTACAACCGGGGTTTTTATGATCTTCTGGTTTTCAAGTATTTTTTCGTCCTTATCCTCATCGGAAATATATTCGATCAGCGCAAGCGTGTCCTTGTCCCTGCTGTCCTCATCAAGAAGGTTTTCAATGCCGCCTACAGCCTGTTTTACGCTTATATACTCACCTTTGCTCAAGCCTTTTTCTTCATGTCGATAAACTGGTATCTGATACCGCGTTCCTTAAAATACCGCATGGCCTTTTTTGTGTCAAAACATTTATTTGTCCCAAATATCTGTATATTCATCATTTCACCTGTGCTTTCCACTGTCCTTAAAATCTTTAGCTTAGATCGAACAGCGTCTGCTGTTCATATTCCGTTTCCCTGTCGAGCAGTACCGGGGTCTGCCTTAATAAATCTTCCACTGCCGAGTCGTCAGACAGCCAGTCTCTTATCTGCCTTTTTTCCAGTATGAGCGGCATGCGGTCATGCACCTTTATCATGGACGCATTCATATTCCCTTATTTTATCAGTTACTAAGGCACAAAGCTCATGGATGTCATAAAGCAGGTAAATATCCCTTCCGCTGTTCAGGAATAATGCCGCTTTCCCTACAGTGTCATCCATGCTGCCACAGCTACTTAAATTTTTGCAGTCCATGCCTGACTGCTTAAATAGCTCTTTTACTGTCCTGTGCCATATGTCCTTATATTTCCCATAAAAGCAAAAAGTATTGCATCCCTTATCCATGAGACTCAACACGGTTTTCATTATAAAACCCGTATCTGATATTTCATCAGCAATAAAAAAATAAACACTGTCCCTGTCTGCCACGTCACAGACGGTTTCTCCTATCAGATCCAGTGCATGCAGATGATCATTCCTGTCCACTCCTGTCTCCCCCTGTTTTTCATATGTATTATCTTATATTTAACACTAATTATAACAGATTAAAACATGGAACATAATTGCATTCTCAAATTTAATAATTTGCTCGATTCCCTTACTTTATCCAAAAGCAAAACAGCCTGGATTTTACGCCAGACTGTCCTTGTCTTATGATTCAGGTCTCCTTGTCAATAAAATTTTTCTGCGGTCAGGATATTTGTCCTGTCAGGTTTCCCATGCTTCTCCTGACGCATTTCGTCCTATCAAAAATAACAGCCTCACTTCCGTCTGAATCCAATCCATGGGAAAAGGAGAGGTTTGTGCCCTGCTCAATGACAGCATATTCCTCTATCCCGATTTCCCGTCCATACCGTTCCATCTCCACAAATGGCAGCCTGCATTCCGTGTATGCACTGCATAGTGCCTCCGCATCGAGGCCGCTCGTGTTTTCAAAATAGCGCCTTTCCCCGTACATTACCATATAAAACAGGCTCTTTTTTTCCTCGCATGCCAAAAGCATATATCCCAATTTGATAAGAGCTATAAATGGTTAAAAAACATAACCCGGGATTTTTAAGTCCGGGTTATGTTTATGGTTCTTAAGACTTTTTTAGCTGGGCGATCGCACCATAATGTAAAATGTCAAATTCATCAGGCGCAATCTGTTCAAGAAGTATTTTATGTTCCTGCTCCCACCTCGAAATCTCTTTTCCGGAAAGCGAAGCGCCTATTCCACGGCAGGCTTTCATTCTTCCGTTCCAGCTTTCGCGGGTAAATGGTACTTTCAAGACAAATTCTTCATGGTGCACAGGTTTAAAATTTTTGCATGGGAACACCTCCGTACTGTGAGCATCATACCATACTTATTTGTTTTTTGTGTATAGTTTGCCAAAATTTTATGAATCCATCCCCTCTGTCATTCCATCTCCCTGAACGTGCCGGCCATTCCCCCCACAAGGCTCCACTGGCTCTGCATACTGCCCCTGTCATAATTGATAAACTGCTGTAACTGTTATCGAATCGAATCCCTCAGATTATGCGTAATAATAATTACACCCAACTGAGGTGTATTCAGCAGGTTGTTCTCGATATCTGAAGCATTTGCTTCATCCAGGGCAGATGAGCCTTCATCCAAAATAATGTATTGAACCGAATTATATCCTGAAACAGATATACCTGCTGATCCACATAGGCTATATGACGATGCAGGTTCTACAGACAAGTATGTTTCTGCTCGCCGCAACTAATAAGGTTACAAGCAGAAGGATACACTGTCCAATCATGCTAACGGTGGAAATCAGGCTCTGAACCGTCGTGTTGGCGCAATTGAAGCGATAATCAGCCAGTTCAAAGGGACAATTGCTGCGAGACCAATGAAGGAACTAAACAGACACAACGCCCCATGTGAAAAAAAGCGGTGGCAAGATTTTCAATTCCGGCGAACAAAGGTGAAAAGTCCTGTTAGCAGTTATGTTAGCAAGATAAATATGCCTTTTGGCAAATTGACAGTATACAGACTTACAGTTTTGCGGTATACTAATTTATATTATAGCAAAAATGAACGGGGTGTGGCTTATGTTGGCGTTACAGGGATATTTTGATGGGAGCGAAGTCAGGACATTAGAAAAGATTCATGCAAGAAAAAATCAGAAGCTGATTATTACCATATTGGATGAATTTATAGAGGAATCCTCCTTAAAAGATAGCAAAAAACCGTCTGCCAGAGGGATATTGTCTGAATATGCAAATCCCGAATTGCAGAAAGAGGAAGAATCCGCATGGGAGAAGGCGGTGGAGGAAAAGTATGGTAATGCTTGATGCAAATATCATTTTGCGGTATCTGCTGAATGATAATGAACAAATGGCAGATGAAGCAGAAAAGATTATCAAAGAGAATGCGGCACTGGTCACGATAGAAATTATTGCGGAAGTCGTATATGTGCTAAAGAGGGTTTACTCTATTGAACGTGACATCATAAAATCAAGCCTGTTCGACTTTCTTTCAGAGGTACAGTCAAACGAACTGGAAGTAATAAAACTTGGCTTGACTGTTTACAGTGAAAAAAATCTGGATTTTGTTGATTGTATCTTATATGCCTATCATAAAGTAAATGGGTATGAGATAAAAACTTTTGACAAGAAACTACAACGACTATTACGGAATGGAATATCATAGATGAATTTTAATGGCTCTGCGTGAGATATCGCAGAGTTTTTATTTT
>Ga0137307_101757_pt1 | contig 13837 bp, 12 predicted proteins | sample NAcewD2O_March_2_FD_97180 | JGI IMG/M metagenome (GOLD analysis project Ga0137307, IMG submission 97180) | Mouse cecal microbial communities from Vienna, Austria - N-Acetylglucosamine amended D2O_March | ecosystem: Host-associated > Mammals > Digestive system > Large intestine > Cecum | place...
AAACCATATGTGGAATTGACATTTTCCGAAAAAAGAGGAGAAGAATGCGGAATCTATACGGTTCGTCGCATTCCAAGACATATGGAACCTTTAAAAAGGAAGAGCGGGTATACAGAAAAAAGTGAAACGGTATCCCTGAGAATGCCAGATGGCAGTGAGTATCCGCAGAAAGAGACTGATAAAAAAATAGAAGAGATTGTTGGTCTGACAAAAGGACAATTCATGCAGATTGCAATGATTGCACAAGGTGAATTTATGGAGATACTTCGTGCAAAGACCGATGATAGAAAAGTGATTTTCCGAAAGTTGTTTAACACAGAACTATTTCCGAAAATTGTAAATGAGTTGGAAAGACGACGTAAAGAAAAATGGACGGAAATTGCGCAAATCCGTACTTCTTACCAGACAGAAGCAGGTCATATTGTTGTTCCAAACAATTATGATAGAACGGAATTATTGTCGGAACAAAAGGAAAAGATTATTCGTTCGGATAAAGTGTCTGTTACGGATATGGAAGAGTTGTTGGAAGAATTAAAGATTGTGGTGGAAGCATTAAGAGAAAAGAAAGATGCGGCGCAAAAAAAATATGAAGATGTAAAAAAGATTCGTGATACAAAAAGAGATGCATATGTCAATGCCGGTCACCTATTGGAACTTTTTAAGCAGTTGGAAGAAGCGGAAAAAGATCAGGTAGAGTGTTCAGTATCAGAAAAAGACATGCAGGAAGCGCGCAGATTGAAGGTACAAATTGAGGCTGCATATGAAATTTATGCAGTTTTCCAAGGATATGATGACATAAAGAAAACGGTTGCGGATACAAGGCAGAAAATTGCTGATTTGGAGGAAAAGCTTCCTAAATTGCAAAAGTCATTTGAGGAATCGTCAAAATGGGAAGCAGAAGCCAAAAAACAGCAGGAGGCAGAACTGCAAAAATTTGCGAAAGTATCCGAGCGCGTAAAGGCTGCCTTAGAAACTCTAAAGAGAATAGAGACAGCAAAGACAGATTTTAAGAAGAAAGAAGAAGCATGTAAACAAAGTGAGTCCGCATATGCGGCTGCAAAGAAGAAACTGACGGTATTGGAAGTGCAGGAACAGAAATGGCGGGAAAAGTCTGAAAAATTAGCGGGAGCCGATAAAAGTTTAGCGCTTTGGAAGGTCAGGAGCCGGGAAGCGGATGACATGACGGACGAGGTTAATTCTGTCAAAACAGCGAAACAAGATGTAGAAAGTCAACGTAAGAAAGCCGAAAAGGCAAAGACAGAATACGAGAAAGCGCGCGAAGCATTTACAGAGAAAAATGAAGTGTATATTGTCAGAAGAACATCCTTTCTTGATGCGCAAGCCGGATTTCTTGCAAAGGAAGAATTGAAAGAAGGGAAACCATGTCCTGTTTGTGGTTCTATGGAACATCCGCATCCCTGTGAATTGTCAGAAGAACATCAGGACTTGACGCGTGAAGTAATTGACGAGTTACGTGAAGAGGTTGGAGTGCTCCGGGAGGAACAGGAAGAGAAATCAAAGGTAGCATGCACAAATATAGAATTGCTGAAAGAGAAAGAAAATAATTTTAAGGAAATCATGGACAAACTTCATAAACATATGTCAAATAATATTCAGGATGTACCGGAAGAATTTAACGTGAAATTAGCAGATGAATTATTAGATAAGTGGAAAGAAGAAATCCGATCAGAGGGAATACAGCTTAAAAAAGATGCAAAAACGCTGGCAAATGTGCAGAAATCTCTGCGCAGCGTGGATGAAAGAAAGAGTGAATTAAACGCAGAAGTAGATCGGGCGTCAGAGAAAGCAGTAGAAGCAAAAGAAGTGCTTGCTGAAAGCCGGGCAAATCTGGAAAGTCTGGAATTATCTAAAGATTATTCGACGGTAGAAGAAGCAAATGCTGTGCTTATGTCTGCAACGAAAGCCAAAGAAGAGAAAGATAAAGAATATACGTTTGCAAATAGAAATGCAAAGAAAGCGAAGCAGGAGAAAGATCAGGCAGAAAAATCACTTGAACAATATAAAGAAGATATTGTAGAGCAGACAAAGAAACAAAAAATGCATGAAGCTGCATATCATAAAATCATGGAAGAAAACGATATATCAGAGTTTGAATGGAAAGATTTGACAGAAAAGCACCGAAAAACAGAAATAGCGGACATTCAATCGAAAATAGATGTGTATAATAAGAAAAAAGCGGCTGCAGACAGCGCCTGTATTTCTACGAAAAAAGCAATTGGAGGTCAAGAACGGCCACATCTTGAAGAACTTGAAAAAGCGAAGAGTGAATCAGAACAGGAGCTTGCAAATACACAATGTATTTGGGAAAAGTATAAAGAAGATTATAAGGCTAATCACAGTGCTTACCATGCGCTGGCTCCTAAAATGGAAGAGCGAGGCAGGATTATGGAAGAATTTGATAGAATGAATAGGTTATATAACCTTCTTGCAGGAAAAGTCACAGGTGCACGCATGGATATTGAAACATTTGTGCAGCGCTATTATCTGGAAAAGATTTTATATGCAGCAAACAGCCGTTTTCTGGACATGTCAGCCGGACAATTTGAACTCCGCATGTATGATATTGACAAAGCTGGTGAGGGAAGAAATCATGGGCTTGATTTAATGGTTTATTCTACCGTGACAGGAAAAGAAAGAGAAGTTCGGACACTTTCTGGCGGTGAATCTTTTATGGCAGCTTTGTCACTGGCGCTTGGAATGGCAGATCAGATTCAGGAACACTCTGCCGCAATCAATTTGGATGTTATGTTTATTGACGAGGGATTCGGTTCACTTGATAATCATTCCAGAAATCAGGCTGTGAAGGTATTGCAACAGATGGCGGGAGGATCTAAGCTGATAGGTATTATTTCCCATGTGACGGAGTTAAAACAGGAAATAGAAGATCAGTTGATTGTCAGAAGGGATGAAAGCGGAAGCCATGTCAGGTGGCAGAATAGTTGATGTTTGAAAAGGTTTTGAGGAAGGCTGTGGAAGGGATTACCCGAGGCTGTCTGCGGACGGGGAATTGGAAATTATCAGCTTTCAGATGTAATTAAAGCAATATTTGTCTATTAAGGGACCGTTTTCACAGAGAATATATTCCTTGCTAATTCATAAGAAGGGTTAATAAATAATTTGTAAGTGAAAGGGATGGTTTTGTAAGATGAACGCATCTTTTTATAATGAAATCAAAGAAATTTTAATTTCGGCAAGAAATAAAGTCTATCAAACAGCTAATTTTGCAATGGTTGAAGCCTATTGGAATATAGGGAAATCAATCATTGAAGAACAGGGTGGTAATGAAAAGGCAGAGTATGGGACAGGTTTATTGAAAGAATTATCAAAGCAAATGACGCAGGATTTTGGGAAGGGATTTACTGTTGCCAATTTGAAAAATATGCGGCAGTTTTATTTGACGTTTCCAAATAGCTACGCACTGCGTAGCGAATTGAGTTGGACACATTATCGATTTTTGATGCGGGTAGAGAATGAAAATGCACGAGAATTTTATACACAAGAGGCTGTAAAATCTCAATGGAGTACCAGACAACTTGAGCGTCAGATAAATTCCTTCTTCTATGAAAGATTATTATCCAGTAAAAATAAAGAACAAGTCGCAGCGGAAATTCAGACACTGGAGCCGGCGAAGAAACCGGAAGATGTTATTCGAGACCCATATGTGTTAGAATTTCTTGGGTTGACACCTAATGATGATTTTTACGAAAGTGATTTAGAGCAAGCGTTGATTACACATTTGCAAAAATTTCTTTTGGAACTTGGCAGAGGATTTTCATTTGTCGCAAGACAGAAAAGAATAACGTTCGATGGACGCCATTTTAGAATTGACCTTGTATTTTATAATTATATCTTAAAATGTTTCGTCTTGATTGATTTGAAAGTTGGAGATTTAACGCATCAGGATTTGGGACAAATGCAGATGTATGTTCATTATTATGAACGAGAGCTTATGAATGAAGGAGATAATCCACCGATTGGTATTGTATTATGTGCGGATAAAAGTGAATCTGTAGTTAAATATACTTTGCCAGAAAATGAAACACATATTTTTGCTTCAAAATATAAATTATACTTGCCAAGCGAAGAGGAATTATTGAGAGAGTTAAATCAAGAATATCAGGCATTGGAAGCTGGTAAGCAAGAAGAAAATATTGGTGGTGATACTCATGTCGAGCTGTGAATGGTAATAATTTTATTCTTCATAGCTGAAAATCTTTAAAAACAAGTTGCTTTTTAGAAAAGTGTATGTTACAATGCTAATTGGACGCTTTTGGAAAAGTCCAGAAATTTGCGTATATTCGCAGAAAGAAAGGAGGATTTACTGTGAAGGTAAGATCATCAGTTAAACCTATTTGCGAGAAGTGCAAAGTGATTAAAAGAAAGGGAAGCATCAGAGTAATCTGTGAGAATCCGAAACACAAACAGAGACAGGGTTAATTCTGTTGTCTGTGAGCAAAGTATAGAATATGGCGGCTGCAGCACCATTTATCGGTGTTGTTCATAGGATTATACTTTATACTGCGTAAATGATCTATGCAGTTCTACGTTACCCCACATACCGGGGGTATGCAGATATTATCCCCAAGAGGATAGTGTCAGTTCAACTTGCAGAGTTGAAATATTTGTAAGATGTTGTGTCGCTGGAATCGGCGGCGAACTTGCAAAGAAGTGAATGCATACACACATTTCAGGACGGTTAGCCGTAGCTGTATCACTTACTTCTTTATGCAATCATGATTAAAATTTTATGGAGGTGTAAACACACATGGCTCGTATCGCAGGTGTAGATTTACCAAGAGAAAAACGTGTTGAGATTGGCCTGACTTATATCTACGGAATCGGCAGAGTAAGTTCCAATCGCATTTTGAAAGAAGCAAATGTTAACCCGGATACCCGTGTCAGAGATTTAACAGACGATGAGGTAAAGAGAATCAGCGCTGTTATTGATGAGACTCAGACTGTAGAGGGTGATTTGAGACGTGAGATTGCTCTGAATATCAAGAGATTACAGGAAATCGGCTGCTATCGCGGAATCCGTCACAGAAAAGGACTTCCTGTTCGTGGTCAGAAGACAAAGACCAACGCAAGAACAAGAAAAGGACCGAAGAGAACTGTTGCGAATAAGAAAAAGTAGCCCGAAAGCAACTTAGTGATTGACGAGCCTGAATTTGGCGAAGTCAGAGCTTAAGACCATTGAGCTGCTAATGGTCAATGGTATAGTTGCGAGGGCGTTCTGGGAGATTGGCGAAGTCAAGCCCGTTTTTGGCGCAGACTGAGGTTAGCGAACAGAACTTCCTTATAAAAGTTCTCAGCCAGTAATATATTGGCACAATTAAAATAGTATAGAAAGTAGGTTAGTTTAGATATGGCTAATAAAGTTACCAAAAAAGTGACCAAAAAGCGTGTTAAGAAAAACGTTGAACATGGACAGGCACATATTCAGTCATCTTTTAACAATACAATTGTAACACTGACAGATGCTCAGGGTAACGCTTTATCATGGGCAAGTGCCGGCGGTCTTGGATTTAGAGGTTCAAAGAAATCTACTCCTTATGCTGCACAGATGGCGGCTGAAACTGCTACGAAGGCAGCTCTTGTACATGGATTAAAAACAGTAGACGTTATGGTAAAGGGACCAGGTTCAGGAAGAGAAGCAGCAATTCGTGCACTTTCCGCATGTGGTCTGGAAGTAGTTTCCATCAGAGACGTGACGCCAGTACCTCATAATGGATGTCGTCCACCAAAACGCAGAAGAGTCTAATTAGGAGGGTAAGCTAAGATGGCAGTTAATAAAGTTCCTGTTTTAAAAAGATGTAGATCTCTTGGTTTAGAGCCAAGCTATTTGGGATATGACAAGAAGTCTAACAGAGAATTAAAAAGAGCAAATAAGAAGGTGTCCGAGTACGGACTTCAGCTTAGAGAGAAACAGAAAGCAAAATTCATTTACGGAGTTTTAGAGAAACCTTTCCGTAATTATTATGAGAAAGCAGACCGTATGAGAGGTATGACAGGTCCGAACCTCATGACGATTTTAGAGTCCAGATTGGACAATGTTATCTTCCGTTTAGGTTTTGCAAGAACCAGAAGAGAAGCAAGACAGGTTGTTGACCACAAGTTTGTTACCGTAAATGGCAAGCTGGTAAACATCCCATCTTACTTAGTAAAAGCAGGGGATGTAATTGAAATCAACGAAAAACACAAAAACATCCAGAGAATGAAAGATATCATGGAAGTAACTGGCGGAAGATTAGTTCCTGAGTGGCTTGATGTTGATACCGAGAAATTACAGGGTGTTGTAAAAGAGTTGCCTTCCAGAGAGGTTATTGATGTACCAGTAGACGAAATGCTTATCGTCGAGTTGTACTCGAAATAGTCGCGATTCAGCGGACTGAGAAAAGAAGCAGGCATAGCGTATATGCTTGCATTAGAAGCTATACCTGCTTCTTTTTGAAGGTGCAACGCGCCTCCGGAAGCTCTGCTTTCGGAGAGTCCGCGTACGGTGCCAAAGACCATCGCATGGTCAGGTCTCCGGAAGCTCTGCTTTCGGAGAGTCCGTAGCATACAGGCATATTACCCGAAAAGGAGGGACTTTGTATTGTTCGATTTTGAAAAACCAAGAATTGAAATTTCTGAGATTTCAGACGACAAAAGATATGGCAGATTTGTTGTTGAACCACTCGAAAGAGGATATGGTACGACTCTTGGTAACTCCCTAAGAAGAATCATGCTTTCTTCGTTGCCGGGAGCAGCAGTCAGCCAGGTAAAAATTGACGGTGTTTTACACGAATTCAGTTCAATCCCGGGTGTAAAAGAAGATGTAACTGAGATTATCATGAACATCAAGAATCTTGCTATCAGAAATAACAGCAGTACCAATGAATCCAAGATCGCATACATTGAATTTTCTGGTGAAGGCGTTGTGACCGCAGCAGATATTCAGGTGGATCAGGACATTGAGATTTTAAATCCAGAATTAGTAATCGCACATTTGAATGGCGGCGTTGATTCCAAACTTTACATGGAGCTGACTATTACAAAGGGAAGAGGCTATGTAAGCGCAGACAAGAACAAGAATCCGGATCTTCCGATTGGTGTAATTGCAGTAGATTCTATATATACGCCAGTTGAGCGTGTCAACCTTACAATTGAGAATACCCGTGTTGGTCAGATTACGGATTATGATAAACTCACATTGAATGTTTTCACGAATGGAACACTTGCTCCGGATGAGGCGGTAAGCTTGGCAGCAAAGGTTCTCAGTGAGCATTTGAACCTTTTCATTGATCTTTCTGAAAATGCAAAAACAGCAGAAATCATGATTGAGAAGGAAGATAATGCGAAAGAAAAAGTTCTTGAGATGAATATTGATGAGCTTGAGTTGTCCGTTCGTTCTTATAACTGTTTGAAAAGAGCAGGCATCAACACTGTAGAAGAGTTGACAAACAGAACACCGGAAGACATGATGAAAGTACGTAACCTTGGACGTAAGTCTTTGGAAGAAGTACTTGCAAAATTAAAGGAATTAGGTCTTCAGCTTAATCAGTGTGAGGATTAATTCATAGATAAGCTCCCTGCGAAATGGCGCAGGAAGGTGGAGCAGAGTCAGTAAGACCAAAGAGCGTGGCTGTGTTATCACAGGAGTGGCAGAAAACAGACATTCGGTAAGTAAGACCAAAGAGCGTGGCCGGATGTACCACAAATGGAGGATATTAAAATGGCAAAGTATAGAAAATTAGGAAGAACATCTTCTCAGAGAAAAGCATTACTTAGAAATCAGGTAACAGCATTGTTATACAGGGGAAAGATTGTTACGACAGAGGCAAAAGCAAAAGAGATTCGTAAGATTGCGGAAGGCTTGATTGCAATGGCTGTCAGAGAGAAGGATAATTTCGAAGAAGTTACCGTAAAAGCAAAAGTTGCTAAGAAAGACAAGGACGGTAAGAGAGTCAAAGAAGTAGTAGACGGTAAGAAAGTTACTGTATACGAAGAAGTAGAGAAGACTATCAAGAAAGATAAGCCATCCCGTCTTCATGCAAGAAGAGAGATGTTAAAAGTTCTCTATCCGGTAAAGGAAGTTCCGACGGAAGCAGCAGGAAGAAAGAGAAATACAAAGCAGGTTGATTTACCGGCAAAATTATTTGATGAAATTGCACCGAAGTATGTGGATCGTAACGGTGGTTACACAAGAATAGTAAAGATTGGCCAGCGTAAGGGTGACGGTGCGTTAGAAGTTCTGATTGAGTTGGTTTAGTAGGAATCCGTATATTCTATAGAAAGAGACGAAATATTTGTGTATGCACAGGTATTTCGTCTTTTTATGCACAGCGACGCGTAAGAAAATTAGCAGCTTTGCTGCACGCACCCCGCACAGCGAGTAGGGAATAAACATTGCCTGCTCAATTTATAATAAAGGATAGAATTGAACACATAAAAATCACTTTCCATTCCTTATAAGATGTGATAACATAACTTATGAGAATCCCGTTTTTGGATTCTCATAAAAGGCGCTGTTTTGGCGCCGTCAATCTGATTATGTGAAGCTGATTCTGCTTCGCATAATATAGAAAATAGAGAAATTATACGATAGGAGGAAATGAAAATGCAGTATTCAATTGAAGGTGCGCCGTTACCGGTTGTCATTTGTAATTTGGAAGAGAATGAGATGATGATTACAGAGAAGGGCGCAATGTCCTGGATGTCACCGAATATGAAAATGGAGACACATGGCGGCGGTGTTGGTAAGATGTTCGGAAGAATGTTAAGCGGTGAGAGCATGTTCGTAAATAATTATACGGCGATGGGCGGCAAGGGCTTAATTGCATTCGCTTCCAGCTTTCCGGGAGATATCGTTGCAATGGAAATTACACCGGATAAGCCGATGGTATGTCAGAAATCCGCATTCCTTGCCTCTACTGCAGGGATAGAGCTGTCCGTATTTTTCCAGAAGCGTGTCGGAAGCGCTCTTTTTGGCGGCGAAGGATTTATTATGCAGAAGCTTTCCGGAAACGGAGTTGTATTCGTAGAATTTGACGGGTCTATCAAAGAGTACAATTTGGAAGCAGGACAATCTATCATCGTAGATACCGGATACCTTGCGGCAATGGACGCAACCTGCAGTTTGGAAATCCAGTCTGTTCCGGGACTTAAGAATATGATGTTCGGCGGTGAAGGCGTATTTAATACCGTGGTCAAAGGACCTGGACGCGTGTATCTCCAGACAATGCCAGTCTGTCAGATGGCAGGAAGTATCCGTCCGTTCATCCCGTCGAAATAAAGTAAGCTTTTATTTCATAGACGGAGTCAGATGTAAAAAGGGAATCTCCGCTCTGGTTTCAGATATTGTTCCGGCAGATTTTGCGGGACAATATCTAATCAGAGTGGAGCGCCCCTTTTAATTTTAAAGTATTTTTATAGGTCAGAACCGTTTTGGCTGAGCGGGAGCGTAAAGATAAATTCCGTTCCTACGCCTTCCGTGCTAATCACATTGATGTTTTCGTCATGTGCCTGAATGATTTCTTTTACAATGGCAAGTCCAAGCCCGGTGCCTTTCTTATCTTTTCCGCGGGAGAGGTCTGTCTTGTAGAAACGTTCCCAGATTTTATTCAGGCTGTCTTTGGGAATGCCGATCCCGGTATCCTTCACAGAGATAAAAACTTTTTCGTTTTTCGCTGTTGTCTCAATCGTAATCTCCGAATCGTGACGGGAGAATTTGATTGCATTATCAATCAGATTGTAAATTACCTGCTGTATTTTTGTCATATCTGCGGTGACAAAAAGCTTCTGCCCGGTCAGAATCAGATGGAAAGAAATGCGCTTTTCCTTGCAGATTCCCTCAAAGGTCAGGGCAGTCATTTTGATGGTATGGTTGATATCAAAATCACTCCGGTCTAGCATAGCGCCATGAGCGCCGTATTTGTTGAGCTCCAGAATGCTTCTTGTCAGCTTTGTAAGGCGTTCTGTTTCAAACAGAATAATGTTTAAGTATTTTTCCTGCATTTCTACAGGAATCGTTCCGTCTAACATTGCCTCAATATAGCCTTTGATGGAGGTTAAAGGAGAACGAAAGTCGTGGGATACATTAGAGACAAATTTCCGTTGATCGTCCTCTAAGGTATTCAATTCGTTCGCCATATAATTGAAAGAGGCGGCAAGGTATCCGATTTCATCGTTGCTATGTATCTTTATCTTGTAGTTAAAGTCCCCTTCTGCATAGGCGTCGGCGCCTTTGGTAATCCGGCGCACAGGCAGATAAATGGTAAACGTAAATAGTGCCAGTAAAATAAGGGCGGCAAAAAACAGAATCAGCAATGTCAGATAGGAAATATTCAAAAGTCCGTCATGATAGGAAAGAATCTGGCTCATGGGCTTGTGAATAAAGACATAACCGTTGACCTTGTAGTTGATGGTAATCTGGGAAAAAACGCTTAGCTGTTCTTGAGAGAAGAAATCATAAAATGTTCCCCGCCCATAATAGCGGCTTCCAAAATCGGTAATGTCCAGTCCTTCAATCCGGGCCAGATGATTCATATCTACATTTTCTCTGGAATTTACCAGAATATCTCCCTGTGTATTTACAATCCAAATCTGTGCCGACAGATAGGAATCTAAGGCATTCAATTGCTGCTGAAGATCCTCAAGGGTAATGTTTTTGTTGTAGTAATTGGTTGCATAGGTAGTGGCAATCAGTGTGGATTCCCGGTATAAATCATTTGCTTCCTTTTGCTCCATATACTTCATTGACTGATGGGAGGTAAAGGTTGCAATCGTCAGAAAACCGAGAATGCCAAACAGTAGATAGCCAAGCAGTATCTTTAAGTAGAGTGTCCGTTTCATTATTTCCTCCTCATGGCATAAGTTTCACGCCATTTAGGCAGATTTGGAAGTGTTACTTTCAAACTTTAACCTCGAACTTATATCCAATGCCCCATACAGTTGCAATACCCCAAGCGGTATGATCATTAATTTTTTCCCGGAGACGTTTGACATGAACATCTACGGTTCTGGTATCTCCGATATATTCATAGCCCCAGATGTGATCCAATAACTGCTCTCTGGTAAATACTTGGTTAGGCGAGGCGGCAAGAAAATATAAAAGCTCAAGCTCTTTTGGCGGCATGTCAATGGATTTTCCATAGTATTCTACGGAGTAGTTGGAAAGATTGATAACTAAATCCGGGTAGGTGACACGCTTGATATCAATAGCAGGACCTTCCGGTTTTGCGGGCTGGTAGCGTCTGAGAACTGCCTTCACTCTTGCAACAAGTTCTTTGGAGTCAAAGGGTTTCATGATGTAGTCGTCAGCGCCGAGCTCCAGTCCGAGTACCTTGTCAAAAATCTCGCCTTTTGCAGAGAGCATGATAATCGGAACGTTCGCCTTTGCCCGAATTTCACGGCAGACCTGATATCCGTCAATTCCCGGAAGCATCAGATCCAGAAGAATCAGATTCGGCTGGTAAGAGTCGAACTCCTTTAATGCGGCTTCTCCGTCGTGTACCATATGGGTGTCAAAGCACTCCTTTGTCAGATAGAGTGAAATCAGTTCTGCAATATTTACATCATCGTCTACAATGAGAATTTTTTGTTTGGCTGCCATTTCGTGTCCTCCTTGTTGTGCTGTTTATTTAAAGTCTGCAATTGTGACGCCGGCGTCTCCTTCTCCGTATTCGCCTAAGTGATAGGATTTCACATATTTTTGTCTTTTCAAATGTGAGTGTACTGCATTCCGCAGTGCGCCGGTTCCTTTGCCGTGTACGATTCGTACAGAGGGCAGATGGGCGAGATAGGCGTCGTCTAAATATTTATCTAATACGGCAATCGCCTCGTCGACTGTTTTGCCAATTAGGTTGATTTCTGTGGAAATAGAAGCAGATTTTGACATCTTTATTTTTCCGGCGCCGGTCTTTTTGTACTGTTTGCTGTTTGGAGAGGTCTCGTCTTCCAAGAGGATCAAATCCCGTATATTTACTTGGGAACGGAGAATTCCCATCTGTACAAATAGATTGCCTTTCGCATCGGGCTTAAGACCTTTACGCTGTCTCCGATTTTCAATTTCTTAGGAGCCTTGTGATTTTCTGGAGCTGCCTTCTTGGCGGAAGCCAGTTTCTTTTCATTGTCGGACATTTTCTGGCGGAGTTTGGTACGCTCACGCTCCATTTCGCTGATATCCGGTTTGGTGCTTCCGTAGCGGTTGAAATTGCGGATGGCTTCATCTGCGGTATCCTTTGCTTCTTTTAAAATTGCGTTTGCTTCTTCATTTGCCTTGCGCAGAATCTCTTCCCGGCGGCTGTCCAGACGTTCCTGCTTTGTCTCTAATTGTTTCTTTAACGCCTCAATTTCCTGTTTATAGCGGCTGATTTCCAACTGTTCCTTTTCGATGGTGCGGCGGTTCTCTTCCAAGTTTGCGATTAAATCTTCAAAGTTCTGTTCGTTTTCCGTAATCCGTTCTTTGGCGTCCTCAATGATAGCGGTCGAAAGCCCAAGCTTTTGGGAAATCGCAAAAGCATTGCTCTTGCCCGGAATGCCGATTAACAGCCGGTAAGTAGGGCTTAGGGTCGTAACGTCAAATTCGCAGCAGGCATTTTCGATGCCGTCCGTAGTCAAGGCATAGACCTTGATTTCACTGTAATGTGTAGTTGCCATTGTATGAATATGACGCTTATGGAACCAAGTCAGGATCGAGACTGCAAGCGCCGCACCCTCTGTCGGATCCGTTCCGGCACAAAGCTCATCAAATAGCACCAGAGAACGGGAATTGGCATGTGCAAGGATGTCTACGATATTCGTCATGTGAGAGGAAAAGGTACTCAAACTTTGTTCGATGCTCTGCTCATCTCCGATATCTGCGAACACGTCATGAAAAATGGCAAGCTCCGAGCGGTCTCCCGCAGGAATCAGCATACCGGACTGCCCCATCAGAGTCAGAAGACCGACTGTCTTCAAGGAGACGGTCTTGCCTCCGGTATTGGGGCCTGTAATTACTAACTGATCGAATTCTCCGCCTAAACGGATATCAATCGGAACGACTTTTTTCTTGTCTAAAAGCGGGTGGCGTCCCTTTTTGATATTGATTCTGCCCTCTTCATTCAAGAGAGGAGCGCTGCCGTTATATTCCAAAGCATAGCCTGCCTTAGCAAAAATAAAGTCCAATGTAGTTAAGAGCTCATAGTCTTCCTGAATAGCGGGAATATATTCAGCCGTAAGATTGCTTAGATTTGCAAGAATCGCTTCGATTTCTTCCTGCTCCTTTAAGAACATCTCGCGTAAATCATTGTTCAGGTTAACAACTGCCATCGGCTCAATAAAAAGCGTAGAACCGGAGGAAGATTGGTCATGAACCATTCCCGTTACCTGTCCCTTGGCTTCCGATTTGACCGGAAGGCAGTATCTGCCGTCACGCATGGTTATGACGGCGTCCTGTAAATATCCGCGGATGGTGGAATTGTTCAGCATGGAATTCATTTGCGCATGAATCCGGTTGTTGATATTTCCGATGGAGCGGCGGATAGATTTCAAATTGCTGCTGGCGTCGTCGCTGATTTCGTCCTCGGAAATAATACAGCGTTTGATTTCCTCAGCAAGCTTAGTCAGCGGCTCTAGCTGATTGAAGTAGGCTGTCAGGGAGTCCGCAGGCGCATCATCTTTATCATTCCGTCCATATGCCTTTGCACGTTTGGCGGCTTCTAAGAGTGAGGTCAGCCGTAAAAACTCCGTAATACTTAAGCTGCCGCCAATTTCCAGACGCTTCATGGAAGCGCCCACGTCATGAATTCCGGAAAGGTTCATGCTTCCCTTTTTGTAGATGCGGCTCACGCCGTCG
>Ga0137307_102259_pt1 | contig 13829 bp, 10 predicted proteins | sample NAcewD2O_March_2_FD_97180 | JGI IMG/M metagenome (GOLD analysis project Ga0137307, IMG submission 97180) | Mouse cecal microbial communities from Vienna, Austria - N-Acetylglucosamine amended D2O_March | ecosystem: Host-associated > Mammals > Digestive system > Large intestine > Cecum | place...
AGCTGTTGTGCAAAGAAAATTTATCAGGTATTGCATTAAAGTGCTGGATGGTGAAGCACTGAATTATTTGGATGAAATGGACAAGATCTGGGAGCGGGAAATCAATTTCTCTGAACTTCGGGAAGAAATCCTAGATGGGTTTTGTTCTTATGACAAATTTATGGAAATTCGATATTTCCAGATTATGGGTATGGAAGTGCCTGTTAAGGATGAAGCGATCAGTGAAGCACTGTACCGTCTGCCGGAAAAGAAACGGAAGATAATTCTTATGTCTTATTTTCTGGATATGACGGAAAAAGAAATTGCAGAATGTATGAATCTTGTACAGAGTACTGTGCATTACCATAAAGCGGATTCTCTGCGATTATTAAAGAAATTATTGGAGTGATACATATGCAGTACAGAAAAAAGAAAGAGCAGATTGCATTTGAAGTGATTGAGGCTGCCATTGGAGGCGATGCTGTAGCAATAAATCAGATTATTGATTATTTTCAGCCCTACATTAACAGCAGATGTCGGAGAAAGTTTATAGATGAGAGCGGGCGGATAAGATATGGAATTGATGAATATATGAAGCGCCGGATGGAAACTAAACTCATCACGAAGATATTGGGATTTCAAATACAGCTTTAATACTTTTGAACATGGGAATTTGCCCCTTTTTGTCCATGTGAAAAGTAATGAGAGTTGGCGTACCTTGACAATTTAATATTTAGTTTGCAGGACGTAGAATACAGCGGAGCTGTGTGGCAGATATGCGAAGACTACCTGTGTCCGGCACTTTGCGACATCGTGGCGTAAAGTTGCCGGATATTGAAAACGAAAGAATATTTTAATGATATTGATGGAAAGGTACGAGCAGAAAATATCGGATCATAGGCAAAATTACGAGGATTTTGTGCGAAGATGCTGATTTCTGATAATAAGATTTCCGGAGATAAGCTGCTTCGGTTCGTGAGGATGGTGTGATACCATTGTGGCTGTGTCCCGACAGCCGTCTGCAGGAGAGTTTTATTTAAGTACATTTTTGATAGATATGTAGCAGGGGCGGGAAGCACAATGATAGCCAGAGAACTGAATGAGCAGGGGCATCTGACAATTAGAGGAAATTCATGGACTTCATCCAGTGTTATGGGTATCATTAATAATGAAAAGTATAAGGGAGATATATTACTTGGAAAAACTTTCACGGTTGATCCGATTTCAAAAAGGCGGTTGGATAATCTTGGAGAAGAAGATCGGTATTATATACATAATCACCATGAGCCGATCATTACAGAAGAACAATTTGAACGGGCGCAGGAAATGCGGAATCGGAGAAATGGAAACCGGAAACATAATGTTGCCCCAGGAAAACGAGAGAAGTTCAGTCGGCAGTTTGCGTTTAGCTGTATGATAGAATGTGGATTTTGTGGTTCTAATCTTTCACGTAGAAGTTGGCACAGTAATTCAAAGTATAAAAAAACAATGTGGCAGTGTGTCAAGTCTACAAAAGAAGGAAAGCGGTTTTGCCCGGATAGTAAGGGGATTCCAGAGCAAGTAATAGAAGATGCGTTTATCGAATCATATCGGATGCTTTGTAATGACAATAAAGACGTTTTGGAAGAGTTCCTAAAGCGAACAGAAAAAGCACTTGGGGAAAATTCGATTGAGGATCAATTACATAAATTACAAAAAAATATGGAAAAAGTTTCTTCAAAGAGGAAAAAGCTGCTTGATAATTATTTGAAAGGAATTATTGAGCAGGATATTTATGAGGAAACAGATGTGGAACTGAAAACAGAACTGACAAATGTAAGGGCAAAATTAGAATATTTGCAGCAACAGTCGGATGAAAAGAATTCATTGCAAAGGAGGATTTCAGATTTCAAAAAAGCACTATCGCATAATGAGGTGCTAGAAGAATTTGACAGGGGAATATTTGAGAGTATAGTTGAAAAAGTAATAGTCGGCGGACTGGATGAAGATGGAAACAAAGATCCTTATAAAATTACTTTCATATACAAAACAGGATTTAAAAACGAAATTGGAAATGCAAAAGGGAGATTCGGGAAGTCATCAGGTATTGGAGACAAAGTGAAAAAAATGTGTTCTGATATAAGTGACGAGATAAAGAGAGTGTGTTCCGATATTAGTGTCAACACATGTGGAGGTAATAATTATAATGCAGTATTGCATTGAGCAGTCAGAAGGAGTGGGGAGGTGTTCCCTGCGGGTATGGAAGGCAAATTTTTAAGCCATTATATTTTATTCATGTATTCCGAGGGGGAAATCCCTTCGGATTTTTTAAATACCTTGCTGAAATAAAAGGCGCTTTCAAATCCGAGCATGTCGGCAATCTCATATATCTTGCAGTTGCCCGCGTTCATCATTTTCTTTGCCTGTGCAATCTTACATTCTGTAATATATTCAGAAAAACCGCAGTCGTTATACTTCCTGAAAAGTGAGCTGAGGTAATTCGGGGAAATTCCGTAAATTGCGGCGACATCGTTCAGGGAGAGCTTGTCCGATAAATGGGATTCTATATATTTTTTGACATTTTCGACCACATGATGCCTGTGATGCCGCTTCTGCTCGTCAAAATATCTGCCCATCTGCGCGCAAAAATGCCGCATCCACTGCGTAACCTGTTCGGTGGTGCTCATGCGGTAAATGGAACGGTAGCCGTCGCGGTATTCCGCAAAAAGGGAAGACACAACCTCGTCTCCGTCCGGAAGCGGCGATATGGACAAAAACAGTACGTTGCAGGCAGCATCAAGTGTCTGGACATAATGGTCTGGATTCTCCTCCAGAAGCCTGATAATCTGCATGAGGACATTTGTAAGCAGCGTGCTGTCATATTCGGAGAATGCTTTGTTCAGGTCTTCCCTGAATATGGAAATATTAAAAACATTATGGCTCTTTGAATTTATGACACTTGTGTCGCAAATGAGCGCCGTATCGCAGCTCTCCACAATATTTGAGAAGGATATCCGTGCCGCCTGATAGGAGTCTGACAGGGAGAGGGCAGCGCGTACCCTGGTTCCGATCCCGCATTTGAGGCGTGTTTTGTAGTAGTTGTACAGGGAATGCCCGGTCTGTTTTAGAATCTGCATCAGGTCAGGGCTGCCGGACGGCATGTCGCCAAGCAGAAAGATGATGACGCCGTGCTTCCTGTCGAGATTGACATAGTATGCCGGAGCATATTTGCTGACAATTTCCTGTATCAGCTGATAGGAAGCGGTATACAGTGCAACCTGCTGCTCGATGTCCATACTGTCCCCGTCGGCATTGTTCATCTCAAAGTAACAGCACTGGCAGAAGGGAAAATCAAAGGGGATGTTCAAATCATGCCGCAGCGTTTCAAACTGCTGCTCTGAGTCATACAGGTTGTGGAGCAGCCGGATAAAGAATTTGTCCTTCAGGGACTGCAGCTCTTTCAGGGACATGTCAGCTGATTCAGAGTCCGTGGAGCGCTGTCTCCCATCAAGCGATTTGACGACCTTTGCCATGCATTGCTTCAGGGTATCCGCATTCAGCTCGAGCTTTACAAGATATTCGGCGGCATGGTAGGATATGGCTTCCTTTGCCATATGGAAATCTTCGTAGCTTGTGAGCAGGATAAATACCGGATACGTATTGTCATGGTAATGGTCGCGCGTTTTTTTCAGAAGCTCAAGGCCGGACATCACGGGCATTTTAATATCCGTGAGGACAATATCCGGTTTTTCCGTTCGCATGATGTCCCAGCCCTGGCTCCCATTCGGGGCAGCGCCGCAGATTTCTATATGGAGCTCTTCCCAGCGGATCATGGCGCGGATGCCGGCCAGGACTAATGGTTCATCGTCAATGATAAGAAGCTTGTACATAATAAATCCTTTCCTTTTTATGCGCAGGGGTGCGTAAGGAAATTAGCAGCTTTGCTGCACGCACCCCGCGCGGCGAGTAGTGGAGAAGGGTATTCCCCTACTTGATTATTATTTTACAGGCGGTCTGGGGTCTGGGCTGCGTGGTATCAGAATGTGCATCTCGGTGTATTCGCCGGCAGCACTTTCAATGTGGATTCCATAGGCGCTGCCAAATTCATTGGACAAAAGAAATACCAGTCATAACAGGAGGTGTGTATTACCATGATATCTGGGTGAAGATACCGCTGCTAAAATGTACATGGTTCCGCAGTTTATCATGATGAGGAAGTTTGGTCTGAATGACAAGCTCCTGGCAATCATCTGCCTTCAGGCGTTTTCGGCGTTTGGCGTGTTCATGATGAAGCAGTTTTATGAGGGGATACCGGATGAACTGTGCGAGGCGGCGCGGATTGACGGAATGAGCGAGTACAGGATTTACGCGAGCATCATGCTGCCATTGTCAAAACCGTCCCTTGCGACACTGACCATTTTTACCTTCGTCAATACATGGAATGATTACTTAGGACCTTTGATTTATTTAAAGAGTGAGCGCAAAAAGACGATACAGCTCGGACTGAAAATGTTCATCAGCCAGTATTCTTCTGACTATGGGCTGATTATGGCATGCTCCGTGCTGTCCCTGATTCCTGTGCTGGTCGTATTCCTGTGCCTGCAAAAGTACTTTGTGGAGGGTGTTGCCGCAACCGGCCTGAAAGGATAGTAAATGAATAAAGGAAGTGCTTGAAATGAGTAAGGTTTTTTCGTATGATAGCCCTGTATGGAGATTTATGGGAAGGCTGATTGATTTTTTGTATCTCACACTGCTGTGGCTCGTGACTTCCCTGCCGCTGGTGACCATAGGGGCGTCGACCACCACGGTCTACTATATCGCGCTGAAGATGGCGGACAATCAGGAGGAGTACCTGACACGGATGTACTTTAAGAATTTTGTCCGGTTTTTCAGGGAATCCACGGTTGTGTGGCTGATGGTGCTGGCTGCCGGTGCGGTTCTTACAGGTGATTTTTACATCTGTGTCCGCATCAAAAGCCCGGCAGCCGCAATGCTGATGTCCGCGTTTGCCGTGATTGCGCTGGTGTACCTGATGACAGTCCTTTATCTTTTTCCGGTCATGGCGCGCATTCACCAGTCCCCGCTGGGGTATGTCAGGGCATCTTTTTATCTTGCGGTCAAATATTTTGGCTGGACGGTGCTCTGCCTTGTCATTCCGGTGTGCATTGGCGCGGTCGGCGTGTTTGGGTTCTGGCCGTTGCTGCTGCTCTGCGTCGGACTGACAGCGTATCTGCAGGCCCTGGTGTTCCGGCAGATTTTCAGACAGCAGGGGTGGGAAATATAGGCTGTAAGATGGAGGAAAACAAGTTTGTGCCTGACAGCCCAAACTTGCAGGTTGAGAAAGGAGCATGGTTATAAATATGGATAAATCCTGGGTGGGCGAGGTCTATCATAAGATTCTCGAAAAAGAAAAGAAGGTTGCGGAGCGCAGCCGCGACAAGATTCCTTACACGACAAAGAATGGCGTTTTTGACGACAGGGGAAAGACGGAAATCTGCTGGTGGACGAATGGGTTCTGGGGCGGCATCATGTGGCAGCTCTATCACGCGACAGGGGATCCTGTCTATCTGGAAAACGCGCTGGCGACGGAAATAAAGCTCGACGCAAACCTGATGAACCGTCAGGGCATGGATCATGACAGTGGCTTTAAGTGGCTGCCGACATCGGTTGCACATTACCACGTGACAGGGGACATGGCGTCGAGAAACAGGGCGCTTCTGGCGGCAGACAATCTTGCGGGGCGGTTTCATCCGGTCGGAAAGTTTATCCGCGCATGGAACAACTGGGACGGAAATGAGGATGGCTCCTTTGCGGGGCGCGCCATCATTGACTGCATGATGAACCTGCCGCTTCTGTACTGGGCAGGGGACGAAATACATGACCCAAGGTTCTACCATATTGCAAAAATGCACGCGGACACTGTCGCCAGATATTTCATACGCGCGGACGGTTCCGCAAAGCACATTATCGAGTTTGATGCCGAGACCGGGGAATATCTGCATTCCGTAGGCGGACAGGGTTATGGCCACGGCTCCTCGTGGACGAGGGGGCAGGCGTGGGCAATCTATGGTTTTGTATTAAGCTACCTCCACACGAAGGAGGAGCGCTACCTTGCCACTTCGAGAAAAGTGGCGGACTACTTTATCGCGAACATTCCGGCATCAGGGCTCATACCGGTTGATTTCAGGCAGCCCGAAAGTCCGGCATATGAGGACTCGACAGCGGCGGCAATCGCAGCGTGCGGGCTGCTCGAGCTTGCAAAATGTGTTTCTGAAGGTGAAAGGGACAAATATGAAAATGCAGCGCTGGAAATGCTAAAGGCGCTTGCGGACAAACGCTGCAGCTGGGACGAGGATACGGACAACCTGCTGGAAAAATGCACGGCGGCGTACCATGACGCGGAACATGAAATTTCCATTATTTATGGAGATTATTACTTTATCGAGGCAGTCTGGAAACTGATGGGCAGGGAATTATTTATTTGGGGGAACAGACATGAGTGACATATTTCAGCCAAAGCACCTGGATTATGAACGCAGTCCTTATACAGGGCTGACCCGGGAAAGCTGGATAGAGGCGGCAGAGTATTTATTAAACGGCATTTTCCAGAATATCAGGGATTTCAAGGATCCTGTCGTGATGCCGCGCAAGGAGACACAGGTGACGTATCCGCACAGCGCGGACGCGGTCTGGGAGTTTCAGGCAGAATATTTTGAGGGGCTTGCGCGCTCGCTTTTTATTGCGGCGCCGCTCATCCATATCAAGCCGGAGCTGACACTAAATGACATTAGTGTCAGAAATTATTACAAGAGCCACATTTTAAGGGCGTGCACACCGGGGGACAGCGTGTATGTGGGGAGCTATGCAGCGTGCAGGGAGCTGTCAAAGGACCCGAATCCGTTTCGGGCGTTCCAGCAGACGGTTGAGACCTGCGCCCTTGTGATCTGTCTGTGGATGAGTAAGGAAGAAATATGGGATACATACACAAAGGCACAAAAGGATGTCATCGCGGATTTTTTGCTCGAATATGCGCATGGAAATACGGTTCCGCAGAACTGGCGCCTGTTCAACATGCTTGACATGGCGTTTCTTGGCATGGAAGGCTATGAGATTGACGCGGACATCATGCGGGAGCACGCGCAGGCAATCCTTGCCTACTATGCAGGGGATGGCTGGTACCGCGACGGGCATTCGTTTGATTATTATTCCTGCTGGGCATTCAATGTCTATGCGCCGCTCTGGAACAAGTGGTACGGTTATGAGCATGAACCTTATCTCGCAAAGAAATTTGAGGAAAATTCCAATGCACTCATGAAAACATATGCGGATTTCTTTGACGCGGATGGTCTTACGAATATGTGGGGCAGGAGCAGCATCTACAGGAATGCTGCGACCAGTGCCTTTGACGGCAATATGATGCTGGAAAATTATGCGGCGGACCCAGGGCTTGCCAGGCGCATTTCGTCCGGGTCGCTGATGCAGTTTATGGGACGGAGTGACTTTCTGTACAAGGGTGTTCCCACACTTGGATTTTACGGACAGTTCATGCCGCTTGTGCAGGGATATTCCTGCGCGGAGTCCCCGCTGTGGCTTGGAAAGGCATTCCTGTGCCTGCACCTGCCTGCGGAGCACCCATTCTGGACGGCAACGGAAAATAACGGAACCTGGGAAAAATTATGCGGAAACGAAGTGAAGACTACGACGCTGGATGGTCCGGCGCTATGCTTTAGCAACCACAAGGCAAGTGGGGAGACCATATTACGAAGCGGAAAGGTCGTGAAACACAAAAAGGATGAGCATGGCATGTGGAACTATTCAAAGCTGTGCTTCAATACCAAATACCCATGGGAGTCAGCGCCGTCAAAGGAGGTGGAGGCACAGCAGTATGTCCTTCATGACCTGACGGACGATACTTATGACAAGGCAAATGTGACGTTCTGGCATGGCGAAAAGGACGGCGTGCTGTACCGCAGGCAGTTTTTTGGCTACGAAATGGAGACGGAGTGCCACTGGATACAGGCGGTCAGTCTTGCGGATTACACTGTCCCATATGGAATCATGCGCGCCGATAAACTCCGTCTGTTCAAAAAGCCTGTCGTGCTTACGCTGGGCGCGTATGGGTTTCCTGACAATGGCACGGAGATTACTGAGCGGGAAGCGGATTACAAGGGCGGTAAGGCACATGCCGTTATTCTGAAAGGGAGAGATTTTACAGGGCGCGAAAAACAGCTTGCCATGACCATCTATGACGGATGGGACTGCCTGAAAACAGTGAACAGTAAGGGCACAAATCCTGATTCGGAAAAGTCCATTGTCGTGTACGCTGAGACGGCAAGAAATAACCACAACCATTATGAACAGGCAATTCTTGTCTCACAGGTGATCACAAAAGAGGAACATGGGGACTTCACGGACGAAGAGCTTTTTCCCATTCGGAAAATAACATACACCGACCCCCAGGCAAAGGGGGGCTATGGGCCTGTAATCATCACGCACAAAGACGGAATGACAAAAACGATTGATTTTGATGGAATAGAGGGACGGCTTATGCTGTAAATTAAAAGGGGCTTAGCCCCTTTTTGTGTTACATAAAATATTAATACAGCACTCCGTTTTCTGACGGGGTTCGGCAGGAAGCTCCCATTGTATCAGGTACACGGTTGTCTTTGTGCCATCGTGCATAAAGTGCTCTTTGGGGAGGATTCGTATCTGTTCCGGACAATGCCACAGTGCACTGGCGGTAATTGTGCAGCTGCCTTTTTCCCCTTTTATGAAGACCTGTATCCCATCAGTGCCTTGCACGATTTCCGGCTGGAATGGGGTAATCAGGTTTTCCGTAATTTTTGTGGTCTGTTCGGATGCAAGAAAGGAGTCCGTGACTGACAATGCCATTTTGGCGTTGGCGGATTCCCTTGCAATCACTCGTATCAGTTTGTCAATGCATCCTTCGGGGTAAGCGCCTGCAAAGGAGATGGCAAGCTGCCCTTTTTCGTCATCCCATGAGAAGCTGTCTGCACGGTAGGCGCTTCCGGCGCACTGCTCGCAGTCGTTAATCAGGGGGACGGAATGTCCCAGCGAGCGGTTGCACAGGATATCGTACCGACCCTCGTGAAAATAGTCCTTCGTGTACTCACCGGCGCCCAAATCGGTCAGCAGCAGCTCGCCCTGCCATGCGCACAGGAAATGCCCGACGTCATTGTGGTTGTGGTTTTCGTCATTGTGTCCGCCCTTTGCGGCGAAGCCGTTGCCGTCCTGGTTTTTCCATATCATCCACTGGGCGCAGGGCAGCAGGGCGCAGGAGCTGGTGATATCCTCTTTTATGGTATCGTGGCCACCGTATTGTATCAGCCATCGAATCGTCCTTTCATTGGTGAGCCACCTGTGGCAGGCATCGTCCTCAAATGTTCTCGCGGATGCATAATCCGGTGTCCCCGCGTCCGGAAAGCAGTGTACAAGGTATGCCGTCAGTCCGGGCAGAAAGTGTTCGTGGCAGTCCGAATCGGAAAAACTCAGCGATATGCCGTTTCCAAAATAGCACTTTGCCTGAAAGGCGGCAAGCTCCTTGCAGACTGGCCGTGCCATCAGGTTGACAGTGCCGTTTGTCTCCTGATATAAAAGCTCTGCAAATGCCGTGAAGTAACTCATGCCGTAAGAAAAATAGCCAAGCCCCTCCGTGCACGTTCCGTCCTGTTCCATGCCGTCCAGATAGCATGAGAGCGCATCGCACACCCGCCTGATGCAGGGCTCCTTCCAAGCGGCGGGGAGCTTTCCCATCTTGTCCATGGCGATTGCCGCGATGCCTATGGAGCCTGCGCAGACAGCTGACCAGTTGCAGCGGTCTGTTTCCCACCAGCTATAAGGAAATGCAGAGGTGCAGAAGGGTGTGAGCACCCGGTTCATGATTTCTTCCTGTGCAAGCGCCACGGTTTCATGGGACAGCCGGCCTCCCATAATCAAAAGGATTTCGGCAAGGGACTGCGCAGTTTCCGCGGCAAACAGATCGATCGTTTTTTCGTCAAGGTGCGAGAAGTCCACATGCGCGGGGAGCGCCCAGAAGCGCTCCTTGCAAATGGAAATGATGATTTGGTTCAGCACCTCGATATCGGCGTCCTTTTTTCCGTATTCGGATAAAATGCCAAATACCGTCAGGTATTTTCTTCGCGCAAAATAAATCGTTTCGTACACGAGTCGGCTGCCTGTCTTTTCAAATAGAAAGAATGCATCTTCTGAAGGCTCGGGCGGTTCCTGGTTTCTGAGGATATCGCCTGCCTGCCGGATTTCATCCCAAAATTTCTGTAGGTACGTTTTTTGCCGGTTATTCATATTTGCCACCGCCTTCTTATTTTATATACTCTGCTACAGGTTTCTTTTGACCAGTCCCTCCGGTGTAAGCTCATAAACGATGTCACAGACCTCAGAAATATATTTGCGGTCGTGTGACACGCTGATGATGGCGCCCTGGTAGCTGGCAAGCAGCTGCCGGATTACCGGGGTGGACAATGGCGAAAAATTGCGGGTAGGCTCATCCAGAAGGAGGACATCGCATCCGGAAGTGTCCAGGTACAGCAGCATGACCTTCGCCTTCTGCCCGCCTGACAATTCCCGCATCGGGTGCATCATCTCGTCCGCCGTGAACTTCATGCTGCCTAGATAGGTGCGCATCAGGGAAATGCTTTCCTTGCTGCCGTCGGACAAAAATTCGACAGGTGTCTGCTTGAGATTTAAAAATTCTTCGTAATTCTGCGGCATATAGGCGGCACTGATGTCTGTCCGCCGCAGCAGGTTTTCGGAGAGCATCCGCATCAGCGTTGTCTTCCCGCATCCGTTTTTTCCGGTGATGCAGATATGCGCCGCACCCTGCACAAAAAGGCGGATGCTGCGTGCAAGGATGCCGGACTCCTGTGTGCCGTCATGTTCTGGTTTACAAAGTGTGTCCAGCGTGAAATCCAGCACGACTTTTCCGTTTGGGACAGATGCCCTGATGCCAAATTTTGTGAACATGGCTTCCTCGTACTCCGGATGTTCTGTCATGTTCTCATATGCTTTCTCAAACCGTGCCTCATAAGCCTTGACCCGGTGCATGGTCTTTTTCAGGAGCGCCCCGCCGTGCGGGTTCTGCCTGCTGATGGCGTTCTGCTGGTGTTCCACCTTCTGCTGTATCCGGCGGAACTTTTCCAGCTGCCTGTCATATTCCCGGCGTTCGTTCCTGGCTTCCTGTTCCTGTTTTTCGAACATCAGGCTTCTGTTTGTGATATAATTCTGGTAAGTGGTGTGAACGACTGTACAGCGCGGTGTCGTCTTTCTCTTTAACTGCTCGATATGCACAATCATGTTAGCGGTACGTTCCAGCAGTGTTTCATCGTGCGAGATGTAGAGCACCGGAATGTCACTGCCGCATATAAAATTTTCCAGCCAGACAAGTGTTTCGATGTCCAAATCGTTTGATGGTTCGTCGAGCAGCAGGGTTGTCGGTGATTCAATAAGCAGGCGGATGAGCTGTACCTTTATTTTTTCACCGCCAGAGAGGACTCCCAGAAGTTCGTCCGAGTAAAGGCGTTCCACTGGGAAACCGATTTTGGCGCAAAGCTGTGCGAGCTCATTGGGGCTTTTGTCGTAAAGGCTTCCGCTTTCTGTGAGATATTCGTATATAGTGCTTTTTTGCAGATTCTGGGGAAGCTCCTGGGGCAGATAGCCGAACTGCTCGCCCATAGTTACGATTTCCCCCTCATATTCCACATAATTTTCCGCGGATTCAGGTGCACAGATAAGCTTTAACAGTGTGCTCTTTCCGTTTCCTTCCTCGCCAATCAGGGCGCACTTGTCGCCGGAGTTGATATTCAGGTTGAAATCCTCCAGTAAAATGCGGTAATCTTTTTTGTGACGTATGGTTAAATGTCTGATTTGTAACATGTGATTCCCTCCTTTTTGTTTTCTGAACAGTTCCTGGGTTATTGCTACCGTTTACTCCGTTCCGGTAACAGGTTTTTCCTGTGAAAACACGGGGGATATTAGAATGGGTGTGCAGCGCCGTTAGAAATAACAGATAGAATTTCCTGGATATTACACGGAAAATGCCGCCGCATGGCAATGATATAAGCCGGCAGCGTATAACAAAACAAAAGCACACAGAATATTGTAGTAAAAAAGCCCTTTTTTGTCAAGCAATTAATCTTCCACTGTGAATGAAACTGTGATATAATATCGTCGGTTTAGGAAAATTTGGATTGGAAACTGTCACAAAGGAATCATGGTGTACACCGGAGACATAAGATGATGGATAAGAGGACACACAGGATAATCAGTTTATTTTTTGCAATATTGATGTTTTTGTCGGGAATGTATGCAGATGCAGTCACGGCAGAGGCTTTATTTGTGTACGACCTGAGCGGAAAGATGGCGGCAGGACTTGCTCCGTGCCACTCGGACATCAATGACGCTGCGATATGCAGTATAATGGAGCTGTTAAATGTGTGCAGCGTGGAGCAGCAATCACCAGGGCGTTATCAGGTACGTGCAAGGGAAGTGAATGACCTCCTGTATTTACAGTGCGCTGGTTTTGGTTTCTTGTCACAGGGAAAATCATGTATGCAACGCGTGGCGGCACATCTGTGCTGCCGCAGGCAGAATGAGCTTGTCACGGATTACCTGCATCAGGCGGACGGAAAAAAACGAATCTAAGGCTGTTCAAAAATGACAGGAATAACAAAAACCCGGATACCCCCTGCCCGATTTGGAATATATTATTGCATAAGGCAGCCGGAAGGCGTAATGGGAACAGTTTTAGAAAGAAGGGAATTATATGTTGGCACAGGTTTTTGCAGTAATTATTTTTATTGCAATGTTTGTTTTTATTGTGACCGAAATTGTGGAAAGACATGTTGTTTCGCTGGTATGTGCACTGCTGACAATGATATTTGTTTTCGGCATAGGGATGCACAGCATGGAGGCGGTGATTGAGACAATCAACCTGAAAAGCATCTTTGCAAAGGAGTTCTGGTATCTGTCGGGGGAGACGTCGGGAAGCAGCGCCGGCATCAACTGGGAGACGATCCTGTTTATCTTTGGCATGATGGTCATGGTGGAAGGGATGGCGCGTGTCGGCTTTTTCCGATGGCTCTGTATGCGCATAGCCAGGCTTGTAAACTATCAGGTGATACCGCTCTTTATTACATTTATGGTTTTGTCAACGGTTCTGGCGATGTTTATCGACAGCATCACGGTGATATTGTTTCTGGCGGCTGTAACGATTGAACTTTCACAGCTTTTGAAATTCAACCCGGTACCGATGATATTATCCGAGATTTTCTGCGCAAATCTTGGCGGTTCGGCGACCATGTGCGGCGACCCGCCCAACATTATTATCGGGACATCGCTTGGCTATTCATTCATGGATTTTGTGACAAATACTGGTGTGATTGCAGGGGTCTGCCTGATTGCAGTATTGGTTTATTTTTATCTGATATTCCGCAAGGAACTCAGGGCGGGAGCGTCGAAATCAGTCGATTACGGCAGCCTGCCAAGCCCGGAATCGACAATTACTGACAAGAAAGGGTTTGCGGTGAGCTGTGTCATCTTTGCCGTTGCGATAGTGCTGCTGGTGACGCATGCGCAGACAGGGCTTACGGTTTCCACAATCGGGTGCATTGTTGCAATTGCTACCTTGGTAACTTCGTGGAAGTATGCTATATTGTTGTTAAGGAAGGTCGATTATAAGACGTTGTTATTTTTTATTGGATTGTTTGTCGTGATTGGCGGACTGGAGCAGACGGGAATACTGGAAGTCATGGCTGCATTTATCGGCAAAATCAGCGGCGGTAATGTCATGGTCATGATAGCAATTATTATATGGTTATCAGCGGTTGCCAGCGCGT
>Ga0137307_102260_pt1 | contig 13813 bp, 10 predicted proteins | sample NAcewD2O_March_2_FD_97180 | JGI IMG/M metagenome (GOLD analysis project Ga0137307, IMG submission 97180) | Mouse cecal microbial communities from Vienna, Austria - N-Acetylglucosamine amended D2O_March | ecosystem: Host-associated > Mammals > Digestive system > Large intestine > Cecum | place...
AAACTGGTAATACAATTATTGCTAATCCTCCTGGTGCCAACAATTGATATGCTCGCTCTACAAAAAAAGCCTCTATAATATCATTAGTTGCTATACTTTTTTTGCCTATAACATTAAATATACTATATCGCTTTCTTTCATTTTCAGGAATTGTTTCTAAAAATCCCTTCACGCTATAGGGTGGATTTGTTATCAATAAATCATAATACCCCTGTTTAACATTCTCATTTTCTATCAACGCATCTTCATATATTATTTTAATATCATTTTGTCCATACATAAACGCTGATACTTTAGCAACTTTAGATAATCTATACTCTTTCTCAATACCCAGTATATTTTCATAATATAAATTCAATCTTTCCTCTGGAACGTATTCTTTAATTCGTCTTGCATATTCATTTAAAAAATGTCCTGCCCCACACGCATAATCAATTACATGAAGCGGCTCATTCTCTTTTTCTTTGATAATTTGTTCTAGCGGAATTGTTGATATAAGAAATCTTACAATCGGTGTAGGTGTAAAAAATTGTCCTTCACTTTGTTTTACTCCATCATCCAAAAAGCTTTCAAAAAGATCCCCCAAAAACTGATTCGGTTTCTCTGTCACTAATTTTATGTCTTGAAGCATTTTCACAATTTGAACTAATATTTTCGCATTCTGAAAAAAAAGCTTTTCATTATACACATCAATCAACGAAAAATCGTTATTGGAATAAAATTTCAATTGTTTAAAATAATTTAAAATTATATCTTTTGTAGCATCTGGATCATTTACAAACAATCGAAAAGAAGTCTCTATGGTTTCTTCATCAATATATGAAACTTCTTCTCCTAAAAATCGTTCCATACCTTCTTTATACAATATTTGCAGTCTATCTTGAAGTTTATAGTAATCATCATATTGCGGTCCACCCCAAAAGAAATGAAACTGATCAGAATTTTGAATCTCATCAACAATTTTTGCCAAAAACAAATTTACTAATTTATCAAAGGCATTTTCTCGTCCTGAAACATTATGTTGTCTAAGAATAGTTGCAAATTCATAATATTTTTTCTGAATATCTTCATGTGCTATCTCTCTAAGATCCTTTTTAGTTCTTCCCTTTTCTTCAATTATATATGGTATACATGTTTTTTCAAATATTCCATGACAAAAACTATATCTTCCGTAAGTCGTATTCCATGCCTTATATAATGATGGCTTATCTGTAGCATTAGCAAATGACTGAGGTTCCTCAAATGCCTCTAAAGTTGCTGCGTTATCTTGCAAAGAAATAATATTTGACTTTCGTACTACCTCCTTATTTTCTAAAGTAGATGTATACATACACAAAAACTTCGTTGTTCTTTTCTGTACGGCATAAAAAAACAACTGATCTCCATCAAGCTCTGTTTTTTTCCAATATTTATCGAATTCTGTTCCCCATGTTTTACATTCAATAAGCAAAAAAGAATTGCCATCGTTATCTTTAACTAAAACATCTGCTTTTCCCCCGCCACCAACTTCATGTGATGCTTCCCATTTGGGTTCTAATTCTATACATTCAGGCTTATAGCCCTGCTTTAATAAAGTATAAACACACTCCAAAACTACAAAATTTTCATTATGAGAAAAATTACTAGTTGTTTTGTCATTAACAATAATCTCTTTCGGATATCTAATATTTCCTTTACCTTTAAAGTCAACCGTAATTGTATATCCATACTCTTTATTTTTATACGAATATATATTCTTTTTACACGTAAATTCTAATATTTCCAATAACTTTTTTAAATTATTTTTATCTATCATATTGTCTTTACCTCTTCTGTTTTATGATTCAACGTATCAATAATTTACTGTTTCCTTTGTATTCCCACCACACATTCTGTGTGTGTCGGCACTCCCTGATAAACTGATTTCGTGTACCCCGTCTGCCTCACATGAACTATTTTCATCACATAGATTATTCTCTGTAGTCTCATCAATTTCATCAAGTGTTTTTTCCTGTTCCAGTATCACACAAAGCTCAGCCATTCGCCTGCCAATATCTTTTTGATGACTAATACTTTCTTTCAATAACTTCTTTTTGTCGTTTAGTGTATGAAGTTTCCTCATAAATTCATTCAACTTTTCGTCATACACTTCCTTTGATATTGTACCATCAATCAGCATATCTGTCATTCGGGATTTTTTTGACTCTAATGCTGAAATATCCTTTTCAAGCTGTACTTTTCTTCTGGCATCACCCTCATTGGTAAGAGAATCTTCTACTGCATTCATAACAATATCCAGTACATGTGGCAATAACCTTGTGTTTTGCCCTTTTGTTTCTGATTCCCTCTGCTTCATCCCATATTTCTCTGGAAACAATCGGCTCGTGGTGATCTCTGATATAATACTGCTCCTCTTCTCCGAAGTTCGATAACCTCCGCTTGGAAATCGGGTCAAGAGTAAATGTTTTTTCCAAGAAGCAGATCGCCCTTGTACTTTTCATTCTTTATCATTCCCATAACTCCATGGGTATGCCAGCTGACCTCTCCACGCTTCATTTTCATTTTAAGTCCCATTTTCACATTCTGTGATAAAGATTCCACTTCCTGCTGCGACAGGGAACTCATAATCGTAAGAAGAAGCTCTCCATTCATATCAAGTGTATTGATGTTTTCTTTCTCAAAGAATACCTCAATATTTTTATCCCTTAACATTCGCACATGATTTAAAGTATCAACTGTATTTCTTGCAAATCGTGAAATCGACTTGGTAAAAATCAAATCATTTCGCCTCTCTGACACTTTGTAATCATTTCCTGAAAACCTCAACGCTTATCAACCTTTGTTCCTATGATTGCTTCATCTATGTAAACGCTGTCTTTGATACAATTCGATTTTGCCTTTAACCTTTTGATTTTGGCATACTTTTTAATTTTGCCACCAAGGGGGAGGGTTCAAATTGGAAACGGAAGAAATAATACGATGGAAATAATCATATTTGGGTGCTATAATAAATTCATCAAATTGAAACTGTATATGTGAAACAATCTTATAAATACGATAAAAAGTGGTGCCAATAATGAAAAAAATACAAAAAAATAATAGCAGGAGGACATATGGAAGATAGGAATTTACCTAATGCATTGTGCGATTCAATTACAGAAGAGGCTGGAAATGCGGTTGCCGATATTTTGGAGGTGGGGCTTGATTCTATATTTGAGGATGGTCTGTTAAAAGATGTTCCGTTACTTTCTACAGCAACAAGTCTTTATAAAATTGGGCATAGCATTAAAGAACGACATTATATTAAAAAACTTGCTGAGTTTATTCATGCTTTAAATGATGGATTAGTTGGGGATGCTCAAGTAAAAGTGTTTCGAGACAAAATTTTGCATAATCAGAGAAAAACAAAGAAAGAATTGGAGTATATTTTAATTTTAGTGGATAGGTACATAAGTTATGGAAAGTCAACGATTATTGCAAAATTATATTTATCATATCTTGATAGTAAACTTAATTGGGAAGAATTTTCGATGTATTCTGAAGTGACAGACCAGTTGTTTATAAATGACTTAGATTTTCTTCGAAAGGAAGGAAATCAAATTATACCAGAAACATCAAGTGATGCTGCCCTGCGCTTAACGTCTATGGGATTGCTATTTGAAGTTCATGAAGTCCCAGAGTTTAGTAATAATCAGAAGAATGGGCATTTATATTACGAAACAGAAGCAGAGAAAAATGAAAAAATATTTTCTCGTACTATGTTTGGAACGAAGTATATTGAAATAATTGATTCGACAAATCCGTAAACTAACACAGCAAGATATTACTATCTTACAGAAATAAGAATTTTTTTAATGTATATATAACACCTCTTTACATCTGCAAAAGAGTATATAATTCAATCTGACCATACATACTGAAAACAGCTGGGAGTTTTACACTATTTTTTCGAGTTTCTTTCATCATGCTCGCAACATATAACTCGAAAAAATCACTCAAGAATCTTTGATTTACGAGCATTCTGTGCTTCTAGAGCTTTGATTCGAGTTTTCTTTCGAATTATTTTTGAAAAAACTCGAAAGAAAACTCGAATCATTAAAGCTTCACATAATAAGAATTTTTTCCTTGTTTACAAATATTCAATAATTCCTCTTTTCTCATTTTATCAATAACAACTCTCGCCTGCTGCTTTGTAAACCCACACATTTCCTGAATTTTTGCGGAAGTAATCTTATCGTTGCTTTGCAAATATTTTAAAATCATATTTTTAGCTTTGATGTATTGGATTGTTTTGTCTCTGGTATATTCCACATCTGATTTAAATGCTTCATAAACCTTAGCTGTCAGCATATACTCTTTTCCAACGATTTCTATCAAACCATTATTTACCAATAGTTTCAAGTGTTTTACAAATCGACATCATTGTTTCACATGATAATATGTATGCTCTTTTTTCCGTAAGATAATTCTATTGATGAAAATGTCGTATCTGATAAGGAAAAAAATATATACCAAACATTTTCAATGTCATGATAATTAAACTTATAGTTTGTATCTTCTAAATTCATATAACCACCTACTTAGACAATTTATTTTTCAATTTCAGTCCAGCATGTCCAGCAAATAATTGTGCCTGCTGTAATCCCACATTACTCTTTACAAATTTCCCTGCAAGTTTCTTCTGTGTTTCTTTACTCATATAAATTTTCAGCTTATCTGTCGTTCTTGTAATCGCTGTATAAAAAATATTATGAGATATTCTTTCATCTATATCCTCTGTAATTACAACCTTCACAGATTCATATTCCAATCCCTGTGCTTTATGTATAGATACTGCATAAGCAATTTGAAATGGTATGATTTCTTTAGAATAATCAGCATCAGAATCACGCTCTACTCTCTTTTTCACGTTAAATTCAACAACGGACTTATCATCATAGTCGCACTCAATAAGTTTAATGTCTGCGACAATAGCCTCTGTCTTATCAATGACTTTATCAACCAATACTTGAAACACTATTTCATCCGTTTTCTTATCAATTGCAAGTATACGACCTTTCAAATTGTTATATAATACATTTCCAAATCTTCTGCTCTCATTAAACAGAACTTTATCTCCGACTTTATATGTCCAATTCCCCCACTCAATCGGCTTAGATGGATTAATTTTCTGCATATATCTATTAATATTATTGACTCCATATAATCCATCATATCCTAAACATAAAATAATTTCCTCATCATCTTTTTTAAAAATAGATTCATTCAAAGTTGATACAAATCCGTTTGCTTGTAACCTGTCAAACATATTTACATCAAAGTCCCTCACGTACCCCCACATATCAAGCAAAAGTTCCTTATCTTTTGCTCTATATGGAACTGATAACTCATAGACAGAATTCTTATCAACGAAGTATCTTGCAAAATTAAACCAATTCCCAAACTTTATTGCTTCAATCTGATAAATATCTCCAAGCAGTAAATATGCTTCCGCATTACACTTTTCAGACAGATTCAAAACATCTTCATTACATACTGTACTGCACTCGTCTAAAATAACTAAATCATACTTTCTCCAACTATATCCATTTTTCAAATAGTCATATACCGTGTAACAATCACAAGAAGAATTTATTCTTCTTTCCAAATTATTTTTCGCAGCATTTGTGTTGGCAAGCAAAAGTATATTTCTATCACTGAATATTTCTGCAATATACTCTGCTACTCTCGTCTTACCTGTTCCTGCCGCACCATAAACCATTCCTAATCTAGAATTTACAAAGATATTTTTTACTATTTTTTGCTTTTCGGCATCATCTATTTCATTCATATATTCTGCTTTGCCTGCAAGCATATTAGTATATCCTTCAACACCTCCCGAAGTATATTGCTGTAACTTTTCTATCACAGATTTGGTTATCTCATAATAATTCTTAACATACAAATGGTTTGCAAACACCTCGATTTTTCTAAGCTGCTGTCTCTTACTTTTATACAAGCTACGATTAAATATATCCAACTCATACTTATAATAATCCAACTGATTATCATCAACAGTTACATATAATGTATTACTATCATAAGCTTCTTTATTCACCATTGCCGACACATATTGATAGTCACAATCATATATCTCTAAACATTTATACAATCTTGATTTTGGCAAATTATGTCCGCATAAGCTTGATGTATATGGCATTTCATCAAACGGAATTGCTTCATTCTTCAGATATAAATATGACAAACGATTATTAGACCGATCTGCCAACTGGTCTCTAATAACATCATTTTTCAAATAGAAAGTAAGATATCTTAAAATATTGCATCCTGGTTTTTCATTAATAATAATCTCCCTTATTTTATCAAAGGAATCTTTCAATTCTGCTTTTTTATTCAACTCCACTTGCTGAATATAGCTTTCATATTCTTCAACATCAGCTAAAATAATATCCAGCAAATTCATTCCGGTTCTGCTAAGGAATTTCATTAATGTATTATAATATCCTCTATCAGACCTTACTTTTATACTATTTCCACAAATAGCTGCCAATTTTTCCAATTCGCATGGACGTATAGAAACCTTCCAAGCTAGAACACATTTTATGTCTATATCAATTCCATTAAAATTCACATTAGCTGGAACAAAATCACATTGAATCGAATAATTATAAGGAATATCATTGAATGAATATGCTACAAATCTATCAAATTTGGTAATCTCTTCCTGTGCATATGACAGTGTATATTCAAAAAATCCTTTACCATTTACAGTCCTATATTTCTTTTTTGCAATATAATATCTATCATTTGTATGCTCTTTACTATCTTCCAAATGAATCCCCATTAATGCATTATAGATTTTTTCGTAATATGGATCTAATTCCGAATCCTTCTCCTGCGGATATTCTTCGAGATTACTCATAAGAACTAATCCAAACTTTTCCCTCATCTGATCTCTTAACTGATATAATTGAGATAAATAACCATCCATTAAACGAACAGCCCCATCCTCTGCAGGTACATAATGAGATGTCGTAATCTGAAGTGAATGATGTAGTCCCCATATATACCCATATTCATTATTCTCTTTAAGCATTTTTATATATTTGGTATACCATTTATCTTTTCCTCTAATCGGTACTTGTTCATCGGGATTTTCATGAGCATATATCCGTGCTGCAATATGTTCTAAATAAGTGCGGAGGAATTGAATTACATAATCTGCAACCTTTTGGGAATCTTGCAGCACTTTATAGTCATCAATTATTCCACAGATTTTTGAATCAATATTATATATACTTTTATCAATAATATCTATGTAGTCCAATTTAACTCCTCCTAGAAATTACACTTTGTTTATTCCTTTCCGTAATTTGTCGAATCTTCTGCAACCATCATCATCGATTGTGGCTCACTGTCATAATAAGAAATAATCTTATGTTCTGAATACTCCTCAAAATTCTCCACCTGCTCCATAACCTTACTAAATACTTCCGGACTATACTGTGGGGGATATCCACTCTTAACCAGACAAACCTTTATTTCAAATTTCAAATCGTTCCGAACATTCTTATTATTAAGCCAATCTGCAAACGAAGACTTTATATCAATGATTTCTTTTACTTTTTTAGCTAAGACTTTGCACTTGTCATTGATAACAATACCGTCAACTTCTTGATCTGTTCCGTACTCAAAGTTATATTGGTCACGCAGAGAAATCAAAATATCATAGAATGCTTTTTCTTCAAAAGTTAAACCGATTTTACGAAAGCTTTCTCTGTTCTCATTCATCTGACGAAGAATTGCCAGTGCCTGTTCCGTGGCAATCTTAATAATATTTTCAGATGCCTGTTCCTGTGTTTCTCCTGCTTCTTCAGCAGTAAGGTGTTTTCGTCTTTCATGATACTCTTCAATCGTCTTTTCCAGCATTTCCTGAAATGTCTTTGCAGCTAACTGATTCACTTTTCCATATTCCTTAATCTGCTTACGAAGCATTTTCACAAGAAGTTCCAGCTTGGTTGCCGGCATTTTGACATCCGATAATTTTTCAAAGTATTCCAGAGAGAAGATATCTTCTTCCTCTCCACTTTCAAGAACACTTTCCACCTGATTGTATTTCAATGCTTCTTCCACCATCTTGGAAACTGCCCGATTCATGGTATCGGTATCCACTTGACTTGTCCCACTCCATTTACGAACAAGACCAGCTACAGCCATAAAGCATTGTGCAAGTGCAGATTCCTCTTCTCCAAGATCACCAGAAGGCTGGCAGATATCAAAAGCCGCCCTCATTCGTTTTACAGTCTTTAAGAAGTAGGTTTTGAAGGAAACCTTCTTGGAACCTTTATTTCCTTCTGTTTGTAATTCCTGCATTGACACAAATACATGCTCGGCAGCTTTCGCAAGAAGTCTGTAACGCTCGATAGGGTCACAATCCGGATTTAAGAAGGGGGATAAATCATAATCATGAAACAGTTTTTTTAAGATTTCTAACTCTTCTCTGAACGCAGATGTAGCCTGTTCTACATCATCAGATGTAGGAGCAATAGATGTATCTTCACCATAAACCTTCATTGCTTCACACATATTGTCACGAATACCTATGTAGTCAATTACCATTCCAAATTCTTTTCCGGGATATTTTCTGTTTACACGGCTGATTGTCTGTATGAGCAAATGCTTCTTAATCGGCTTGTCGTTGTATAAGTATGTAAGACAAGGAACATCAAACCCTGTAATCCACATATCTACGACAATAGCGATATGGAAGTTTGATTTTTCCTGTTTAAAAGCAGCATCCAATTCTTCCGAACGCTTGTCATTTTTAACGCCACCCAAGTAGTTATACATATCATGTTCATCATTTTTACCCACACTGGATACCATTGCAATAAATGGCATTGGTTTTAATTCTTTCAGTTCCTCGTCAGTTACGAAAACACCCTCCGGCGATTTCTTTTCTTCAAGCCATTCCGGATATTTATCCTTAAATTGCTGTAGAAGCGCATACGCAATCTTTCTGTTTGAACAAACAACCATTGCTTTCTGTATTCTGTCTGGATCACCCGCACAGGAAGAAATATAATGGTCATGGATATCTGTAGCAAGACGTTCCAATCTCGAAGGTTCTCCAAGAATTACTTCCATAGAACTCATCGCTTTTTTACTTGCTTCAATATCCTCATAGGTCGCACCATCATCAGCACATTTTTTATAGTAATCTTCAATTTCTTTTACTTTAACCTTATCAAATAATACCTTTGCGATACGAGGATGATATTTGATAGATACAGTCAAACCATCTGCAACTGCCTGATCCATTGTATATCGGTCGATTTCTTCACCAAAAGTCTGGTAGGTCTCTGAAATAGGAGTCCCGGTAAATCCAACAAAAGTAGCCTGAGGAAATGCTTCTTTTAATACCTTTGCATATGGCTTTGAAACCATGGCTTTCATATTTTTATCAGCATCCTCGCTAAACTGAATCTTCTTAGAATGCTCAAGCTGGGTTCTGTGTGCTTCATCAGAGAAACAGATAATATTCTGCCGTTCATTAATAAGACCGATTTTGTCATCTTCCCGGTCGCAGAACTTCTGAATAGTACAAATATAAAAACCGCCACTTTGCCTTGCACCAAGTTCCTGTCTTAACTGTGCTCTGTTTTTTACAACAGCTACTTCACCAAGATTCAAAAATTCCTTACTCCTGGTAAAAAGCTTTGCCCCCTGCTTTTGCAGTTCATCCCGATCAACAATTAAAATGATTGTCGGTGATCCAATTTCCGATATATCTGTACAGCGAAGTGCAAGCTGACGGGCAAGAAAAGCCATAGTGTATGTTTTTCCGCATCCCGTTGCACCGAAGTATGTTCCTCCTTTACCAGTTTTGGTGGCAACAGAATTTACTATACTTTGCTTTAATAATCTTGCTGCAAAAAATTGTGGATAGCGACACACGATTTCTCTCTCATCACTGTCGTAAATACTATCTTGAAAATAGATATAATCTCTAAAAATCTCCAAGAATCGTTCCGGTTCATAAACACCCTTTATCATCGTTTCTGTTTCTTCAAAAGGCATAACAGATACTTTATCTCCATCATTTACACGTCTCCATGCATAAAAATGCTCATAAGGAGTACGGACTGTTCCAAGTCTTGTTTTCACACCATCTGAAATACAAGCCAGTGGACAGTAATGCAAAAGATGTGGAATATCTCGCCAATAACGGATATTTATTTGCTCCCATGCATGATAAATGGTCGCATTGACATCAGCAGGATTTTTCAATTCAATAATGCATAATGGCATCCCGTTTACAAACAAAAGTACATCCGGTCTGCGATTTTCTTTCTGACCGTTATTTGTATATTCTACTGTAAACTGATTTACCACACGGAATATATTCTTGTCCCAATTTTCGAAATCAATAAGCGGTATCATTCTCGCCAGTCCGTCTTGCGGTGTAAACTGAACGCCATCAACCATCCAGCCATATACTTTGTGTAAAGTAGCAAAATCACTTTCACTTCCGACAAGGCGAACATTATCAAAAATTTGAGTAACCTCATCTTCGGTTAAATCTGAATTTGTATCGGCTATGAACTTCTTGAAATCATCCGCAATCAGCACATCTCTTTTGATTACACGAGAGATATTATTGCCGGAAGAATAAATCCAGCCCTCAGCCTCCAAAAATCCAATGAAGGCATATTCGTATTCTGATTCACAATAACGACCATTGTATTCTTTTAATCTAGCCATAGATTATGCCTCCTCTGTTTTTCTTGTCTCTTCGATAGAACCTTTTATAAGAATTGGGCAAATATCTTTTATTTGTGCTTTGAGTTTTTCGTTGATGTCTTTGCGAGTTACATATGCTTCGTGTATCTCCACAATAGATTTCTGAATTTCCAAGTTTGGTATTGGAAGCGATACATTTTTCATATCTTCAAAACTAAATGTTTCTCGTGCACTACCCCACGAATGAAAACGAGTATAACGATCAAACTCAGTTCTACAAAAAAATAAAAATAAATATTTTGAAAGTAGTTTACTATTATTAGTTTTAATTACACTAGCTATCGATGACACCAAATAGGCTTCTTCTGATTGATTCAATGCAAGAGACATTTTATCTGCTCTTCTTGATGTGTCAGAAATAAAAGCAATCATACCCGGTTCTACTATTTTGTAATTATCAAGAGCAACTCCATCCATATTAGCTTTAGTTTCAATAAATTCTTTACTTGTTGCAATGCCTCTTACAGAATCTAAAGTCAGCCCAATTTCATTTCTCTGATTAAATTCCTCAATATATGCACCAATTGCCTCACAAGGTATTTTACGTCTTAAATCCTCAATATACGCATCACATACCAGTTTCAAATCCTCCAACCCACACTCATAGCTTTGTTGGTTTGCAAGCATAGCGTTGTAGATTTTCACATATTTACGTTGAATTCCAATATCCGGCAAAGAAACGATAATATCGCTCATATCATTAAAATTAAATTCTGGTCTCTGACTCCCGAAATTTCTGAATGTTACTTCTCTGCAAAACTCTGCACGCCTAAAGTAAATATATAACCACATAGGATCTATAATTTTCTTACCTTCATCAGTAAGATAAAATACCATATAGAGATGGGACACTATGCACAAACCCTCCGTACGATATGCAATAGAACCTAATTCAAGTCGAGTAGGATTATAAACAAAAGCGCCATTATTAACTATCTTATAAGGTTTTAAATCCACACCATCTGTATTTCCCTTAGATATAGCAAAAACTCCTTGGCTATTTACACCAACTATCAAATCAGTTCCATATTCTAAGTCTTTATTATTCTGTGTAGAACGCTCAATAAAATCTCCTAATCGAATTCTAGTCAATCTCATATCCAATCCCCCTAAATGCATCTTCCAACATCTGCTGGGATTCCTTTTCCTGCTTCATAACCTCTTTCATTTCCGCCCGAATACGAGTCATTTCCTTGTCGTAGTCTATATCCAAATCATGGTCAATAAACTCAATATATTTGCTTGGAATAAGAGACCAGCCTTTACTTTCAAATTCTTCAATACCAACGCTACGGTAAAGTTCCGGCACTTCATAATCCGTACCTTCAGTTCCTTGACTTTGCCATATGTGATAAATGTCTGCTGCTCTTTCAATCTGCCCTGTTACTAAGCGTACTTTCTTTTTGTTTTCACCCTTAACAGCATTTTCTCTCCACCCACGCAAATCCATGAAAAGTATTTCATGCTCACGGTTTCGGAGATTTCTACCGTGGTATTTACCACCTCTTTTATTTCGATTCAAAATCCAAAGGGTAACACTGATATCTGTAGTGATAAATAGTTCTCTCGGAAGAACGATAATCGCTTCCACCTTATCATTCTGAATCAGTTTTTTACGGATTTCTAAAGTGTCGCTATCGTTCAATGCACCATTAGCAAGAAGAAATCCCGCAACACCATCAGTTTTCTTCAAATGAAAAAGCATATGTAAAATCCAAGCATAATTTGCATTGCTTTCCGGTGGTGTTTGATAGTCAGTCCAACGAGCATCATTTTTCAGATTATCATTATACCACCCCTTGAGATTGAAAGGCGGATTTGCCATGATATAGTTGAAATACAATCCTTTGTGCAAATCATGGGTAAAGGAAGAATCATTTGTTTCTCCAAGATTATGACTAAGCCCACGAAGTGCAAGGTTCATTTTGGCAAGACGATAAGTTGCCGCATCCTTTTCCTGTCCGTAAATATTGATTTTATTGATATCACCCTGTTTGGATTTGACGAGTTCAGCACTTTGTATGAACATACCTCCGGAACCGCAGCAAGGGTCATATAAAGTACCGTCATACGGTTCTATCATCGTTGCAATCAACTGCACAACATCATGAGGAGTATAAAATTCTCCTTCTTCCTTTGTTGCATTAACCGCAAATTCTTTTAGGAAATACTCATAAACACGACCAATAAGGTCTTTTTCTTCCCCAAATGCTTTATGACTGATTTTATTGACTTCGTCCACAAGCTTCTTTATATCATTTGGAGCAAGGTTACGAGTGGTAAATGTACCTTCAATAAAACACCCTTTCAAATCTTTTGAACCTGTTGCAATGCTGTGAAGAGCTGTATCAAGTGCAACATTGAGTCCCGGTGCAGGTGTATTAATGATGGTTGACCACCTTGCTTCAGGTGGCAGATTATATGTTCCATCTGTAAAAGTAGCATCATCAAAGAATGCTGCTCTAATATTTTCATCTTCTGGATCTAACCCCTGTTGTACAAGTGTTTGCTTAAGTTTTTCCATTCCGTCTTCATACTTTTCGCCAATAAAACGTAAGAATACAAGCGTAAGCATCATATCACGTTTTTCAAAAAAAGAACCCGAGTTACGTGCAGCACGCAGAATATCTCTACAATTAAATAAAATATTATCTATATTGATTGTCTTTTCAACAGTTTTCTTCTTTGCCATGTTACTTTTCTTCCCTTTCCTCATCTGGAACAAATTCCATGATGTCCTCTATATTGCAATGAAGCACATTACATACTTTCTCTAATATAGCTGTACTCACATGCTCATTCTTACCTAATTTTGCCAGTGCATTTGTTGTGATCCCAGCCCTGTTTCTAAGGTCAACTTTCATCATATTTTCATCTATCAGACGTTTCCATAATTTGTTGTATCTAATTGCCATTGTTAATCCCTTTCGTGACGTTACAACTATTTATTATGCCGTTTTTATTATACCATCAAAGCATTTCTATTTCAACTTAAAATTGATTTTTTCAATCTATTGAATTTTTGTAAATC
>Ga0137307_102261_pt1 | contig 13807 bp, 17 predicted proteins | sample NAcewD2O_March_2_FD_97180 | JGI IMG/M metagenome (GOLD analysis project Ga0137307, IMG submission 97180) | Mouse cecal microbial communities from Vienna, Austria - N-Acetylglucosamine amended D2O_March | ecosystem: Host-associated > Mammals > Digestive system > Large intestine > Cecum | place...
GCCGGATAAATTGACGTTGCTGTCAATGCAGTTAGTACCGATCATGTAGCTGGCTTATGGGCTGCATGGGAGGAATTGAAGGGTGTAACGGACAGCGCCGCGCCGACGGTCGAAAGCCGCCAGCGCAAGCCCCGCCAGCGCAAGCCCGCAAACGGGGAATCTTTAAAGAAAGGAAAAGGCTATTGAAAACCTTTAAAGTAACACATGAAGAAATAATAGATTTTGAAAATCTTTTAGAAGCAGACAAAAACGCTTCAGAAAGCAAGCATTACCGGGATGAAAACCTTGCATTTGCAGCACATAGAAGTGACGAACTGACAAATCTACACAATGAATTGACCTATTTTCCGAAAGATGGGATTCCGGGGAATCCGCTGGAATCAGCATACCACGTCGGCAGATACAGGAAAAAGAAAATCTATGAACCGAAACCACGGATCATTATGGCGCTACAATACCGCGATCGCGTTGTACAGTGGGCCTATTATCAAAAATTGAATCCGTTGTTTGACAGACAGTACATAGAGCATAGTTACGGGTGTAGAGTAGGCAAGGGAACCACAAGAGCGCGGGCGCAGTTGCAATATTGGCTTCGCATGGCGTCCAGGAGCGCGAAAAAGTGGTATGTGCTGAAACTGGATATTGCAAAGTATTTTTACCGGGTTGACCATGAAATCCTAATGAAAATATTATCTAAGCATATCAAGGATCCGCTGATCATCCGGGATCTGTACAACCTGATAAATTGCGAGGATACAGCCTTCGGGCTTCCGGCTGGCGTCCAGCCTGAATTATGCAATCAGGAAGAATGGCTTTACAATCGCGGTATGCCGATCGGAAACCTGACAAGTCAAATGTTTGCAAATATTTATCTTAATGAGTTGGATCAATTCTGCAAGCATGACCTTCGTATCCGTTATTATATCCGCTACATGGATGATATTATCATCCTATGGCCGGACAAAAACGAATTACATCAAATTCAGGCAGAGATCGAAAGGTTCCTAGACGAAAAACTTCACCTGGAATTAAACAAGAAAACATGTATTCGCCCGGCCTGGCTGCCTGTTACGTTTGTAGGCGCACAAATTACGCCGAAAGTGATCCGCATGAGGAAAAGCACAAGAAAGCGTATGTTCCGAAGAATGAAATATATACGCGGCCTGTTTGAAATCGGGAGAATCACGTTTGAAAAAGTAAATAATACCATGCAAAGCTATTTCGGGCTGATTGGAACCTTTACAGCCAGAAACCTTTTGCGGAAAGTCATTGATGAATTTTCGTTCCGCATTATTAAGCATGACAATTCAACCGGGTAAAAAGCCCGGTTTTAAATTGTTTAATTCTAAAAGAAAGGGGGCTTTTCTATGTCGGAAGTAGCATTTGAAAGGGAAGTGTTAGACCGCTTGACCAAAATCGAAGTGAAGCTAGAAAGTTTCAATGCAGCAAAAGTGAAAACCTATGAAAATGAAAATGAAATCATCCGCTTAAAGGATGAAGTCAAGAATCAGGGCGACAGGATCGTAAAGCTGGAAGATTCTAGCAAGTGGCTTCACCGGACAACGGCCGGAGCCGTGATCGGAAGTCTGGTTGCTATTGTGTTTGCATTAGTCCAGGCGGGGATCGGCGTATGAGGGCGCAAAAGCACAGCAGAAAGAAAAAGCCGGAGTTTTCAAAACAAGTCCTGACAACCGCAAAATGGGAATGTTGGATCATTACTGCCTTCGGCCTGTTTTTTACTGCAAAAGGATATGACACTTCATTTTTTGCATACGTGATCCCGGTAAGCTGGGGCGGGTATGCAATAGCACGGGCCTTTTACTACAACAAAGCAAAATCCGAAAACGCGATCAAACTTCGCACGGCATACCGGAAAGCCGGACTTGATCCGGAGCCGGTCGATCGTCAATTTGAATCAGCGCTTGACGAAGAAATCCGTTCGGACTATTAAGGAGGAAAGAAGAAAATGGATGTAAACGCCACAACACAAACACTGATCAATGTCCTGGTTATCGTGGTTATTCCCACGCTTACCAAAGCGGCCGTTGATTATATGCGCCTGAAAATCCAGGGAACCAGGATTGAACAGGCGGGGCAGATCGTTCTTGACGCGGTTGATCAGACAAATCAAACATTCGCTGACAAGTTGCGGGAAAGCGGCGATTTCACGAAAGAAAACCAGAAGAAAGCCCTGGAAATGTCGCTGAAGGCAGCGCTGGAAAGGATGAACGATCGCACGATTGAATTATTAGAAAAGGAATTCAACGGGGCGGAATCGTGGATCATTTCCAAAATTGAAGCAGCTTGCAAGGCGAACAATGAAAACAAGAATTTTATTGAATTGAAATAATTGAGGGCGGCCGTGCGGATGATGTGCGGCTGCTTTTCTCTATGAAAGGATCTGATTTTATGTCTAATAGTGCATTAGTAAGCTATACAAAAATTTCACCGAACAAAAACAGCCCCCGCAACCATGCAATAGATACGATTTCTATTCATTGTGTCGTGGGGCAGTTATCCGTTGAATCAATCGGAAATATATTTGCGCCGTCGTCGGCCGGGTGCAGCGCTAATTATGGAATCGGCACCGATGGCCGGATCGGGATGTACGTTGAAGAAAAAGATCGTTCCTGGTGTACATCCAGCAGCGCGAACGATAACCGCGCAATCACGATCGAATGTGCCAGCGATACAACTTCGCCATATGCCGTTAATGATAAGGTTTATAAATCCCTGATCGATCTGTTAGTGGATATTTGCCAGAGAAACGGCATTAAATCCCTGAAATGGCAAGGAAACAAGGCCCTGATCGGCCAGGTAGACAAACAGAACATGACCGTTCACAGGTGGTTTGCAAATAAAGCGTGTCCTGGGGATTATCTCTATAATTTGCACGGGCAGATCGCCGCGGAAGTCAATAAGCGCCTGGGGGTATCGTCCGGGGCCGCAGCGCCCGCTTCAAAACCGCAGCAGACCAGCGGAACCGACGCCGAAAAAACAATCTGGAATTTTCTTTCCGGAAAAGGGCTGAATGATTTTGCGGTTGCCGGGATCATGGGGAACCTGTTTGCAGAAAGCGCCCTGAATCCGGAAAACCTTCAGAATACTTTTGAAAAAAAGCTGAATATGACGGATGATCAATACACAGCGGCAGTTGATAACGGTTCCTATACTAATTTTGTGAGGGATTCCGCGGGCTATGGACTGGCACAGTGGACATATTGGAGCCGGAAACAGGCACTTCTTGATCATGCCAAAAGTCAGAAGGCTTCCATCGGGGATCTGGATATGCAGCTTTCTTTCTTGTGGAAAGAATTATCTGGATATACAGCCGTAATGAATACGCTGAAATCGGCGGCTTCCGTCCTGGCGGCGTCAAATGCCATTTTAACAGGCTATGAAAAACCGGCAGATCAAAGCGCAACCGTACAGAAAAAACGCGCGGAATACGGCCAGAAATATTATGACAAGTACGCAAAGAAAGCGGCGACACCGGCAGCATTTACGCCGTATACAGTGAAAGTGACAGCGACAGATCTTCGGATCCGCAAGGGAGCCGGAACCAATACCGCCATTGTCCGGTATTGCCCGCCGGGAGTTTATACAATCGTTGCGGAATCAGACGGCCCCGGCGCTGCAAAATGGGGCAAGGTGAAAAGCGGTGAGGGCTGGATCGCGCTGGACTATGCAAAGAAATTGTAATTCGTGTATAATGTAACTCAAAAAGGCTATAAGGGAAATTAAATAATTACAAAATACACTTGACAGTTTCCGCGGAAGTGTGATACAATGGCGGCCAGAGGGGGTTATAAAGGGGGGTAGGAAAAAGGCGCCATTCAGAACGCGCCAGGCGGCCATATAGCCGCGTTTTTTTATTTCCTGGATAAAATCCCCGCTTACGTCCATAAAATCCATTTACGGGGCAAATGGAGCGCCCACGCGGGCAGATATGCAGCGGCGCCCGCCCCGGTTGTTTCTGTAATGCCATTCAGAACGCGCCAGGCGCCCCGTAAAGCCGTTTTATTTACTTACACAATAATTCCCTATGCAGATTCCCAAAATGCCGTTATGGGGCAAATACGGGCTTTCTGCATAGGGATTTTTTAATTTGCTGGCTTGTATGTGTATTCCGTTCCGTTTTCGGTGGCGGTTATAGTATCAAGTCGATTCTTGAAACATCCATTTTCGCCTATCTTGCGGGCCTTGCGTTCCGCTTCCGCCTGGCTTCTGGCTGTTACATTCAGCCATTGAAAAGGATTCCCGGCTTCGTCATTTATGCTGATTTTATATAACTTGCGTTCCGTCCTTTTCAGCTTTCCGCTTCCGTTGCATGAATAACAGGGGCCGACGGCGCCGGAACGGTAGATATATTTTCCGGAGCCGTTACACTTTCCACACATAACTATTTCTGACATTCTCGATCGCCTTCCTTCCTGGCGGCCTGACGGCCGCCGCCTGTTTTATGCTTCAGCCAAAATCATGTTAGCCACTTTTTCAAAGTGCGCTTTTATTCTTTTGCTTTCAAGCGTTGTTTCGGATGTTTCGCCAAAATTCCAGGTATAGTATTCAATTTGTTCATCCATGCCTTCCGCCTGGGCCTTGAAATGTTCAGCTATTTCCGCCCGGTTAATATCAGTTTTAACTTCGATTGCGGCGTGTTCTTCGTTCCATGCTTTAGCCGTTATCCGTGTTTCAAAGCTGTTTGTAAATATGCCGATAGGCCAGAAACAAATATTATGTTTTGCCGTGCTGATTTTCCCACGTTTAGAAATCTTTTTAAGGGAATAGTCACTTCCTGACCATCCAGGATCCCCGACGGAATGTTCTACATAATAGAATCCGTTATCATTCTTGAAATATGCGCCTGTGATTTCTACAACGTCGCCAGTTTTGATTTCAATACCGTTTTTATCTAACATTTTTATTTCCTCTCTTTCTCACTTTACCTTATGTTTACATTATACACTATAGAATGTATTTTGTCAATAAAAAATGTAAAAATATATAAACTTTTTTCAAGAAAACATTTCCATAATACACGCAAGAATGAACAAAATAAAAGGGCCTGGCGGCCCCTATGCTGGGAACAATTTTCCCCTGACGAAATCCCTTGCTTCTTCGAAAGTGCGAAATCTGACATAAAATCCGGTTTTCTTCCATCCGGAGCCGCCGTTTTTCCATTCTTCAACAGTCCATTTATGTTTGCAGCACTCACTATATACGGCAGAAAAAGCCCGGCTTTCCTCTTTATTGTGCCATTCCCACATTACAATCCCCCTTCCTGGCCAGCGGCGGAGCCGCCGCCAGCCTATCAAAATTTATCTTTTTACGGTTCTTGCGTCCAGCTTCAGGACATTTTCTAAAATCTGCATACGAATTTTATAATTTTCCCCGGCCGCCTTCGTCAATGTGGCGCGTTCTTTCTGGAATGGAATAATTGAAAGCGCGTACTGGATAAGATTTTCTTCGGCTGTTTTCAGGGCTTCTTTTGCAGAAAGAATCTTTTCCCACAATCCGGATTCCTCTTCGATTTTTCCGAAATCGTCAATGGCTTTTTCTGCTATTTCGTCATTGTCGATCATCCAGGTTTTTTCTGGTATGGTTCCGTCGTCGTTGATGATTCCAAGACTTGCAACGAATTCAGCTTCCATTTTTGCTTCCTGGGATTCCAGAATATCCAGGGCCTTTTTTGCTTCGATATATGCCTTTTGCTCTTTGTTATATGTTCTTCTCATTTTTATTTCCTCTCTTTCTTTGTTTCATCTTATGTTTACATTATACACTAGAAAATGTATTTTGTCAAGAGAGAATGTAAAGAAAATCAATAAAAAATAAATTTATATTTTACCATTGACATTTTAAAATGTATATTGTAAAATGAACACACAACACAGAAAGAAGGTGCTTTATATGGGATTGAATACAGCTGAAAAGATACGGATCGCAGTAACCAGATCCGGAAAAACAATGTACAATGTAGCAGAGGAAACAGGCCAGACACGGCAGAATTTTTCTAATAAGCTGAAGCGCGGAGATTTCAAAGAATCGGAATTACGCGCGATCGCTGAAGCTGTCGGGTGCGAATTGGTGATTTCTTTTGTTGACAAGGAAACCGGGAAAGAAGTAGGATGAAAATTTGAAAGGAGAAAATACAATGTATTTTAAGTATTTGAAAGACGCCAGGAAATACGCGGAAAAGTATTTGAAGGGAAAGCATTATGTTTACCGCTATGACAATGATATGAAAATGTATTATATTAGTCCGCTTTAGGGGGTGCAGCATGAAAACAGAGGATAGACAGAAAATAATAGCTGCATATCGGCGCGGAGATATTCGGACGGACAGCGATATTTTTGATCTGGCTGAATCGCTGGGGTATTCTGAAAAAACTGTTAGCGAAGTTGTATTTCAGGAAATGGCAGTCGGGACGCCTTGCGCCGGATGTAAGAACGTAGGATCAAGATTTTTCAATTCCCCGGCCTGGCCGTGTTCAAAATGCACACGCCGCGATCCTGAATTGAAAGATATGTTTGAACCGGAATAAAAGCAAGGAAAACCGCTGAAAACGCGGTTTTTCTTTTTCCTAGTTACTCACATAGACGGGAATCCCGCAAAGCCGGATATTCACGATATTGGGATTGTGGCTTCCTTTGATCCGGTGGCTATCGACCAGGCATGTATTGATCTTGCTTTTGCGGCAGAAGGAAGCAAAACCCTTCAGGACCGGGTGAACAGCAGGGATGGCTTACGCACATTGGAGCACGCGGAAGAAATCGGATTGGGAAGCCGCACTTATGAGCTGGTAAATATTGATGAGTAATCAGAACGCTCTGTATGGCATTTTGATACAAGGAAGGTGATCTGCATGGAACTATTTGCCCTCATAAAACGCGAATTTGTTTATATCAGTTATTATTTCATGGTACAGCTCCGTCAGATCGCCTTTTACTGGATTCTGGGTATGATGGTCGGCTCTCTGGTATCTGTTTTTGCAAAAGACGCCATCCATAACTGTTTTGAAAGAATCAGGGACAAAAAATGGGGAGTATTCGGCGTAATCCCGGCAAGCATTTTGGGGATTGCGTCGCCTCTGTGCATGTATGGCACGATTCCTATAGCGGCTTCTTTTTCCAGACATGGGATGCGCCACGACTGGCTGGCGGCTTTTATGATGAGCAGTGTGCTTTTAAACCCGCAGCTTCTTTTTTACAGCACGGCGCTTGGGGGAACGGCCATGGCAGTGCGGCTGGTTTCCTGTACTTTATGTGGGATTTTTGCAGGGCTGGCGGTACATTTTGCCTATGGGAAGAAACCGTTCTTTAACTTTGCGGGATTTGAGCCCCGTGCAAGCCATGACACAGACCCCAATCTTTTTATGCGGTTTTTGAAAAATCTGGGGCGGAATGTCAGGGCGACGGCTCTTTACTTTCTGATTGGTGTGCTGCTTTCTGCATTGTTCCAGAGATATGTCCCGGCAGACGGTTTTGCGGAGCTTTTCGGGAAAAGCAATGAGGGGTTCGGTGTGCTGATGGCGGCGACCATCGGTGTTCCGCTCTATGCCTGTGGGGGCGGGACAATCCCGCTTTTGCAGCAATGGCTGGTCTCCGGAATGAGCATGGGGAGCGCGGCGGCATTTATGATTACCGGGCCTGCCACGAAGATCACAAACCTGGGGGCATTGAAGATCGTGCTTGGAATAAAGCGTTTTGTTCTATATATTGCTTTCGTAATGGTGTTCTCTCTGATAACAGGACTCATTACAAATCTGCTGGTTTAAGGGAGAAGATTGTATGAAAAAAATAAAAAAGAGAACGGTGATTGAGCTGGTGATACTGGTGGTCCTGATCGTATGGGCGTCATGGTATTTGTTCATGGGTAGAAAGATTACAGGAGTAGATGATAATGTGGCTGTCGGAGACGAAGGGACGCATTCGCTGGTCGTTTATTTTTCCAGAGAGGGTGTTATACCGGATGGAATAGATGCCGCCTCCTCCGCTTCGCCCAATTCCAATCAGTACGAGGCTGAAAGCGATACGGAGGCTGCGGCTAAAATGATTGCGCAGCTTACTGGGGCGGATTTATTTCAGATCCGCACGGACAGATATTACCGCAGCGCTTTTTGGGGAACGGCAGCTACCGCATGGATTGAGGAGGCGTTGAATTTAAGACCGGGGCTGGCGGCAAAGCCGGAAAGCCTTGATAAATATGATGTGATCTATATTGGTTATCCTGTCTGGTGGTTTAATGCACCGATGGCGGTCGGGACATTTTTAGAGAGTTATGACCTGACAGGGAAAACAGTGGTTCCCTTTTGTACCAGCACCGATAATGGGATTGATGTAAGCATGGATTATATCCGGGAGGTTTCAGGCAGCGCGACGGTTTTGGATGGATACCGTGTCCATAATTCCGGTTTGGAAGATGTATCAGCATGGCTTGAACGGATTGGCATGTTGGAGCAGACAGACGAACAGCAGGATACAAAAGATGGTTTGGCAAAATCAGAAACAGATATGGCGGATACTGCTCTGAAAGCGGATGAACGCCCCGATGTCACGGAAGGAACGGAAGTCTACCGGGATTTTGTGATTGACAATGTGTACCATTCCGCAGATGCAGGGGATATTCATTACAATGTATATATTCCGGAAAGCTATGATGGCAGTAAGCCCTATGCCTTGTATTTTACGCTGCCCGGTTATGAAGGGCTGTATTTTCAGGGAGTCGCTGCCAATATCGAGTCGGAGGAATTTGGATTTGAGGCACAGAAGTACAATGACGAGATGATTATTGTTGCGCCGCAGCTTAACGACTGGGGAGAAACTTCGGCAGATCAGACGATTGCACTGGTGGAATATTTTCTGCAGCAGTATCACATCGACACATCGAAAGTATATGGGAACGGTTATTCGGGCGGAGGCGAGACCATGTCTATCGTAATGGGAAAGCGTCCCGATCTGTTTACGGCATATCTTCATGTCAGTTCACAGTGGGACGGCGAATACGAGCCTGTTGTGGATAACCGGCTGCCTGTTTATTTTGCCATAGGCAGGAATGATGAGTATTACGGTTCCGCCAAAACGCAGAGAGCGTATGATACGCTTTATGACTTGTATGAGCGGCAGGGATTGTCGAAAGAAGAAATTGACAGCCTGCTTGTGCTGGACATTAAGGAGCATGATTATTTTACCGGGAGGAATGCCCCGAATGAGCATGGCGGAGGCGGACTTTTTGCCTATGATGAGGAAATTATGGGCTGGCTGTTTTCAAAGTGATTGGGATATAACGGGAAAGGAAAGGCGGAGATGACGATGAAACGAAAGAATATTTTGTGTCTGTGCATGACGGCATTATTGATATTAGGCATAGCCGGATGCGGGGCAGAGGGAAAGGATAACAGTACCGGGAGCAGTCCTGTTCAGGAGTCAGGAGAAAGGGAAGTGTCCGGCAGTGAAAATGAAAACGGCGATTTGGGAGCAGGGGAAATCGCTGCAGATAAACAGGGAAGTGCAGATGCAGGCAGTGAATCCCAGGTAGGAAGCTCCAACATATTGATTGCCTATTTTTCCATACCGGAGGATGTGGAAACAACGGATGCGGTTGCCGGAGCCAGTATTGTAGTCAGGGATGGGGAAAAAATGGGCAACACCGAGTATGTGGCAAAAGTAATCCAGCAGACAGTCGGTGGGGATCTGTTTCGTATTGAGACGGTAGAAGAATATCCGCTTGACCATGATCCGCTGGTAGATCAGGCAGCGGGTGAGCAGGATGAGAAGAAACGCCCGGAGCTTTTGAATCATGTGGAGAATTTTGAACAGTACGAAACCATTATTTTAGGGTTTCCGAACTGGTGGGCAGATCTCCCAATGCCGGTCTATACATTTTTGGAAGAATATGATTTTGGTGCAAAGACCATTATCCCCTTTGTGACACATGGCGGCAGCGGTTTTTCGGGAACCATCCGGACTATATCGGAACTGCAGCCCGGCGCCCATGTAAGTGAGAATACCTTGTCCTTATCCAGAAACAGTGTAGCGGACAGCGAGGAAGATGTAGTGGCATGGGCGGAAAGCCTGGGACTGAACGCGACAGAAATTGCGCCGGACAATAGTGGTGATACAGTGGCAGATGCGGTGGCTGATCCTGTGGACCAGCAGATTTTATACCTTTGGGAAAAAGGCAACATGCCTGCGGTCACAGAGTATACAGAGAACAACGGAAATTATGCGGATGATCCGGATTTCCGTCCTTATATGGTAACATTTCCTGTTCCGGAGGGAACAGAAGTGAAAGGTGCTGTCCTGATCAATGCAGGCGGCGCTTTTCAGTTTAGAAGCGACCAGATGGAGGGAACCCCTGTAGCGCAGGAACTTAGCAGACTGGGGTATCAGAGTTTTGTGGTAAACTATCGCCTGCGCCCTTATACACAGGAGGAAGGAGCATTGGATCTGGCCCGTGCGGTCCGATTTGTCCGTAAATATGCAGATGTCTATGGCATTGATGAAAAGGATATTGCCGTTATGGGTTTTTCGGCAGGCGGTATTCTTGCAGGGGAAATGCTGTTGAATTTTGACGGTACGGTGAACGGAAGTGCATTGGATGACAGTTATGTTCCGGATGAGCTTGACGGTATATCAGCGGATGCAGGCGCGGACGGCATGATTTATTCCTTTTATGGACGCCTGAGTGTCGCGTCCACTGACACAGACAAATTTGCGTCGTCCAATCTGCCGCCTACCTATTTCTGCTACGGCACCCGTGATCCGTTTGTAGGTGAGTTTGAAGAATGTGTGGAGGCGTTAAAGGAAGCGGGTGTTCCGGTAGAAGTGGATGTGCTGGAAGGCAGACCGCATGGGTACGGCTATACAGAGGGATGGATTCCTGCCTATGATGCGTGGCTGACAGGAATTTTTGAGAACAACTGAGTGTAGATACCTTTAGGTAATAACTTAGAAACCATTCGGAACTTCTGTAAAAGGTGTGGATTGATTAAAATAAAATCATCAAGGCAAAAGCAAAAACACGGTTGAAGAAAATCATGGAGGTTGGCTATGGAATATAGGACACTGGGAAAAGATCTGACAGTATCCGCGGTGGGGCTTGGCTGTATGGGAATGAGCCACGCTTACGGGGCACCGGCAGATAAAAATGAGATGAAAGAACTGATTGCGGAGGCTGTAGATATCGGATATACATTTTTTGATACGGCGGAAGTTTATGGTACGCCGGAAAATCCCCATCACAATGAAGAACTGGTAGGGGAAGCATTGCGGCCGTATCGAAATAAAGTTGTGATAGCGACAAAGTTTGGAATCTATTTTGACATGGAAAGCAAACAGGTAAATAAACCGCTTCTGCCGGATTCCAGACCGGAGGTTATCCGTGTCTCGGTAGAAAATTCCCTAAAGCGGCTGGGAACTGACCATATTGACCTGTACTATCAGCACCGCATTGACCCGTTTGTACCGGTTGAGGAGGTGGCGGGCGTCATGCAGGAGCTGATGCAGGAGGGAAAAATTACGCACTGGGGACTATCGGAAGCTGACGAGGAAACGATACGCCGCGCCCATGCGGTCTGCCCGGTAACGGCGATCCAGAACCGCTATTCCATGATGGCGCGCTGGCATGAAGTGTTATTCCCCGTACTGGAGGAATTAAACATCGGTTATGTGGCATTTTCGCCATTGGCAAATGGATTTTTGTCCGCAAGGTATGGGAAAGAGGCTAAGTTTGACGCGGGTACGGATTACCGGAGCATGATGCCGCAGTTTACGCCGGAAGCTGTGGAACAGAATCAGAAACTGCTGGAGCTGGTCAGAACGGTTGCGGAAGGAAAGCACGCCACGCCCGGTCAGATTGCCCTTGCGTGGATGCTTGGGAAAAAACCATATCTGGTGCCAATCCCCGGAACGAGAAAGTCAGACCGCCTGAAAGAAAATGCGGGGGCATCGGATATTAAGCTGACGGAAAAAGAGATTGCGGTTTTGGATAAACAGCTCGATGCGATGGAAATGTCAGAGGTATTCGGCGGCACCAATGCGAGAAGAATTTCTAAGCGGTCAAAAAACACCCGCTAAGAAATTCTACGGTTCCAAAGGGCGGAACCTACTCACATGGAAGAACGCAAAAACAGCGTTCTTCCCGTATATTGTTATGCTGCTGATGAATATAAAAAGGAGGACATCATAATGAACGAATTTGTTTTCACTTATCCCACAAAAGTATACTTTGGGCAGAACTCTTTGGAAAAGGCGCTTCGGGCGGAGTTAAACAGACATGGAAAGACAGTGATGCTCGCCTATGGCGGCGCTTCCCTGAAGAAGAACGGCATCTATGACAGGGTAAAGGAGCTGCTTGCAAAGGACGGAAAAGAAGTTGTAGATTTTCCGGGCATTATGCCCAACCCTACCTATGCTAAGGTGCAGGAAGGCGCGGCGTTAGCGAAAGAAAAGGGCGTGGATTTTATCCTCGCGGTAGGCGGAGGCTCCGTCATTGACTGCTGTAAGATCATAGCGGCGCAGGCAAAAACAGACAAGGACATCTGGGAAATGGAGTTTTCGGAGGGTAAATTTCCGACGGAGTATCTGCCGATGGGGGCGGTGGTTACCGCTTCCGGCACAGGAGCCGAACAGAACTGCGGCGCGGTTATAACCAATGAGGAGAAAGGGATTAAGACCGGTGTGTTTGGCGCATATGCCTCTTTTGCGGTACTTGATCCCGGACTGACGGTTTCCGTTCCCGCCATGCAGGTGATCTCAGGCGCTTTTGATACGCTGAGCCACGCGATGGAAACCTATCTCGGTAATTCCGATCAGGATAATGTTTCGGACGATGTGGCGCTGGCGGTGATGCGTAATACCGTGGTCAATATGCGCCGTCTGCTCGAAGATGTGAACGATATGCAGGCGAGAAGCAACCTGATGTGGGATTCGGCCATGGCGGAGAACGGTATTCTGAAAGTCGGCAGGGTTACGGATTTTCAGGCGCACCAGATCGAGCATCAGCTCGGCGCATTTACAGACTGCAATCACGGACAAGGACTTGCAGTGATCCATCCCGCTTATTACAGGCATATTCTAAAGGATGCAGAAGAAAAATTTGAACGGTTTGCAAAAGCTGTATTTGGAAAAGATACAGCAGAGGAGGGAGTACAGGCACTCAGCGATTTCATAAAAGAGTGCGGACTTCCGACCAAAATGGGCGAACTGAGGTCAAAGGTGGAGATCACGCCGGAAGTGCTGCGCAAGGTGGCTGATACCTGCAACATTATCAAATGCAATCCCCGTGAGCTTGGCAGGGATGAGGTGTATGAGATTTTGATGGAGTGTATGTAACAAAGGTAAATTCCTTCGGAATTAACAAATTGAACAAGTTCGATTGTGAGATTTGCTATGTAATCTCGGTTAAAAAGTATAAAAAGGAGAAGTCGATAATGAGTGAACAGAAATATGTGAAACTAAATAACGGTGTGGAAATGCCCGTAGCAGGCATCGGAACTTTCCTGTTAAGCCCGGATGAAGCGGAGGCTTCCGTATTAAGCGCGTTGCAGGGCGGTTATCGTTTGATTGACACGGCAAATGCCTATGTGAATGAGAAGGCTGTGGGCAGGGCTATGAAAAAGTCCGGCGTACCCAGAGAGGAAATTTTTCTGGAAACTAAGATTTGGCCGGCGTTCTATGAGCAGGAGGACGCAGTGGAAAAAACGCTTCAAAGGATGGATACCAATTACATTGACCTGCTTTTGATTCACCAGCCTGCGGGCAATTATCTGGCGGGCTACCGGCTGATGGAGAAGGCTTATAAGGA
>Ga0137307_102267_pt1 | contig 13772 bp, 9 predicted proteins | sample NAcewD2O_March_2_FD_97180 | JGI IMG/M metagenome (GOLD analysis project Ga0137307, IMG submission 97180) | Mouse cecal microbial communities from Vienna, Austria - N-Acetylglucosamine amended D2O_March | ecosystem: Host-associated > Mammals > Digestive system > Large intestine > Cecum | place...
TCATTTCGCTGCATTCCTCGGCAAGTACTCCTACCGTCAGCTCCGCCTGATGGTTAAATTCCTTCCTGTCCAGCAGATTCAAGATGGAACCGGCGCATCCCGCCTTTGGGTTCATACAGCCCACCACCACCCGGGGAATCCGCGCCTGCACGATGGCCCCCGAACACATCTGGCATGGCTCCAGGGTCACGTACATGGTGCACTCCTCCAGCCGCCAGTCATCCATTTTTCTGCATGCTTTTCGGATGGCTGTCAGTTCCGCATGAGCCAGTGTATTTTTATCCACGGTGCGCCGGTTATATCCTCTGCCGATGATCTTGTCTCGGCAGACGATCACGCAGCCGATGGGTACCTCCTCCAGTGCGTAGGCTTTCCGGGCCTGACGGATCGCTTCCCGCATATATTTTTCATCCCGTTTTATGTCCGCCTCCCGGCCGGTCTGTGAATTTTGGTTCGGATTCCTGTTCGAATCCATCGTTTTGTTCTGATCCATAGGACTTCCTTTCTGCTGCATTTCTTCCGGCCCAGGCATCCGGACAGTTCTTTTTCCCAACCCCATTGAATACACTAATGGTAGAAAAGACAAGACTGGAGGCAAATATGAAACCTGGTATTTTCTATCTTTATGAATATAACGGTACGAAAAAGCTGCGCAATGCCGGTTTTCTGAAAATCACCCGGTACTATCACTCCTGTACCCTGCAGCTCAATGCACGGGGGATTCCGGTATCCTACGCGGACACAATAAAGCTCTGCGCCTTTTATCCGGAAAACGAGCAAACGACATCTGCAGTCCTGACGGAAATCACCTGCGCCAATCATTCTGTTTCTGCAAGGATGAGTTCCGCGGAATCCCGTTTTCCCACCGGACAGACGCTGGACACCATTAACGGATTTTTTCTGCCCCTTTCAAACGGGCACATTCTCGCCGCGGCCGCACCCGGTATAGCTGTGGATGCCGCTAAACTGCTGTCCGGCGAACCGAAAAACCGTCCGGATTCTCCTTCCCCGGCGAGAGAGCCCAAAGCTCCCCCGGAGCTGGAAGCAGAATCCATTCACGAATGCAATGCCGAGGAACCGCCTGAACCTGCCCCGAACCGAAGGGAGCCGGAACGGGAAAGCGATGCGGTTCTTTCGGAAAGCAGCCCCACAGAAAACTCTGGGCAAAGCAGAGAGAACCGCTTTGCAGAGCGCGGTGACAGACAACATTCTTCCACGGAGCAAGAGTGCAGCCACACGCAAAATCCTCCCCCAGAGCAGGAGTGCAATCACATGCAAAGCCCTCCCGCAGAGCAGGAGTGCGGTCACACGCAGAGCCCTCCCGCAGAACAGGAGTGCAATCACATGCAAAGCCCTCCCGCAGAACAGGAGTGCAATCACATGCAAAGCCCTCCCCCAGAGCAGGAATGTGATCACGCGCAAAGCCCTTCCACAGAACAGGGATGCGATGACAGGCAGGATTCTCCTCCGGAGCAGAAATGCGGTACTGCACAAGATTCTCCCGCCGGGCAGGAATGCCAGACAGAGCAGGACACGCAGGCCGAACAGGCTTCCCGCAGCAGCCAAAACGCATCTGCGGACCAGCCATCCCATAACGTAAAAAAGATCCAGCGTTCCGAAATGTCGATCCTGCCCCGAAGATATTGGCACCTTGCCAACAACAGTTTTCTTCTGCACGGGTATCACAATTACAATCATCTGCTCCTGATTGAAAAGGACGGACACTACTGGCTCGGCGTCCCGGGCATTTATGACCCCCACGAAGCCAGAGCCGCCAGGCTGTTCGGTTTTCCTCAGTTCACCGATTCCTACAATGACTCCCTGCAGCTCACGGATGACGAATGCAATCCGAATGCGAACTTTGGATACTGGTGCTGTTACCTCAAGTCAAATACCCCGTAGCAAGCTGCGGGATATTTGACCCCCGCTGCAGCTGCCCAATCCATGCAGGCACGGCCGCACGGCTCGCTGCTTCGCAGGAATAAAATGCAAAACGCTCACACAATCCCTCTTAATTCCTGATACAGCCGTTTTGCATAGCTGTCCGTCATGCCGCAGACGTAATCTGTGACAAGAAGCAGGCGGAGATAGAGCTTCTCCGCTTCGCTTTTTCCCTTTGCCTGGTGGCGGTAAGCATTTACATAATTGTCTGATATGAAGGAAACCACCCTGGTATCCATAGAAGTCGGCTTTTTATCCGTATCATAATAGAGGATCGCGGACACCAGCTTTTCCATCAGGAAATCCAGGATCACACCCTCCGCGATCTCCATTTTGTAGATATCATTGGAGCAGAATACCTTCTTGTATGCCATTTCTCCCAGCAGCTTCATGAGCGGCTCGCCGTAAGTGCCCTGGAAGAGATTGCGGTCATATTCGCCCTTCATGATCCTGTCATAGTTGGAAATAAACCCGTCTGTCGCGCAGTTAATCAGCACAGCCTGTAGACGGACCACCCAGTTTTTCACCGCATAGCTTTCCGGATTCCAGATTCCCTTTTCCTGCCCTCTCCGATAATAGACCTGAATCTTTTCCAGCGCGTCAAAACCGGGGCAGCGGCAGCTCTCACCCAGCTTTTCCAGCTCCTCCACCAACATATTGTATGTGATATAGCCTTTCACAAACGCGTCCTCAATATCCGCCGTGCTGTATGCCAGATCGTCGGCCGCTTCCAGTATGTACGTCAGCGGGTGCCTGCAAAAGCCTGTGCCTGTTTCTCTGGAAATCTCTTCGTATATCTCCCGCTCCGCATAATAGTATCCCATCTTCTTGTCTTTGATGTTGCCCGTGGACTTGTCGATCCCTGTAGACGGAACCGGATATTTTACGATTGTGTCCAAAAGGGCGCAGGTCAGGTTCATACCATTTTCATCCACCAGATAATGCAGCTTTGTGACAAGCCGCAGAGCCTGCGCATTTCCTTCAAAATGATAGAAGTCCGCCTTCATCTGAGGTTCCAGAATGTCTTCCACCGGTTCCCCGTAAAATCTGAGCCGCTTTAGGTTGCCCTCGAACCATTCCCGGATTGCCAGTTCTCCAAAATGCCCGAACGGCGGGTTTCCGATATCGTGGATCAGCCCGGCGCACTGCAGGATATGGCAGATATCCTCTTTCATCTGCTGGGTAAACCCGGGGTCCATATTTCCGGTCAAAAGCTTCTGCCCGATGTTCTGTCCCAATGATTTGGCAAAAGAGGACACCTCCAGGGAATGGGTCAGGCGGGTTCGTATAAAATCGCTTTTGTCCAGCGGAAAAACCTGGGTCTTGTCCTGCAGCCTCCGAAAGGAAGCGCTGCCGATGATACGGTGATAATCCTTTTCAAATTCACTTCTCAGATCCGCGGACTTTTTTGCCGTATAAAAACCGCCCCGCATACGTTTTGCAGAAAGCAGCGTATTCCACTCCATGATTGATCTTCTCCCTTCGTTTTGCCTGTGCAGTCTGCGCCTGCCGGTCAGTCCAGATAAATGGGCGGCTCATAATCCCTGCCGAGGAGTGTTTTCTTCCGTTCCTGGTATCCAAGGAAGGCCCATTCCGTCATATCCGTCCAGCCGTGCTGGAAACGGTCGTATACCTGTACATAGCCGATCCTGGACGGATGCATCCGCACACTGTTGGTCTGATATTCGCGGCCGGTATATGGGTTCATTTCCCCAAGCTCCAGGTTTTCCTCCGCGTCCTCATACCGGATAACCGGTTCAAAATCCTCTGGTTCCGGATCTTCTTCCGGTTCTTCCTGCCCGGCCGCATAAATCGGTTCCGGATCTGTGGGCGCTGCCTGCGCCGGAACCTCCATGCTTACATCCGCCCTTGGATGCAGGGTTTCCTCCAGCTCGTCCAGTTCCTTATGGATCATATACAGTTCCCCGATCGTCAGATCCCGTTCCTCCGCAGCAGTGGGTTCCTTCTCCTCTGCCGCTTTTCTGTCAAAATCCTGCTCCTTTGTGCCGAAAGCTTCCCTGTCCCCGCTTGCAGCCTTCGGTACATCATTCTGGTATTGGGACTCCACACTGCTCTCTGCGTCAACTGCGGCCCCCGGAATTTCCAAAGCCGGGTCTGCACCAGCGTCCCGTGCCTCCGTACTGCGGTCTGCGCCAGAACCCCGTGGCTCCGTACTGTGGTCAGTACCGGCACCCTGAGCCTCCGGTCTGCGCTCCTCTCCCGCTGCGTTTATTCTCTCCGCCGGGTCGCTCTGCCGGAGGGCATCCGAAGTGTGATTCTCTTCTGCGCCGTCTGCCGCTTCCGCTGCAGTTCCCTGGCTTGGGAGCTCCTGCCCCCGTGCCTCTTCGGTTCTGTCCCTGGTTCCTGTTATGGCATCCCACTTTTCTTCCTCAGCCTTCCTTGCCGCAGCAAGGATCGCCGCCCGGTCAATCCGCTTTGTCTTGAATCCTCCATATAAAAGATCTGCCTCATCCAGGTCTTCGGAATCCTCCGGATCGAGAATATCGATCTCCAGCAGGTCGTCGTCCTCGTCAAAATCCGAGTCTTCCGCAAAAGGATCGAAGGCGCCGGCTGGCGCCACAGCTTCTCTGCCCGGATCTGCCGCCTTGTCCTGGGCGTCTGCATCGGATGACGATTCTCTGTCTGTGTCCGCCATGGCTCCTGCTGCACCTGCATCGGATACCGATTCTCTGTCTGCATCCGACATCATTCCCGGGACACCTGCATCTAACGCCGCTGCCCCATCTGCATCCGCGTCGGATGCCGCTATCCCCGGCGAATCCTGATCAAACACAAGCACCTGCTGGTAGTAGCCGTCCTCCATGTCATCCTTTTTCTTTTTCGGCTGCGCCTTCGGGTGCTTGACATATTTCAAAAGGAGTTCTTCCATCGGCTCCGCCTTTTCTCCCGCTCCGTTTTCCAGCGGAAAGATACTCAACTGAAAAGGACAGCCCAGAATCGCCGCGATCATCCGCATATCCTTTTCCTGAAAGTTATCCCTTCCAAGACGCTGTGTCAGATTCTGTCTGGACATTTTCTTTTTCGTGGTGGCCTCAATCTGTTCCGCCAGTTCTTTTATCGTCATGCCCTTCCGGCTTAAAATAATCTTGACCTGTTCGCCAAATGACAAATCTTCCATGGTCTTCCTCCTTCTGCATTTTCCGTCTATTTTTACTATGAGGATCAGTCTCTTAGAAATATTTCCGTTTCACACTGCACTTTTTTCATTTTATCAAATCACATTTTACCCGTCAACTATTCTTGCGAAAATCCGACAAATCCTGCGGCAAAAAGAAAATCGTTTACTGCAGCGCAAAAAAGCATGGCCGTCTTTGGCATCTCACCGCAGACAGCCATGCTTTTTTCCAGTTCAAATTTTGTTACAGCTTTTCCAGCGTTTTGTTGGCGCCTATAAGCATCAAAATACTTTCTTCTTTCAAAGGTATATCCGGGTCGGGGGTGATCTCCACGCGGTCCCCATCCTTGATCCCGACCACATTCAACTCATGTGCCCTTCTCAGATCCAGCTCCTTTAAGGTCTTGCCGACCCAGTAGGACGGCGTCCTGACCTCCACCACGCTGTAATCCGGCGACAGCGCAATCCAATCCGCAAAATTCGCGGACATGAGATTTTTTGCAATCCGTTTTCCCATCTCTTCCTCCGGAAATACCACCGCGTCGGCACCGATCTTCCGAAGCACCGCCGCATGCCGGTTATCCCGCGCCTTGCACAGCACATGTGGGATTCCGATTTCCTTCGCCACCAGGGTTGCCATTATACTGGCTTCCATGTCCTCCGCAGCAGCCACCACCAGTCCGTCATAATTATTCGATCCCAGGGATAAAAGCAGATCCGGATTCCCGATATCCGCCTGCATGGCGTAAGTCACCATCTCCGCCACGTCATTTACACGTTCCATATCCTGATCCACCGCTACGACATCGCACCCCAACTGCTGCAGCGTGACCGCTACACTGGCCCCAAAACTTCCAAGCCCCAATACAATGAATTGTTTTTTCATAATCTGCCCGATTCCTTTCCAAATATAATCCCGAACCTGCATCCAAAGCAAAGGAGTTTCGCCTGCGAAACCCGCCTATCCTACCATGATCTGCTCTTCCGGCAGACTTCGTATCCGATCCCTTGGATGCGTCTTTCCCGCAAACATCAGCGCCAGCGTCAGCGGCCCCAGTCTTCCGATATACATCATAACCATCAGAACCGACTGGCTGATGCGGCTCAGCTGCGGCGTCAGATCCGCCGTCAGCCCGACGGTGCCCACCGCGGACGCAGTCTCATAGATTACATTTTCCAGCAGGATACTGTCCGGCTCAATGATGAGGATCGCAATCGTCCCGGTAATAAATACGGCAAACGCAACCATAATGACACAGAATCCGGTCCGGAAATTTGCCACCGTAATTTTCTTTCCCATACACTCCGTATCGTTTCCTCCCCGCACAAACGTCAGGCAGGCAAGAAACAGCATAACAAATGTGGTGGTTTTCACCCCGCCTGCCGTTCCGCCCGGAGAGCCTCCGATAAACATCAGAATCGCACAAAACAGCTTGGACTCCGCATGCAGCGCCCCCTGGGGTACCGTGAAAAATCCGGCTGTCCTTGTGGTCACGGACTGGAACAGGGACGCCATCAGCTTCTGCCCCGGATTCAATTTTCCACGAAAAGGACAAACAATGTCCCGGCAAGAAGCAGGGTCCCCGTCATCAGGAGGGCAAGCTTTGATTGCAGCCGCAGCCTGGTAAACCACCAGCGCGTGGGCACCTCTCCCCGGATCACCCTGCGGCTGGTGCCGATCACATCAAACCAAACCGTAAAGCCAAGACCGCTTAAAATGATCAGCAGGATGGTCGTCACATTGATGATCGGATTGGTCACATAGTCCGCAAGGCTGTTGTTTCCCAGAATGTCGATCCCCGCATTACAGAAGGCAGAAACCGCGTGAAAAACGGAGTATCCTATTCCGCGGATCACTCCGTATTCAGGAATGAACTGGAAGGCGTACATGACCGCTCCGGCCCCTTCCACCGCAAAGGTTCCCAGAATCACTTTTTTGACCATCTTCACGATCCCGCCCAGCCGGTCCGCCCCATAAGCCTCCTTGAGCACCACCCGTTCCTGAATGGTGATCCTCCGGTTGAGCAGAAATAAAAACAGCGTCGCGCAGGCGATCACCCCCAGCCCGCCGATCTGGATCAGCACAAGCAGTATAATCTTTCCAAACAGCGTAAACTGCGACGCCGGAACCACCGTTACCAGCCCCGTCACACACACCGATGTGACTGCCGTGAATAATGCGTCTATAAACGCGATGGGCTGGGTGTTGCTGACAGGCAGATATAGGAGCATGGCCCCCAGCAGAATCACGCCCAGGAATCCGGCCGCCGTTATACGCAGCGTATTCCATCTGATATTTTTCTTGTTCCTCATTCACCCTTCTCCCGCAAATCCAATTCTCCAGATACCATAGCTATTTTCCATTTTACTAGAAGAACGCCAAACCGTCAAGAAATGAAAAATACGCACCCTGTTCGGGTGCGCACCGCAATGTTGTCCTGATTCTATTCCACATCCTGCAGAGCAGCAAAATTCTCCTCTCCTGTCCGTATCTTTACAACCTTATCCACATTGTAGACGAAGATCTTTCCGTCTCCGATTCGGCCGGTATAGAGTGCCTTCTTCGCTGCTTCTATAACAGAAGCCACCGGGATCTTGCTGACTACCACTTCGATCTTTACCTTCGGAAGCAGCGTGGCGTCCATTTCCACCCCGCGGTACATCTCTCCGGCACCCTTCTGAATCCCGCAGCCCATCACCTGGGTCACGGTCATGCCGGTAACGCCCAGATCGTTCATCACCTTTTTCACTTTCTCATATCTGGAGAGTTTGGAGATAATAACTACCTTGAAAATACCCGAGCCCGCCGCTGCTGCCGGCATCTCCACCACTCGTACGGCCGCATTTCTCTGCAGTTCAGACGCAGACTCATACTCTTCGTTTCCAAGATCCGTATTCTCGTTGACCTCCATGGTCATAGTATTGGAAATGTCCATGATGCTGAAGCCTGCATAAGCGGACGGCAGCCCGTGCTCGCAGGAATCCAGCCCCACGATCTCCTCCTCTGCGGTCACGCGCAGGCCGACCGTTGCCTTTATAATGAAAAATGTAATCGTAATCGTCACCGCCGTCCATGCACAGACGCCCAAGACCCCCACGGCCTGTTTTCCCAGCAGTCCCAATCCGCCGCCATAGAACAGCCCGGTTAAGGTATCATTTCCGGGGGCAGAGGTTGTCGCAAACAGGCCCACTGCCAGAGTTCCCCACACACCGTTCATAAAATGTACGGCAACCGCGCCTACCGGGTCATCCACCGCCAGCACATAGTCCAGGAACCAGACACCGAATACCACCAGAAGTCCTGCCACCGCACCGATCACGACAGAGCCGAGTGCATCCGCCACGTCGCAGGGTGCGGTGATCGCCACCAGCCCGGCCAGGGAAGCATTCAGACACATGGAGATATCCGGCTTGCCAAACCTGACCCACGTAAAGACCATGCATACCACGGTTGCTATTGCCGGAGCGATGGTGGTAGTCACGAAAATGGAACCAAGCTGTTCTACGCTGACCGCCGCCGCACCGTTGAAGCCGTACCAGCCGAGCCAGAGGATAAACACACCCAGACATCCCAGCGGAAGGTTATGCCCTGGAAATGCGTTGACCTTTGTAACAGCCCCCGATTTGTCCCTGGAAAATTTTCCGATACGGGGTCCCAGGATCTTAGCTCCGATCAGCGCAGAGAGTCCTCCGGTCATGTGGATTGCACAAGACCCCGCAAAATCATGGAAGCCCATCTGTGCCAGCCAGCCGCCGCCCCAGATCCAGTGTGCTTCGATAGGGTAGATCAATGCAGAGATCACCCCCGAATAGATGCAGTAGGACAAAAATTTTGTCCGTTCCGCCATAGCCCCCGACACGATGGTTGCGGTGGTCGCGCAGAACACCAGGTTAAATACAAAATCAGACCAGCCAAAGTCCCCATAGCATGTAAAAATGTCAAACCCCGGCTTTCCAATCAGCCCTAGCAGATCCTCCCCCAGAAGCAGTCCAAAACCAATCAGAATAAACATAACCGTACCGATACAGAAGTCCATCAGATTCTTCATCAGGATATTGCCCGTATTCTTCGCTCTGGTAAATCCGGCTTCCACCATGGCAAAGCCTGCCTGCATCCAGAATACCAGCGCCGCGCCGATCAGGAACCAGACGCCGAACAATTTACTGTCCACTGCCATCATAATTTCTTCAGTCATAATGATTTCCCTCCTATTTTCAGCTAAACAGACATCTTCATCCATTAGAATCTCCTGTCCGTCCGCAAATACAAATGGCGGAGCAAAATCTTCTTTTTCAATAAAAGAAGCGTCTTTGCTCCGCCATATGCCATATGATACCGGCCCACGGTAAAAACCGTAAAACCAAAAAAAGAGACTATGAATTGTTTCACAGCCTCTTTGCTTTACATGTGGCATCATACCACCGCATTTCATGATTGTCAATGCTTTCACGCACCAAAATTTTACGTAAATTTTATGTTTGTAGAAATCATCTAAAACAGCGTCTGATTTTTCTTCTCTTTTTTCCAGATTCCACAACAAAAATCATGCTAATTGGACAGGTATTCTTCCAGGGTGATATCCTTCTCCATGATCTCTTTTGCCGCATCTTTTCCTACATAGCGGTAATGCCACGGCTCAAAAACAATCCCTGTCACATCGGATTTGTCCAGGGGATAGCGAAGGATAAACCCGTACTTCCAGCAGTTTGCCGCCAGCCATTTGGCTTCATCCGTCTCCGCCTGCTTCTCATCCAATTCGCCGTACTGCCCGGACGTGATGTCCATTGCCAGGCCGCTGGCGTGCTCGCTGGTTCCCGGAACCGCTACAGACTTCTTGGTCTCCTCATAAGCCTCCAGAGGGGTCGAGCCCTTTGAGATCCATTCTGTCATCGTGGTATTGAAGACCTCCCTCTGGGTCTCATAATCCCGATGGGCAGAAACAATGTACATATTTAAGCCTTCTTTTTCCGCGTCCTCCAGCATCTTTTTTGCGTCTTCCACGATCCGTACATCTACAAAAGACCCTTCCCTGACCGCTTCCAGCTCCGGAATATACGCGGTATCCAGAGGATTCTCTTCATTGATCAGTACCAGGCTCCAGGAATCCTCTTTTGAAGAAAGCTCGTCGGCGCTTGCATCCGTATTTTTTTTCGAAACGCCTGATTTGATCTGGCTGGAAAGCTTTTCATTTTTTTCTGTCAGTTCCGTGATCTGCTTTTTGTACTTTTTGTCTATTCCGCCGATCCTGATCCTGTTGAAAACCAGATTCAGCATAAAACAGACAAGCAGCCCCGCCGCAAAACCTACAACCAGTACTTTTTTCAGCCGCTGCTCATATTTCTTCAAGAACCTCGCCCTACTATTATCTATACGCATATCGCCCTCCTGATATGAACTGTATCCCTCGGTGATGCCTCCCCCCGCTTTATCCTGTGTGAACCCTGAGTAATTTTAAAAAATCTGCCTGTCTAACCTCCTCAATCCCGGAATCCGTAGAACATACCGCAATACGGTACGCGCCCCCTCCGGCGTCTTCTCTGTATTCCTTTCCTTCCGGTTCGTACTCTCCGGACTCTGTGCAGCCTGTCCCGCTTTCCGAAGGCACAAGCTCTCCGCCTCTCAGGACAGCCTCCCTGTAATGATACCGCTCCGGATAATTCTCCGGCTGCTTCACCAGGACTGACGGATTCCCCAGCATGATCTCAAAAGTATCCATCCCCAGCGCCAGCCCTTCCCTGGTGGCTTTTGCAAAACTCTCCTTGAGCACCCAATAGCGGAAAAAATACTCCTGCTGCAGCACTTTATCTTTTTCCCCGGCAATCTGTTCATACTCGGCAGGACAGAAAAACCGCCCGGCAATCTTCAGATTCGGTTCTTTCACCTCTTCGATATCGCAGCCGACTTTTACATGCCGTTCCGTACTAACAGAACACAGCACATAGTCCCCCGAATGCGAAAGATTATATGCTGTATCCGCCTCTATCCCATATTCCTTTTTCATCCGCTCATACAGAAGCCATACGCCGACACTCTGCGCACGAACCTGCTTCCCCTTCATACGGTCCGCCTTCTCCCTGCGGAAGGAAGGAACCTGTCCATAACACAGCCGGTAAAAATCTTCCTCGTATAGCGGAACGATACTGGCAGTCCATGTTCTGATCATATTTTATCCCTGTTCCCCAAATTCTCGTTCCGGCCAATGCCCCGGCCGGGAATACATATGAACAAGCCTACCCTTTCAGATACCGAACCTCAAAGGTCTCAATGGTGATCGGTTTATTGAAGAGCGTCCCCTGAACACAGTCACAGCCCATCTCCTTGAGGATATTCAATTGATCCTGGGTATCCACGCCCGAAGCGGACACGGTTACGCCCAGCCTTCTGCAGACATCAATCACGGCCTGAGACACGATCTGGCTGCGTCTGTTGCCCACGATATTGTCTACCAGGCTGCTGTCCAGCTTCAATCCGTCAAATTCCATCAGTGAAAGGATGGTAAAGCTGGAATTTTTTGCGCCGAAATGATCCAGAACCACTCTCACATTGGCCTTGCGGATCTTGTTGCCCGTCTCAGCCAGCATCTCCTGGTTCATATCTCCCCGAGACTCCGATACTTCGATCTGGAGATACTCGCAGGAAACATGATACTTCTCCACGATTGCCTGCATCTTCTCCGTAATGTCATGCCTGCGCAGAGTGGAAACCGCAAAATTCACGGAGACGGGGATCATCGGCAGATCGTCCTGCTCCCAGCGCTGCAGCGTCCTGCACACTTCCTCAAATACGTGCAGATCCAGATGATAGGACAGCTTCGTCTCTTCCAACAGCGCGATATAACGCTCCGGATTCATAATGCCCAGATCCTTATGATGATAGCGCACCAGCGCCTCCGCCCCCACAACTTCATTGGAATGGGCATCCATAATCGGAAGAAGACATACGATAAAATTGCCGGACTTTAAGTCGTCAAGCAGATCCTGCTTGATGATCGGCTCATGATGTCCCTTGCGCAGGTTCTTATAGTACTTCTTCTTCTCTTCCCGCATCATGTCTTCCGCATCGGAAACAAGGACATCTACATCAATATTGGACTTTTCCCAGGCATAACCCATTGTTACCAGCCCGAGACTGATATTCTCCAGCTTGGTATAGGCCGCCTGTACGCCCTTCATAAACTTTTCATAAGAAGTATTCTCAACAATAGCCAGGTATTCATCCCCGGTCAGTCGGTATACGTTGGCGCTTCGGAAAAATTCTTCCAGGATCTCACCTACGCGGATCACGACTTCATCGCCGTACTCCCTGCCAAATTCTTTGTTAAAATTCTTCAGGCCGTTGATATCCGCGGACAATGCGCCTACGGACTTTAACTGCCTCTTCTTCGCTTCGGCCAGGTACGCCACGAAGCTGTTCCGGTTCAAAAGTCCTGTCAGATCATCATGATAGCTCAGATATTCCTGCTGCTTCTGGGTCTTGTGCAGAATGATTGCCTGGGAAATATACGGCAGTACCGCCCGCATCAGCGACAGGTCGCAGCCCCCGCGTCGTACATTGACTACGGCAAGTACCGCCGTAATGCCTTCATCCAGCTCCTGGAATACGCTGTAGCACTCGTCTCTGGTATCCGTGATCTCATGCTGCACCCAGCGCGGCAGATGTTCCGGTTCGAGCATCTTGATCCGATCCCGCTGCCACGGAATATTCTCCGCACACCATTCATAGATTGTCAGTATCTCGTATTCATCCTTTTCAATATAATAAGCATATTCCGAATCATAATAATCTCTTACCGTACTCAGAACATCATTCATAATTTCAAGAATGGAACGCATCTTATTGTTGTCACCCATAAAACTACTCTCCCTTACCCCTGTAGAGAACTGCTTCAAAATAATCTGTACATTTTGCGCCTTTATTTTTTTTACTGCTCCCGCACCTTGCGCCGTGTACGCGGTACTTGGTACGTGGTATAACAGCAACCGTTTTAATACTGCACAGGTACATTCGTTACGATTCCCAAGCTGCCTATACATAGGATATTGTAGTATAATGGTTCTGAAATTGCAACCAGAATCAGAAAAAAATATAATTTTGCAAAAATTTATTTTATTTCCTGAACTCAGGCCGATATATAGTATATATGGAAAAAACAGGATTGGTTGTCTGCCCGGCAGAATATATTTTTATGCATATCCCGGGTAAGAAGGTACTCGATTTGCTGTGCAAATTGATTACAGGACAGGAAGGAAAGGAGGGTCTTTTCATGAAAGTGACTATGAGGAACTGGCGGCCGGCGGCCGGCAGCCAGTATGCGGATCGGAACCAGTCTGCAGCCGGAAGCCCCTATACGGAGCAGGCTCTGGCTGTAAAAGACGGCAGTGAAGCGGAAAAGACGCCGGGTGCTCCGGTACAGTCGGTGACTGCGGCGGATCGTTATATCAATGCGGGCAATGCGGCAAAGGATGATTTTTATCATTCGATCCGCGGACAGATGCAGGATCAGTCAAGTTTTTTAAATTCGATGCTCGGAGAAGATCAGGAGGATTTCTTAAGCTCCCTCCTGGGAGAGGATGAGAAGAGCCTTTTAAGCGCCATGCTTGGAAAAGAAAAAGAGGAGAAAAGTCTCCTGGATTCCCTGCTGGGGCAGGCAAAGGAAAGCTCCGGTTTCAAGATGAACGTATCCATGCCGGACGA
>Ga0137307_102269_pt1 | contig 13750 bp, 13 predicted proteins | sample NAcewD2O_March_2_FD_97180 | JGI IMG/M metagenome (GOLD analysis project Ga0137307, IMG submission 97180) | Mouse cecal microbial communities from Vienna, Austria - N-Acetylglucosamine amended D2O_March | ecosystem: Host-associated > Mammals > Digestive system > Large intestine > Cecum | place...
TAATCCTTTTTCGACATATTTGGTATAAATTTCGTTTGCGTAAGCGGTTGTGTCCGAAATGACTTCTTCCATACTGTTAAAAGTCGTAAAAATAGGTCTAGCAGAACTTCCAAGCCGTTCTCCTAGACTGCGGGCTGTAAGCAATTCTATGCCGTCGGTTTCTATTATTTCTAATGCGGCATCAATAATCTCCTGCTTTGTAAATTTTGCTTTTGGCGGCATAATGTCATCTCCTTTATAAAACAGTTGTTTTGCAACGTTTGTTTTATTATAATTTATAAATCATTCTCTGTCAATCAAATTCAATGTGATTTATGCTGTGTTATTCAATATAGTGGTATTGAACAATAAATATAAGTTAATAAATGTTTGTTTGATAGCTTGTCTACATATTTTAATGTTGGTGTTGACAATTTTGCGTATAACATATATAATACTTATTAAATTGAATAGTGTCGAATTTTAGGTAAATTTGATTTTGTTTGCGAATTTTGCAAAATCAAGAATATGTAAGAATTTACATTTGCCGATTATTTTAAATTATTTGTAACAGTATATCATTTCGGAGTAGGAAAAATATGTCTAACGAAGTTGCATTTATGCCAAATACATATTTAGATAGAAAGGGACTGCCGTCTGGCGCTAAATATTTGTTTGTTTCGTATTCTCATAAAAGCAGTGAAATTGTATATCAAGATTTGAATAAGCTGTTTGATGCCGGTTTAAATTTTTGGTATGATAAAGAACTGTGTAACGGAGATATTTGGTACGAAAAGGTCGAACGCTGCTTGGCGGACGAAAATTGTTGCGGAGTTATTTTCTTTTTCGATATAAATTGCCTGATGGGGGGGGGGTGCTATCGAGAAAGAGATAGAATTATTTGAAAAATATAATCGTATACGAAAAAATTTATTTTCTTTTTGTGTCATTTCGCCGAACGACGAATCGGTTTATTCTATTGTTAGAAATTCTTTTTTATTGTGTTCTGATTTTAATACCAAACAGTTACAAAACGCTTTACCCGAAAGCAGAGTTTTGACGGTTTTAAAAGCGTTTAATCAAGATAAAATTTACAAACTGCGCACCGGAAATTACATACAAGAAATTATTGAAGACGTCAGGAAGCAAAATCCCGATGCAATTTCTGATGCAAAAAACAATTTAAGCAAACTGAAAGAAAAATTTGCCGATAAACTATGCCGCGTGGACGACAGATATGAATTACTATTTGGAACGTATCCTTCAACAGAGTATGAAGGCATACGAGATTTTGTAATGGTAAACGATATATACCAATTCGGTAACGGCGACAGAATTGTTAAATCTTCAAATACGCTGTATGCGTTTAAGCCGATTAAATGGATGCTGACGAACGTTAATGACGATACGGCTGATTTTGTTGCCAAAAATATAATTGATGTTTGTGAGGGGGATAATTCTGTTTTAACACAATGGCTGACTAAGTTTTACGACATCGCTTTTACGCAAGAAGAAAAACAAATAGTTAGCGGTATGCCGTATTTGCCTAGTGTAGAGGACGTGAAAAAGACAGAAGGTAAAATAGATAAAATTTCCGAAACAGAATTTGCAGAAAAATCAAATGAATTACCTTATAAATTTGCTTGGCTATCTGATATGGAGACGGTCAGAAAGCGGAAAACGTTTTGCGGTTTCAACGGTAGCGTAGCGTATATAGACTATAATTTTACAGATGCATACGGCGGCATAATGCCTGCCATAAAAATAAAACTAAACAACTAGGGGAGAGAAACAAATGGAGACCAACAACCAAAGAATTGATCTGTTGCTTAAACCGTCTGCCAAATCTGCAGATACGCTTGCAAACAGGGCGCAGGAAATTTTCAATTTGTATATCGATAAAGAAGAAGTCGGTAAAAAGATGATTGAAAGTTTTATGAATTTAGATGTCAATAACAATTCGCAAGGCTTTGTAATGAAGAAAAGCGATAACCGTGTGGGGCTGATTTCGCAGTGTTACGGCATTATAACGCTTGCGGAATACGCTAAATTTAATTTGGATTTAGGTAAATATCCTGACGTTTCCGAAAAAATCAATATTGCTTTTAACGATGTTTTGCGACGTATTCATGCTGATACGGAAGAGCTGGTATTTGACGCTTCGCCCTATGTATCGGAAGAATCAAATATAATTTGCTATACAGAGTCAATTGCATTAGTGCTGCGTGTTGCAATTGAAATAAGACGGTTACTTGCTAATGATCTAGATGCGAACAGGAACACGATAGAAATTGACAATTGTTTTATTCAAGCACAGAAGAGGATTTCGCAAAATGAGAGAACGAGAAAGGAATTGTCGTTTGTTGAAAGCATTATTGCAAAATGTTTAGATAAATTGTCGAAATCGGCTTTAAAAATCAACGGCGATTTGGGTGTTGATTATATTTTGAACGGCGACGACCAACCGCTGCTTGACAACAACGGTGTTAATATGCGTTATAAGGGGTGGACATTTACCGATATTCCGTCAGATTATCATAAAGATACCGATATTTCATTGTATTATACTTATGTTGTAAGCGACGCATATTTGGCATTTTATGAAACATTTTCAAATTCCATAAGCCTTGTTAGAAAATTACGCAACAATATAAAAGACAGCGGCGACGACGTAACGATTGAAAATGCCGATGAAAAACAATACGGGATGGATTTGGATTCGCTACAAGCATACCAAAAACGTGATTTTGATTTTATTAAAAGAATATATAGGCGCCATTTTTCGCTGTTTAATAAAGTAATGATGGACGCTGGGCATTATGTAGACACATATTTTTCTAAGGTTGATACTACTAAGGACTTTTTCAGTTATAACTTTAACCTAGTTACTGCACAAAGTATAGAAACCGCCAGTACCAGCGATGCTTTATTTAACGTATTGTTTGCTATAAATATTATGATGGCGGCAGGCGTTGATTTGGATTATAAATCTAAAAATAAGGAAGTAGAGTTTTACGACAGTTTACAGTACACAATACCTAATGTACAAAGGCTTTATAAAAAACTTGCCAGATTGAGAAAAGAATACATTTGCGAGCAATATCTTGTCAAATTAAACGAAAATTTACCTGATGACAGTGTTGCGCAAAATTCCATAACGCTTCAAGCGCGTTTTGTGCGTAAACAAAACATAGTCGCATTAAATTTGTTACCGGTTATCATTAAAACGTATAACGTTTTATCTATGTATCTTACACCGTATCCGCAATACGAGATGCGTCTTTTCAAGGATAACATTATGAGCAACAAAATGGAAAACGAATGGTTATGGGATAGGGACGGATATCAGCTCATCAATAACTATAATTACGTTTTTGCGCTCCGTAGTTTTTATGACTATTACGAAAAGTACGAGGAGCCGTTTGCTTTACTTAAAGAAGAATATATAGCAAAAAAAGATAAAGAACTTGCCGATAAGGATAAAGCTCTGGCTGCCAAAGACAAAGAAATATTGCGCCGTTTGTCCGAACAGGAACAAGCCGCAGAAATAGAGTTGGCATCAATTAAGTCTGATTACGAAGAAAAAATAATTACTTTAGTCGGTGAAAAAAACGAACTTGCAAATAAAAAAGCGCCGGTTGTTCAGGAAATAGAAAATATTATTGAAAACTATTTGAACAAAGAATTGGGTACATTCTTAAAAAGCATTTTTAACGATTTGCTTACAGAAAACGGCAGAATAGTGCGCGAAGAAGAAAATTTGACGGTATTGTTAAAACGTGTAATTTTAAGTAATTTTGCCGATTTATTCAAACTGAAAATCGGAGATTTTGAGAGGATAAACGAGGCTCAACGCGAGAATTTTAACAAGATATATAAAGATATGGACGACTATGCCGAAAAGCAAATATTTGATGCTTTGCAAAGATGTATTAGAGATAAATTTTAAAGAGGTATAAAATGATTAAATTATCGTATTTTTCTTATAAGGGCGGCGCAGGGCGCAGTTCACTGGCTTACAACACTTTACCGTATATTGTTAAGCAATTAAATGCTTCTCCAAAACATCCGATTATTTTGATGGATTTGGATTTAGACAGCGCAGGACTAACTTTTTTACTCAAAAAGAAAGGGGCAAATACAAAGTCTTATTCAGTGCAGGAAGCGCTTAATACCTGTGTTGCAAAAGGTCTGTATTCGCCTGACTTTATCCCGCTGTCAAGTCATCCTATTTTCGGAAGATGTATCCCTGTCGGTAAATATTTCGGTTTAGACAACGAAAGCAATGCGTCAGTTTTGTTTATACCTGCCGACACGGGTAAACCGTTGAATAAAGAAAGCAATAATAATTACGATGTCGGAAACAGCGTAAAAGAGAAGTTTAAAGATCTTATAGATTCTTGCGAACTGTACGATTGCTCTGCTGTAATTTTTGATACTCCGGCAGGAGATCAATTAACAGCCAATTGGGCGATAGAGTATTCCGATACTATAGCGACTTGTATGAGAATTACATATCAATTCAGATACGGCACACTTGACTTTATGCAACGGATTTTACCGCGTTATTGCAATAAAAAGTTTGTACTTGTACCTAATGCAGTGCCGACGGATGACATAGTTGTTGACTGTTTGATTGTAAGTTACGAGAACATCAAACGCGATATTATGGAAATTTTCGGTAGTTTAGATACGCATGGCAATCAAATATGTCTAGATATGGTAGGTAAAGGCGAAGACTTTTTCGGAGTGAACGAAGTGAAACGTTTTAAAATACAGGAAGACGTTTTGTTTAAATTATCGGAAGACTTACTTGCAGAAGATGAAATTAAAGCGATTGAAGCATACAAAAAGGTTGTTAAATGTCTTTTGGGAGACTGATTTATGGATAGAAACGATTGTTTGAAAAAAGTTTCCTTGTTAGTTGCGGACAACGAAGTACGGAAAATTATTTTTAATAATAAATACGGCAATTCGGATTTTTTGACTACTACAGAGGAAATCAATCAGTATTTTTCTAATGTTTTGAATTTGACGTTCGCTTTGATATATGCAAAGTTTAGAAACTGGAAAGAAAATGACGGTAATATAGATATAGACGATTCCGAAATTTACAATTCATATATGCGCGTCAACAAGACATTTTCCGAATTATATACTGAAAAGAATTTAAATTATTCTGTTATAGAGCCCACCATAATGGATGTGCAGTTGGACATACATTCAAGAGGAGTTTTGTGTCAAAGATTGGATTTGTCAGAGATGCTTAATCCGGATTCAAGCAACAGATTCGCGTATTTTGTGCAAAAAGCCAAGATTGCTAGGAATTCTTCACGCGGACTAATGGGGAAAGAGAATCTTAATTCAAAGTATGACGAATTGATAGAATTTTTACGGCTTTTTCCGTATTTACGCAAAATTGATTTGGAATTTGAACCGTTAAAAAATGAATTTAAGAATATTTATGCCGTATTGGAGCTACCGGATTTTGAGAATAAGTTAGATGACGGAACTATTCCTTCTAAACTCAACAAAATACCGTTCGACCGTATAAACAGAATAGTAATTAAAGACGATATAACCGACGAGATTTTAAGTACTAATTTGACTCTTATAAATATCGGGAACGAGTTCTACTATCTGGAAGAAGTAGTCCGCGATAAAGTAGGTAAGGATAGGCGCGAAGTAGCATATTTAAACTATGCCCGTGTCGGTAGCGATAACAGCTATGTCAGAATAAACCTGACTGCCGACGAAAACTATACTGCTCGCAACGGAGAGTTTATTATTGTTTCGCCAACGGCGTATATTACTGTTTTGCGAGATTTGCATATTAGCAGTACAAGGGATAGTAATAAAAAAATTTACATCAAAGATTTTTATGCTATCAATTACCGTTATATCAAACAATTGACGATGTCTGTTTCCGATATTTTAACGGCGGAAAACAAGCTTGCCTTGCGCAATAATTATCAGTTGAAATATCCGGATTTATTTCATCATATGTGGGATACGATTATTGCAATTTTATTTGTCAAAGAGAGTGCTACAAGCGTACTGCAATTCTTATTTTCTGTTGACAACAATACATACGATAAATTGCTTTACAATATTCAAATGCGATTTGGATCAAACGTATTCGACGCCGAAAAACTTAAAGAGGATACAAAGAAAGAAACAGCCCTTGCATTTGAGAGATGGGTAAGCAGGTATTTCGGCGAAAATCATACGGTTACAGACGGAAGCAATAGAGTAATCGACGCGCAGCGTTTGTCTATTACGTCAGAAATCAGAGCATTGAAACTTATAGATTATTTGTCTGAATTACTTAAAATTAACGAATCGCAAGACAATAAATACAAAAGTAAATATCCTCTCAATATCAATTCTCACATACAAATGTTAGAATGGCTTACGAGAGCCGATTTGTCTATTGAGCGTAAAAAGGAACGGGCAACCTCTATTGTACTTAATACGCTGAAAGCATTGTATGTGTTTTATTGCGGATTTTTTAAATATGCCGAAGTTAAAAACGATTTTAGGGAGCGTTCCAGTTTTTATATTTTTTCCGGTAAGGAGATTGACGAATTCCAAAACAGTGCAAATATCGCATTTAGGACAGAGGTTGCCAGTCAGTTAAAGCGTTTAAAAACATTCGGTTCTAGTATAACCGCGGTAGAAAAAGTTTTAGACGAAATTAAAAAGTTGAATGACGAGTGTGTCTTTGTAAAAGGACCTAAGACCAAAAACGAGATTTTACGCACGTTTTTAGGACGCCATTATTTTCTTGATTTCAATCAAATAGGACCATTAAAGGAATTGCTGAAATTTGAAAACGTCAACGAAAAATCTCAAATGGACGAAGCCATTAAAAAAATAATCTATGTTTACGGATATCTGCAAAACGGCAGTGATAAGGAAAGCGGTTTAGACGGTATTTATCCCTATGTCGGAACTTATGAGTATACTCACGAAACTCGCGACGGATATCGAATTGCGCACTTTTCTATTTCTACACCTTCACGCGATGAGAATATCGATGTGGAAGTATTGTCGGAATTCAGGTATTTAATAAACTCTAAATATTATTGTCTGCCAAATAAAATGTGCGGTAGTAACGAAATTAAATTGTGGATAGAACCTACAATTATAGCATACAAAAACTTTGTTATGATAGATGAATATGATTGAGAATTATGAATTGTCGCTATTGTCATTTCAAACCGATTATTGTGAAACAGCGGAATTGATTTATAATACCGACCCGTTTATTTACAGTGATATTTTCGGCGATATGAATAATGCGAAGAAAGTATTGATACGCTCGTTTGAAAATGCAGATAGCGTATTTTATAAAAAAGCAGTATACATTGTAAAGTACAGGCCTACGGACGAAGTAGTTTCGGTAGCTCTGTGTCATTCTAACGATTTTAAGTGGAATGAAGACAGTATGCTTAGGGATTTTGCCAATAGCGGAGTTGTTCCGCCTCGATCGTTTTTTGCCGCATCAGAGTATATGGAAAAAACCTATAATTATCGTAAGTTGGGTTCGTCAATGTGTAATATTTCCGTAAAAGAATCTTTTCGCAGGCGTGGTGTCGGTTTTTATATGCTTGATAGTCTATTGAGTTCAAGCGATGCAGAGATTATAGAATTGACGGTTTTGGAAAACAATATCGCGGCCATTAGGCTTTATGAAAAGTTGGGATTCAAAATAGTGGGCGATGCATTTGACGATTATGGCGGATACAATTTGCCTGCTGTTAAGAGTTATAAAATGATAAGAAATAAACCGCTTTGCGATATTTAAACAAAGGAGAATGGCGCGATGTATTTGGCGTTGGGAATAATTTTTTTAGTTTTGTCCTTAATTGTACTGGGTTTGATGACGTATTTGTTTATCCGTACAATAATTGTAGATAAAGAGCTTGTTTCTAAGAAAAATTTATTGTATCTTATTCCTTCGTTTTTGTTGGGATATTCGTTGTATATTGTAGCGGCTGTGAGCAGTGGCATAAATTTAGATTTCTTTTATTGTTTGTCGCTAATTAACAAAGCATTGGATTTATTCGTGTTTAAACCCGAAACAAATTTGATTTTAGGAATTGCAAAACAGTATCCAATATTTTATGCTGATTTTATAATTGTTGAAATACTGTGCTCTGCAACGGCAATTCTGAGTTTTGTAAGCTTCTTCAGTCAAAGGCTAAAGAACTTTGTTTCTCAAAAAAAACTTTTTCGACATAGTTGCGATATAGTTGTCGGTGTTTCTCATATGGGATTAAAATATGTCCGTACAAATTCTAACAGCATACTTTGGGGAACTAATATCGGCAAAAGCGAATATGCCGATTTAATTAAAAGCGGAACCGTTGTTTTCCGTTCTAAGTTGGACGCTAAATATTTATTGCATAAGCTAAAAAAAGGCAAAGAATATCATATAATAGCTTTTTGCGACTCTAATCAGTCTTATTTGGAGTTGATAAATTTCTTTTCGTTAATAAAAAAGAAATATGATGGTACGCTTTTTATTCATCTGGAAGTGCAGACTGACGAAATAAAAGTAATTAACGAAAAGTTTATTGCCAAAACAGAGCAGAGCGTAGGCGCTTATATAACTTGTTTTAATAAATACGAACTTTTGGCGCGTAAATTTGTTTTTGAATATCCTATGAGTAAGTATTTGCCTCGTTCGTTTTATTTGGATAATTGTGCAATAAAAGAGTCAAAACAGTTAAATGTCGTATTTGTCGGATTCGGCAAAGTCAATTATCGGCTATTTTGTATGACGGCAATGCAGTTTCAGTTTGCCGAATGTGTCGACGGCAGATTGTCGTCAAAGCCCGTGCATTATTATGTAATTGATAATAACGAAAATTCAATGCATAATGAGAATTTTTCTAAAATTTTATACGAAATAAACGAAAAATTTAAAGGATGCGACTTTGAGAAACCTGACAAAATTTGCGATTTAATTACTCCTAAGAAAATAGATGCAAATTCAGTTGAAGCTAAAGAAGTTTTCAAAAAAATAGTCAATGAAGACAGTTATACTTATTTTATCATATCTCTGGATGACGACTTGGTAGATTCTGCTTATGCGCAAACTATAAGAAAATTGCTTGCGGACGAAGAAAATTACCAAATTTTTGTGCGTACTAAGAACGGGAATTGCTCTAAACTTAATGAGTCTAATGACGGTATTGTTTATTTCGGGGACGAGAAAGACGCATATTCAAGAGATTCGATAGTGAACGAGCATTTAACAGAACTTGCTATGCGCATAAACTTGTTATATAACGATACTACAGAATCTGCAAACTGGTCAAGCGGAACAGTACAATCGGAATCAAAGCGAAAGGCAATTTTAGAGAGATTTAAAGAAGCGCAAAACCGTAAAATTATGGTTGAAGAGTGGGGCAAACTGGATGTGGATCAGCAGTTTTCAAATATCTATCATGCTTTGAATATACCGTTTAAACTTGGATTGTTGGGTTTTGGGCTGAGTAAGCAAGACGAAAACTGTACGCGCGTAATAACTAAGGAAGAGTATTTTGACAAATATGTAAATCCCTGCATAAATAGCGGATATAACAATTATTCGTTTTATTTTGAAACCTATTCCAGCAATGTACTTGCCTTTATCGAGCATGCGAGATGGAACGCTTACTATTTGTTGTCCGATTATTCTCAGATGAGCAAAAACACGCTTTTGAGTCGTCAGTATGTTAATGAATACGGTCAAACTGATTTTAAAAGAAGAGACTGCAGTAAAAAACTCCATGCTTGTTTAACAACTTATCACGGGCTTAACGAAATTATTTTATTCTTGTTCTCAAAATTATATCCTGACGAACAAAAGACAATAAGAGAATTAAACAGCGATGGCCGTTTATTGGCTTTGAGTGCAATTTATAATTACGATTATATGACATTGGACGCTTTGTACGATAGATTGCTTACGATAGGACTGCTTGTTGTAGATGAAAACGAGAGTAAATAATAAATACTGTTTACGGCATTCATAATTGAATGCCGTATTTTAAAATCTTTGAATATATTGCTTGACAAGGGGTAAAATTTAAGATAAAATATGCTTGTAAAGTAAATTTGCTTTACATATAGGTACACAAATGGCATTATCTAAATTGCAGTTATCGGAGTTATTGTCTATATACGGCGACTTACTTACAGGTAAGCAAAGAGAGGCTGTTTCTATGTATTGCGATTGCGATTGTTCATTGGCTGAAATTGCAAATGAAACGGGTATTTCCCGCCAAGGTGTTCGCGACGCAATTATAAAGAGTGAGGCTGCGCTTGTAAAGTTTGAAAGCACAATACATTTAGCGCGGTTGATAAAGGATTTGTCTAAAGCAATAAGTAGTGATGATGACAAAGAATTAAAGGAAATTGCTATAAAGTTTATTTCAAAGGAGTAAAAATTGGCTGCTTTCTCTAATTTAACAGATAGAATTAACCATGTTTTTTCTAAATTGAAAAACCGAGGCGCATTGACTGAGTTGGAAATAAAGCAAGCAATGCGCGAAGTCCGCGTTGCATTGTTGGAAGCCGACGTTAATTTTACCGTTGCAAAGGACTTTATTAGCAAAGTTTCCGAACTCGCCGTAGGGGAAGAGGTGTTAAAAAGTCTTACTCCCGGTCAGCAAGTAATCAAAATCGTCAACGAACAATTGATTGAATTGCTTGGTTCAACTCAAAGCAAGTTGGGCGTGTCGCCTAAATTGCCTACTATCATTATGATGTGCGGACTGCAAGGCGCTGGTAAAACAACAATGTGCGGAAAGTTGGCATTGCATTTGCAGAAGCAAGGCAAGCGCGTGCTTCTTTGCGCCGACGACGTATACAGACCTGCGGCAATAAAGCAATTAGAGATTGTTGCAAACAAAGTAAAATCGGGCTTTTTTGAAATGGGGCAGGGCAATCCGACGAAAATTGCCGAAAGCGCTGTAAAATATGCGGAGAAGAACGGTTTCGATACAGTCATTATAGATACGGCGGGACGTTTGCATATAAATCAGGAATTGATGGACGAATTAAAGTCTATTAAGAAAGCGGTAAACGTTTACGAAACTCTCTTGGTTGTCGATTCTATGACAGGTCAGGATGCTGTAAACGTAGCTAAGACTTTTGACGAAGCATTGAATATCAGCGGCGTTATAATGACTAAATTGGACGGAGACACACGCGGCGGAGCAACGCTTTCTATTAAAGCGGTTACAGGCAAACCGATTAAATTTGTCGGCACAGGCGAAAAGCCCGAAGATTTAGAGCCGTTTTATCCCGACAGAATGGCGTCCAGAATATTAGGTATGGGTGATGTGCTGACTCTTATCGAAAAGGCTCAGACAGCTATAGACGAAGAACAAGCTATGAAAATGGCTAAGAAGTTAAAAGAAGCGTCTTTTGATTTGAATGACTTTTTAGAGCAGTTTGAACAGGTTGCAAAAATGGGAGATCTCGATTCGCTTGTCGGAATGATTCCCGGTGCGGGTAGACTCAAATTGGGAGACAAGAAAGTTGACGAAGCGCAGATTAAACGTAACAAAGCGATTATACAATCTATGACAAAAGAAGAACGCAGTAACCCTAAAATTCTCAATTATTCTAGACGCAAGAGAATTGCCGCAGGTTGTGGGCTTGAAGTGCAAGACGTAAACAGGCTTATTAAGCAGTTTGAACAGTCTCGCGATATGATGAAAAAAATGGCTAAGTCAAAACGCTTACCTTTTTAATAAATAAAATATAAATTATAAATACTTTTGGAGGAAAAAACAATGGCAGTAAAAATGAGATTGACAAGAATGGGAGACAAAAAAAGCCCGTTTTACCGTGTAGTAGTAATCGATTCTCACAAGGCACGCGACGGACAATATGTTGATTTGGTCGGAACTTACAATCCGTTAAACGAAGAACTTCATCTTGACGTAGATAAGGCAAAGATATGGATTGCTAACGGAGTTCAACCTACCGAAACAGTAAGAACACTGCTTGTTCGCGAAAATGTGCTTGAGCCCAGAAAAGCGCCTAAAGCGTAATTTGAGGTAAAATATGGTAGAATTAGTTACTTATATAGTTGAGCAACTTGTTGACGACAAGTCTGCAGTTAATGTTACTTCGGCTGAAGAAAACGGGGTAGAGGTTGTTACTATACACGTTGCAGAGAACGATATAGGAAAAGTTATCGGTAAACAAGGCAAAATTGCAATGGCTATTCGCACATTAGCCAAGGCGGTAGGAATTAAAAACGGTAAAAGATACAGTATTGATATTGCCGATTAGATTATTTGCCACAAGCATTATATCTTGTGGCTTTTCTTATAAAAAGATATATCTGCAATATTTTAGAAATAAATTTAAATATATTTAAATACAAAGTAATTGATATGAAAATTGAAATCGGTAAAGTACTTAAAGCGCAGGGAATTAAGGGTGAAATTAAGCTTGTAAGTTACCTCGATGATTCGACGATGCTCAAGAATGTAAAACAATTGTATGTCGGTACTAAAACTTATACTATCGAAAAAATACGTTTTGACGGTGAATTTTGTTATGTTTTACTGGACGGCATTGCCGATAGAAATACGGCGGAAGGGTTGCGTAATTGGTCGGTGTATGCAGACAAAGAGTGTTTGGCGTTAAAAAAAGACAGATATTTTATAACCGATCTCATCGGCTGTAAAGTTACGTTGGAAAACGGCGATATTATAGGTACTGTAAAAGACGTACTGCAGTATGGTGCGGCTGACGTTTTTGTATGCGACAAAGACGGAAAAACCGTTTCTTTTCCATTTTTAAACGATTTAGTGCTTTCGGTAAATGTCGATAATAAAACTATTGCTCTTGCAACTAAACGCTTTTGCGAGGTGGCGGTTTATGAAGATTGAAGTTTTAACTCTTTTTCCCGAAATGTTTGCCGCGCTTGACAGTTCCCTTATGGGCAAGGCAAAGGAAAACGGTATATATGAATTAAACTGTCATAATATCCGAGATTATTCGACTGATAAGCATAAAAAATGTGATGACACGCCGTTTGGCGGAGGAGCGGGTATGGTTATGACTCCTCAGCCGATTCACGATTGTATAAGTTCTGTCGACCCCGAACACAAATCTTTGAGAATTTTTATGTCTCCGCGCGGCAAGCGTTTAGAACAAAAAATTGTCAGGGAATTATCTGAGCAGAATAACATTCTTATTTTGTGCGGGCATTATGAGGGGGTTGATCAACGGATAATAGATATGGACATAGATATGGAATTGTCCATAGGCGATTATGTTTTGTCCGGAGGCGAACTTCCTGCAATGGTTTTGATAGACTCTATTTTGCGTTATGTTCCTAACGTGCTGGGCAACAGTCAATCGACTGCAGACGAATCTTTTTCCGATTCGCTGTTAGAGTATCCACAGTATACAAGACCGCAAGATTTCAACGGTTTAACCGTTCCCGAAGTTTTAATCAGCGGCAATCACAAGAATATCGAGCGGTGGAGAAAAGAACAATCTTTGATGATTACAAAAACTAACCGTCCGGATTTATTGGAGAAAAAATGACAATACAATGGTTTCCGGGGCATATGACAAAAGCCCTACGAATGATGGAAGAAAATGTAAAAATCGTCGACGCTATCGGATACGTTCTAGATGCGCGCGCGCCTGCATCTTGTTTCAATCCGAGTTTTAATAAAATAGTAGGGAATAAACCTTGTGTATTTATTTTGAATAAATGCGATTTGGCAGACGCCGCAAAAATCGA
>Ga0137307_102274_pt1 | contig 13726 bp, 13 predicted proteins | sample NAcewD2O_March_2_FD_97180 | JGI IMG/M metagenome (GOLD analysis project Ga0137307, IMG submission 97180) | Mouse cecal microbial communities from Vienna, Austria - N-Acetylglucosamine amended D2O_March | ecosystem: Host-associated > Mammals > Digestive system > Large intestine > Cecum | place...
ATTTACACTACCGCAACAATATAATAACGGCGGGAAAATCCCGCCGTCTATACATCTATTACAGGTCTTTTTTCAATTATGGTTCACCTCATAACTCCCACGGAAAAAATCCGCCGTAAGTTCTGCAAAACATCCCTGGTTCTCCCATCGGATCCAAAGCGTCCCTTCCGATTCTTTCACAGAGATTTCTGCCCCTTCCCCAAAGGCCCCGAAGGTGCTGCGGAAACGAATCAGCTCTAACTGCTTTTTCACAGAATCTTTTGAAAGGGCCGACTCCACTTCTTCCCGGGTAAGATTTGTCCGGTTAATCTCCTTATGTCCCCCAAACCCTGCTCTTTTCACCGCCTCATGGTCGTTTTTCCCTTCCAAAAGGTCAAGATACCAAACCTGGGGTTTCCCCGGCATAAACATCTGAAGGGCCCTGGCTAAAAGCATTTTTTCCTCCGACTCTCCCAGGGCGGAAAAATAGGCTGCATTCACCTGATAATACATATTTTTCTCCCCGTGGAGATTTTTCACAAAGCCGCCTCTTGATACAATTAAATGAATAAGGTTTTCAATGTCCTCCTCCGGTAAAATTCCCTTTAAATCCAGGAGGGGAATCCCATCGTGGCATCCCAGCATGTTTACCACTTTTAAATCTTTTTCTATGATTTCTTTGGCCCAGGCAGAAAGGAACCTGCTTCTCTTATTCTCTATGGCGTCTATCACAAGGCCGGGCAGAAAGAAATCATAGGTCATATATCCCTTATGACACAGTTTTTCATAAATCTTTTCCTCATAGGCGGCATGTATCTCCGGAAGCAACATCATATGGAAAGGTTCTGCAAGTTCCCGAATCTTTTCCAAAAGATCCCAGGTTCCGGGCTCATTTAAGAAATTTTTCTCCCCCGGTTCTTTGGAAGCGTAGGCAAAGGCGTCCAGACGCACAATAGCTGTCCCGTAACCTGCAATCTTTTTTATGGTGTCTTTATAAAATTCCCATACTTTTTCGGATTTTACATTTAAATCCATCTGTCCAAGATATGTGGGGTAATGCACTTCCTGGTAAAAGGTATTCCAGTAGGGAATCTTTCTGCCATCGGGAAACTGCACCATCAGGATGGGAAGGCCGGGTTTGCGGAAAAACATTTTCTTTAAACAGGATTCCTCCGGCTGTATATATCCCTCCTCTGTCATAGAACCATAGCCCTTCCAGAATTCATTCCAGTTGATAAAAAAATCTTTGTACTCTGACTCCTCCCCCCGATCTACCAAATCCCTAAACTGGGGGGACTGGGCGGAGGCATGGTTTAAGATAAAATCCAGCTTCACATCCATTCCAAGTTTCTTTATCTCCTCCAAATCCTGCCTGTCTGCCAGCTCTTCATTGATATCATAATCTATCACGGAAAAACCCCGGTCCAAATCGGAATGGTATAAACTTGGCAGAATGTAGAAAGAGCCAAACACATCCTTCATCTCATCTCTTTTTAACAGGGAAACCATATCTGATAAACGGCTTCCCACGCTGTCCGGGTATGCATTTAACATGGGCTTATTTTTCATTGACTGCTCCTTCCCCTGTAACGGTAATTTTCGCATTTCCTGCCTGCCTTAACAGCTTTTCCTGCTCTATTTCAAGCACTGTATTTATCAAATCACTGCCGGCATTCTCATCCCTGTTCCGCTTTAACCTCCTGGCCAGGGTTTTCTCCGGCGTACTGTCTATATAGACGGGCAAATCCACTCCCAAGAGATATTCGCTTCCCCCGTGGGTCCACTCAATGAAAAGGATATCTATATGGGAAAAATCCACATCTTCATAAAAAATTTCTCCCTCTTTCCTTCCCATTCTCTTTAAGGTAATCATATTTTCTCCCCCTTTAAATGAGGAGATCACTTTATTTACCTTGTCAAATTCTATTTCTTCCGAGGTGCCAAGATAGTCCCTAAGTCCCTGTTCTCCTTTTTCTTCAAAAATTTTGAGACGCTCTCTGTCGTTATCCATGGGAATCCGTTTTGGATAATGATCCCCGGAGAGGACATAGCAATTTATCCCGTCATTGGCAAAACACTGGCTTAAAACACAGGCCATAGTGGTTTTTCCGCACCCGGAACCCCCGAACAGGCTGATGACCTTCCGTTCTTTCCCGGATTTTACATAATTTTTCATGACACGGTACAATTCTTCTACGGATTCCATCTCCTGAAAGGAAATCTGGTAAGACTCATACTCTGTCTGGGGGGCCGGAAGGGGAATTCCCACTTCCGTCAAAAGAGCGCCGGTGTAAACCTTTCCTTTGTCACTTTCAACATAAAAAGCGTCCCTTTTTAATCCTTTCAGCTTCACATAGGTCACTGGCATATTTCCCGAAACCTCAAGCCTTACAATATTCACAAGGGCTTCCTTTTTATCTTCTGACAGAAACATCCATCCCGCATACCCATCAGCAAAAGGATTGGAAAGGCGGTAATACGCTCCCTGGCAGATTAACTGCTCATACTTTTTGTAGGTTTTAATCTGCTCTCTCACCAGCTGCTTTTCTTCCTCACCTAAAAGCGCCGGATTCAGCTCATATCCAAAAGTCCCTGCCATAGCGGTAATTCCCCTGGTGCAAAGGCTTGTCACTCTCCCCGTCTGGTGATTGGGGACAGCCGAAACATGGGAGCCCACCACGGAAACAGGATAAAAGAAGGAGGAACCATACTGAATCTTTGTCCTGTTTATGGCGTCTGTATTATCACTGCACCAGATCTGGGGCGCATAGTACATCATACCAACGTCAAACCTTCCTCCCCCTCCGGCGCATCCCTCTATCAGCATATCCGGGTATCTCTCTGTTAGTTTTTCCAGAAAATCATAGACTCCAAGAACATAATCGTATGTTACAGTGCCTGCATACACATCCGCCATGCCCCTGTTCATATCCCATTTCACATATTCCACATTGCCCGAATCCAGCACTGCGCAGATCTGGTGAAAAACATAATCTCTTACTTCTTTTCTGGAAAAATCCAAAAGGAGCTGATACCTGGAACGGATGGGGTCTCTGTTCCCTATTTTAAGGGCCCAGTCCGGATGTTTTCTGTAGAGGTCACTGTCCTCATTTACCATCTCCGGCTCAATCCAGATTCCAAACTTCACTCCACAGCTGTTTACCCTGCGGATTAATTCTGCCAGTGTCCCCCCCAGCTTTTCTTCGTTTACATACCAGTCTCCCAGGGAGCTTTTGTCATCGTCTCTCTTTCCAAACCAGCCGTCGTCCATTACCACCATATCCATTCCAAGATCCGCCGCTTCTTTTGCAAGATTTACAATGGTATCCCCGTTGAAATCAAAGTAGGCTGCCTCCCAGCTATTTAAAAGCACCGGCCGGGGGCGGTTTGCAAATTTTCCCCTGCACACATGGTTACGGATACAGGAGTGGTATTTGTGGGACAGTTCCGCAAAACCATTCTGTGAGTATGATAAAATAACCTCCGGCACAAAAAACTCCTGCCCCACTTCAAGGGGATAGGAAAACAGCGCACTGCCCAGGCCCATAATCACTCTGGTCTGGTCAATCTGGTCTTTTTCCACTTCACAGAGGAAATTTCCGCTGTATACGAAAAGCATGCCGTAACAGCTCCCAAAATCCTCCGTGGCATCTCTGTCCGCCAATATTACAGCCGGATTGTACTGATGGCTGGACATCCCTCTCCTGCTGCCGAAAGCTGTGGTTCCATGACCCAGGGGGGTGCGCTCCATATTTCTCTCCATGGTATGCCTGCCGTAAAATTTAACCACATCAAAATCTCCTGTGAGAAAATCCAAGCATGCCCCTGAGGCTTTTTTCAGGGTCACTTTGTGTTCCCCCACATTTCGGATTACCGCACTTCTTGTAATGATGTCCTCCTCCTCTAAAACGCCGTAGAGAAGGCTCACTTCCACCTGGCTCACCCTGTCTTTTAACACAATTTCAAGGGTCTTTGCATCCTCCCCTGACCACACCGCCGGAAGTCCTTTTAAACTGTACTTTCCCTGGCGGATTTCATAGCGGGAAAAGGTCAGGTTACAACACCGGGAACCATCGCTGTTTTCTATGTTAAGGGCGTAATTCCTGTAGTCCCCGCTCCCCAGGGTAGGGTACTCCTGGGGAAGGGTATCTAAAGAATAAGTTTTGTCGTTTCCTGCGGCATAGGGATTTCCCGAAAACCCCCTGTCCGCAAAAGTCAGCATATCATCTGCAAAACCGATGTTTCTTGCTCCATAGTATAAATGCAGAAGATAACCATATTTATCCACCTGCATCTGATAGGTTGTATTTTTTGTGTGCAGGGTAAAAATATTTTTATTCTGATTATAAATGATGGACATAATGCATCTCCTGTAATTATTTCTATCCTTTCACTGCCCCGTTGGCCACACCGTTTAAAATCTGTTTCTGGCAAATGATATAAAATACCAGAATCGGTATCAAAGCCAGAATATAGGAAGAAAAGGCCAGGTTGTAATTTGTGCCGAACTGAGTCTGGAAATTAAGCTGGGCCAAAGGCAGGGTATTCTGCCCGGTTCCTGACATAATCACCAGGGGGGTCATTACGTCATTCCATGTGCCAAGGGCTGTTAAAATGGCAACTGTGGCGTGCATAGGCTTCATCATGGGAAATACGATGGTCCAGTAAGTTTTCCATGTGCTTGCCCCGTCAATATCCGCAGCCTCCTCCAAAGCCACGGGGATATTTTTTAAATATCCCGTATACAAAAGCACATTCATGGGCATATAAAATACAAGATACAAAAGAATCACACCTGCCCGGTTTCCCAGCCCCATCTGGGCCGTCTGCTTCACCAGAGGCATCATAAGAATGGAAAAGGGCACAAACATACCGCTTACAATATAAAGGTAAATCAGCCGGAAGCTTTTCTTTGCCGCCATGCTTCTTCCAATTACATAGCCGGCAATAGAATGAATCAAAATGGAAAGCGCTATGGTAACCAGGGTAATCAGAAGACTGTTTCCCAGGGAATGCCAGAAATCCGTTACTTCCATAGCCTGCCGGAAATTCTCAAGGCTGAAATGTGCGGGAAGGGCCAAAGCCCCCGCCACATCATTAGTCATCTCGCTGGGCTGCTTAAAGGCAATGACAAATGCCATATATAAGGGGAAAAATACAGTCACCGTCCCTAAGACCAAAACAATGGTCAGCACCCAATTTGTTTTCTGCGTTTTTTCCATCATAGCTGCTCCTCCTTTTTATTCATAATGGTCATCTGGAAAATAGAAATCGCCACAATCACAAAGAAGAATATCACTGCATTGGCGCTCTGGAAGCCAAACTGTCCCCCGTCCATACCGTTTTTGTATATTAAATACGAAATGGATTCCGTGCTCTGGGCAGGCCCTCCTTTTGTCAAAGACATGATCTGGTCAAATACCATAAGTAAATTTTTTGTGCTGAGTACCAGATTAATGGTTACAAAGGGAATCACAAGGGGAAAAGTAACGCTCCAGAACTCTTTCCACTTGCTGGCCCCATCCAGCATACTGGCCTCATACACTTCCTGGGGAACTGTCTGCAGCCCCGAAATGTATATAATGGTATTCATGGCAACCGCCTGCCATACGCCTACCACCAAAACGCCTATCCAGGCATACTTTTCACTGGCAAGGATACTGTTTTTCATCCAGCCGGTATCCCATGCCATCCCCACAGCAGGGAGAATATAAGTAAAGATAAAGCTGAAAATATAACCGATGACCAGGCCGCCTAAAATATTTGGCACAAAGTAAATTCCCCTCAGAGCACTTTTAAAACGGATGCAGCTGTTTAATCCCAGGGCCATAACAAGGCTTAAGACATTTACAAGCACCGTACCTGCCAGGGCATATTTAAATGTGAAGAGATAACTTTTTCCCACTCTGGCGTCAGAAAAAAGATCCATGTAATTCCTTAGTCCCACATAGTCATAGGAGCCGTAACCTCTGTAATTGGTAAAACTGTAAATCATTCCCTTTATCATGGGCAAGGTGTTAAAAGCAAAAAACAAAATAAGTACCGGTATAATCACTGCCCAAAATGTTTTGTCCCGGTTTGTCATCTTACTTTTCATTTTCCATCCTCCCTTTCTTTCTGATACTGCTGCACTTTCCGGATTAAATCTCTGTTGTACCGTTTCCAGTCCGAATCAAATTGAGCCAGAAAAATATCTGCCGCATTGTCGCTCTCATTAAGCAAAAACGTCTGAATCATAGCGTCAACGCTCATTTCACTGGGGTAATGGTGATCTTGGAAATCCGCCATTCTGTCCCCCTCTATGTAATTTTTCATATCCAAAAGCTCCCCGGGAATATCAAAATCTCCCTCCTTGCAGGCAATCCCCCCCTGATTATCCAGATAAACCTGAATGGTTTCGTCTTCATACAAAAACCGCAGCACCTCATATACCGCTTCCTTATTCTCACAGTCTTTCATCACACAAAACTGTAAATCAATACCGGAATTTAACACATTGTCCGCCTCATTTTCATTTGCCGGAAATGGGAAAGAACCGATATTCAAGTCCGGATTTACCGATAAAATCTGGGGAATGGCATAACTTCCGATGGGATACATAGCGGATTCACCTCTGGCAAATGCCGTACAGGCGTCATTGTAGCTGTAGGCATAAGGGTTCGGCTCCCCGAAGCTTAAAAGCTCCCTCATTTTATCCGCAACTTCCCGGTATTCCTCCGAAAAAGTAGTATTTCCCAGATTTACCTCATTGCAGGTGTCCGAATCGGACAACCCAACTGCCAGGGCATTCCAGGGGGCAAGACAAGTCCAGGTATCCTTATAACCGAAATACAAGGGCAGCATTCCCTCTGCCTCAATCTCTTTACACAGGGAAACAAAATCATTCCAAGTCTCAGGCACTTCCCACCCCTGTTTTTCAAACAGATCTTTGTTGTAAAGAATCCCTGCTGCATTTGCGGCGTAGGGCAGGCAGTAAACTCCCTCTCTAGGAACAAACTCCAGTTCCTTACTCATATCCTGATAGGACTGTTTTACGGATGTTACTTCCTCCAAATCGGAAATGTCCAGAAACAAATCCGCATCCAGGAAATTGGAATAATTAATATCCCCGCCGATTCCCACAATCTGAGGATAATCCTCTCGGATAAATCGTGTTTTTAAAATTGTCATAGCCTCATTGGGGGAATCAATCGTAAGATGGATATCCTGGTGAGTCTCATTGAAGCGGTCCTGGATTTTTTCAAAAGCTTCCACCGCCTCCGGCTTGTAAGATACCAACTCTACCTCCACTTTTCCCTCTGTTTCACTCCCTGCGCAGCCTGCAAGACCTGTAATTCCCACAGCCATAAAAACCATCGCCGTCCATCTTCGGGCAATCTTCCTTTTTGACATATTTTTCTCTCCTTTCCCCTGGTTTTACAGTCTTTTTTCTTGATAAAAGCATTTTAACATACCAATATGCTATCATAAATATCCGTATTTTTTGATTTTTATACCACAATGCAATATTTTGTGCTATAATTGTATATGACAACGCATTTTGGTATATTTGTTGGAAAAGGAGTGGATATGAGCAATATATTTTTTAATATTTTTCCCAATGAAAACTTTATAGATTTGTGCATGTACCAGTACGGATATGAACAGTGCGACCCAGGACACTCCTTCGGGCCTGTAAAAAGAAACCATTATCTGTTCCACTATATTATTTCCGGCACCGGAACCCTTATGGCGGATAATGCAAAAGGAGTCACCCAGACTTATTCCATAAAAAGCGGTCAGGGATTTTTGATTTTTCCGGGACAAATCAATACCTATTTTGCAGATGACAATCTTCCCTGGGAATATTTCTGGATAGAATTTGACGGCCTTCGGGTAAAAGAAGCCCTTGACTTAACAGAGCTGTCCAAAAACACTCCTGTCTACCGCTCCCGCTCCAAAGACCTCCGGGAGGAGATGGTAAAGGAAATGGATTACATTGTCCATCATGAAAAAGAATCCCCTTTTCATCTCATTGGCCACCTGTATCTTTTTTTTGACTGCCTCACCCGGTCCGCAAAGACACAGACTCTGGTGAAAAGCAGCAAAATGAGGGACTACTACATAAAAGAAGCCATCCATTATATGGAGCAGAACTTTCAAAATAATATTACTATTGAGGATATTGCCGCAGTGTGCGGAATCAACCGCAGTTATTTTGGAAAAATATTTAAGAATTCCACGGGGCGTTCCCCCCAGGAGTTTTTAATGAATTACAGAATGGTGAAAGCCACGGAACTGTTAAAGCTGACCTCCCTTTCCATTGCAGATATCGGCTCTGCAGTTGGATATGAAAATCAGCTTCATTTTTCCCGTGCCTTTAAAAATGTATATGGCATTTCACCAAGAGAATGGCGAAACCAACATAAAATGTGACAAACTCATGCAACTTCACCTCTTTCTTCTAAATTTAGGGAAAAGGTGATTTCATCATCGCTTCCTTAGCTTTCGTATACTCAAAAACTGCTTTTATTACAAGAAATAAATTTTAATTTAATGTGTCTGGAAATATACCGTCATAATGGTATACTAATCTTAACACATCAAAAGGAGGTCTTATGCCATGCTGAAAATGGTGATCCGCATGGATGGTGATAAAATTAATATTGAAAAAAATACCGTCTGGAGGGAATATACAAGACAATTGACAACACGTTTATCCAAATGGGCTTTCCCCGCAGGGAAGATGCCTCCGGCTCCTTGGTATATCTGGACAATGGGCACGACAAAGATTACGGACGGTTTGGGAAAATTGTCAATACCCTGAAAAAGCAGGCATGGTTTATGGATAATGTAAAGGTCTGGCTTTTATGCGATAGTGATGATTCGGACAGTTCGGATGATTATAACGTGGAAGATTTGCTAAGCCATTACAGACAAAAATTTCCCTGGATTGGAAACGGCGTCAATAAAATCGATGTTACCAATATCGGACGTCAGCATGATTTGACGGAATTGTTGAAGCCGACAGCGCCTATTGAGATAGACAGTTCCATTCTTCTTACAGAAAATACTGAGTCAGCCACAGAAAACGGACACTAAAATTCCCGCGCCTCATCAAACCACTGCTCCCATGCCGAAAAACATTCCACAAAAGACTACTTCAAATGAAATAATTCTTTTACCATACGAAACATTTCATCCTGTCTTTTCAATCCGTCATTGACAATACACGGAACTGCATTTTCTTCACATTCTGCTTTTATTTGTTTCGCAAACAAAATATCCCGTTCCATCCAGTTATGAAAAGCCTGTTGTTTGTCTGAACACCCTTCCAGAATATATGGAACCCATTCTCGCTCTTTATAATGTGATATCTGAAAATCTGGTGTTGGAATGATGGAAATGTATTCCTTTTTTTTGTATTTCACCATTACATTTGGAGTATATGCAGCCCCTTCGGTTACAATAAAATCAGCATCGATTTTATTCAAATATTCAAACACCAATTCTGATATTTCATCATAGATAAGAAATTCATCTTTACATTGTATCAATGGTTCTCTCATCCAAATTTCATCCGGTGTCATAGCTATACTTTTTTTGCATACAGGATATCCCTTTTCTGCCGCAGTATCGGTAAATTTATCTAAAAAATCATCAACCTTGAAATAATATGCACCATATGCCTTTGAAATTCGTTCAGCAACCGTACTCTTTCCGCTGCAAGGCGATCCCCCTATAAAAAGAACTCTTTTATTCATGCCTTTACCCCTCCTTCTCCTGAGAGCTTTCCTCCTCTATCGGCTCCCTGGTGCCATAACTGTCAATATAGCTGTTTACATCTTTTTTAAACTGCTCCCATGCGGAAGGGTATTCTACAAAATATTTAGGACAGTTTTTCCCCGTCACATCATAATGGCGGATGACATCCGAAGAATTTAAGCCGTAGCGCCCCATAAGCCACGCAGTAAGATGTACCAGTGTTTTGTATGTACTGTCGGTAAATTTCCCCGTCTCGTCGGGAATACAGCACTCAATGGAAATGGTATCGGAATTTCTGTCATTGGAGGCGTAGGCCACCTCATTGCAGGGCACGCACTGAATTAGCTCCCCCTCAATTCCAATGACAAAATGGCTGCTGACAGAAGTCTCCCCGGAGACAGAAAGCCCCTGGAAATAATCTCTGTTATTCTGGGCGCTGGTGCCTGGGTTTGCCGTATAGTGCACCACAATCCCATTCACTTTCTCAAGGGGAATCCCGGGCCTGGAATACTCATTTACATCTAAAAGCTGCACGTCATAATCCGGCGGCGTCTTTACCGTCTTAGGGGGAAGAATTACCTCTTTTACCGTAGGTTTCCCGCTTTTTTTCAACAGAATCCCCCGAACCTGGACTGCGGTGACAGCCAGTATCACAACAAGAAAAACCCCCAGAGTCAGTTTTAAGACAGCTTCCCTCTGGCGTTTTTTCCGCCGTTTCGCCCGGCGCAGCGCCCTTCGCTGTTCATATTCCAAATCTTCCTTCCTGTCGTCCGCACCCATATTCCTACATATCCCCCGGATTTTTCATATCTTTTAAAATGTCAAAACAGTCAAACGTCCTAAAATAATCTTCCGGTGTCTCCCTGCGGCGGATAAGCTTAAAACTTCCGTCCTCCTTTAATAAAATCTCCGCAGATTTCAATTTGCCGTTGTAGTTATACCCCATGGAAAACCCGTGGGCGCCGGTGTCGTGGATCACCAGCAGATCCCCCTTATCTACTTTGGGCAGCATCCTGTCAATGGCAAACTTATCGTTATTCTCACAGAGGGAGCCTGTCACGTCATACTTATGGTCACAGGGTGCGTTTTCCTTTCCCATAACCGTAATGTGATGGTATGCCCCATACATGGCGGGGCGCATTAAATTCACTGCGCAGGCGTCTGTTCCGATGTACTCTTTATAAGTGTGCTTTTCATGGATGGCTTTTGTCACCAGACAGCCGTAAGGCCCCATCATAAAACGCCCCATCTCTGTGTAAATGGCCACATCAGAAAGCCCGGCGGGAACTAAGATTTCCTCATAGACTTTCCGCACTCCCTCCCCAATCACCCGGATATCGTTTGGGGTTTTATCCTCCTCGTAGGGGATGCCCACCCCTCCGGAGAGGTTGATAAAGCGGATATCGCAGCCCGTCTCCTCCTTCAGTTCCACCACCAATTCAAACAAAGTCTTTGCCAGCATGGGATAATACTCGTTTGTCACCGTATTGCTGGCAAGAAAAGCGTGGACGCCAAAATATTTTGCACCTTTCTCTTTTAAAATTTTAAATCCTTCAAAGAGCTGGTCTTTTGTGAATCCATATTTGGAATCTCCGGGATTATCCATAATGCCGTTGCTCATCTGAAAAATTCCCCCGGGATTAAATCGGCAGCTAATCCTCTCCGGGATATGGCCGATGGTCTTCTCTAAAAATTCTATGTGGGTAAAGTCGTCCAAATTAATGGTTGCGCCGATTTTATCTGCAAAAACAAATTCTTCCGCCGGAGTGTCGTTGGAGGAAAACATAATCTCCTCCCCGGAAAACCCCAGGGCGTCAGATAACATAAGTTCCGTCATGGAAGAGCAGTCCACGCCGCATCCGTATTCTTTTAATATATTGATTAAAAAGGGATTTGCATTGGCTTTTACCGCATAATATTCCCGGAATCCCTTATTCCAGGCAAATGCCTCCTTCACTGCCCTGGCATTTTCCCGGATTCCCTTTTCGTCATAGAGATGAAAAGGGGTGGGGTAGGTTACCGTTATCTCATCCAACTTTTCTTTTGTAACAAAGGGTTGTTTTTTCACTTTAGTATCTCCTCTCTCTAGAAAAGAGGGTATGCCTTGGCATACCCTCTCTGGTATCAACTGGTTTTTAAGAGGGCCAGAAAACATCCCGGCCAATCTCATCTCCAAGCTCTTCAATCACTTTTTTTGCCAGCTCTGCTTTACCCAAGTGGGTGATAATCACACAAACTTCTTTTGCCCCGTTATACCGTTTCCGCTTCATAACGGACACCTTTTCCCACTCTTCCGCATATGGCACGCCGGCTTTCATCAGGGCGTACATCACTTTTTCCTTGACATTTAAATCTGCCACCCGGCACAATTCTGTATCTGTCGCTGTTTTCATATCACACCAAAACCTATTCTGCCAAATTGCCCGCTTCCTCCCCATGCTCAACTCTGTGCATAGAGAATTTATCCATATCATACTGGCCTAAGTTGCCCACGATAGTCCGGGCATCCGCCTGCTCAATTAAAGCATCTCTGTCCTTCTTTGAAAGCATCTGGTCTTTAAATGCACTGGGGCCGCCTACGCAGCCTCCCACACAGGCCATACCTTCGATAAAGTCCTCCGTCAGTTTTCCCGCTTTCAGCATAAGGAGAGCTTTCTTACACTCTGCCGCACCGTTAGCCTTGCACACCTTGGGATCACAGTCGTAATCTTTTTCCTTCATGTACTCCAACACTGCCGCTGTAACACCGCCGGAATTTCCAAAACGTTTTCCGTAGGTGGAAGACTCCTGGTAATTGTTATCTGCCGGAAGCAGTTCCACTCCTTTTGCCTTCATAATGGCGCGAACCTCGCTGTATGTTAAGGCATAATCCACATTCCCCTCAATGTTGTGGTCTTTCGCCTCGGATTTCTTTGCAATACATGGCCCGATAAATACGGTAACCGCATTGGGCTGTTTCGCTTTAATCATACGGGAAACTGCGCACATGGGGGATACTGCTGTGGAAACCTTGTCAAGTAGTTCCGGATAATGGTTTTTAATCATATTTACAAAACCGGGACAGCAGGATGTGGTCTTCTTCTCACCCTTCTGGTATGCCTCATACCACTCGTCTCCCTCTGCCTGGGTTGTCATATCCCCTCCAAGGCCGGCCTCAATCAAATCGTCAAACCCTACAAGTTTTGCCGCCTTTTTCCAGCTTTCCATCGTGATATCCTGACCAAACTGTCCCTCTGTGGCAGGAGCCAAAATGGCATAGACAGGTTTGTCGGATTTAATAGCTTCTATCACATCCACAATAAATGTTTTGGAACCAATGGCACCAAAAGGACATTTATGTATGCACAGGCCGCAGCGGATGCATTTCTTCTCATCAATGACAGAAATGCCGTTTTCGTCATATGTAATAGCGTTTACCGGACAATTATATTTACAGGGACGTTTCAATCCCGCAATAGCGTGGTATGGACATGCACTGGCGCACTTGCCGCACTCCTTACACTTGGATGCATCAATATGGGAACGCTTTTCCCCAATAGAAATGGCTCCGAATTTGCAGGCATTGATACACGCCTTTCCAATACAGTTCTGACAGTTATCCGTTACCACATAACTGGAAATGGGGCAGTCCTCACAGGCGGAACTGATAACCTGAATAATATTCCCGTCATCCACCGGCCCCGGGGCTTTTCCTTCTGCAAGGCGAACCCGCTGGCGGATAATTTCTCTCTCTTTGTAAATACAGCACCGAAACTGAGGCTTAGGGCCCGGAACCAGTTTTCCTGCAATATGTTCTTTCTCCTGGTCTAATGTTCCGGCAAATGCTAATTTAGCCACTTCATACAAAACTTCATGTTTAATTTTAATTACATTTTCGTCAGCGTACATGGTTCTCTCCTTTTTTCCTGATTTTATATGGCTCTGCTATTATAACATCATCATGTTTTTTTTTCAAGAGATGGCATGAACTTCCTTTTGCAACCTTTATCCTGAATTATTCACG
>Ga0137307_102276_pt1 | contig 13725 bp, 9 predicted proteins | sample NAcewD2O_March_2_FD_97180 | JGI IMG/M metagenome (GOLD analysis project Ga0137307, IMG submission 97180) | Mouse cecal microbial communities from Vienna, Austria - N-Acetylglucosamine amended D2O_March | ecosystem: Host-associated > Mammals > Digestive system > Large intestine > Cecum | place...
TGGATGAGTGACGAACGACGCAGCTCGCTCCATTTCGGGGTGTCACCCTTCGAGAAGTCGAGTGCCGGATTGAAATTCAGTGACTTGAGCAGGGTCCTGTCCTGTGTGAACACATAGGATCCGGAAACCCTGTTCTGGGCATACTGCACCACCGAGTCGCCCGAGAAGTCGAGCCATTGGTAGCGTCCCTGTAGGTTGTCCGTTATCGGTACGGCCTTGAACCATGCGTCAACTCCCTCGACACCGCCCGGAGAGCGGGCAAGGAGCAACAGCGCAGACAAACCACACAGGCCTGAAAAGAGTAGCACTTTTTTCATAAGCAAGTGATGTTAGGGGGTTAGACATTGGATATTATAATTTTTGGTTTATCTGCTTTAGGTCAGGCCTGTTCCAATCGGCGGGAGCGATGAACATGTCAAGGTTGCCCGCAATCGAATACCTTGTTGGCCTGAACCATGTTGCAAAGATAATTGAAAAAAGATAACGCTTATCATTATTTCAACTTTAATTTGCTAATTTTAATGATTTTTAACTATCAGCCTATTGCAATTCCCATTCCACCCCTAAGAAACCGCTCGAATAGTCGGGCTATATCTTGAAATAAATACATCTAATCCATACTATAAGGGTTATATATGGTATTCTCAATCAATGTGCGCATCCTGCCTGATTCCAGACCTTGAATCTATATTGCATCTTAGCCCTGTTGATTCCGGCCTTCAGAATACCCACTTACAATACGCCCGTATTGTATTGCATGAATGTGAAAATGGAGCCTGGCTTCTGCCAGACCCCATTTTTCACACTCATAATTATAGTCTTGGATTTCTCATCCCATTAATTGGGACGGCGGAGCGATACATCGAGAGTGGCTCTGCAACCATAGACTTCTTATTGCCCTTGGATGTAGTCTCATCAACCGAAACCTTATGCCCTTCCTTCCCTTGCCTGTTTTCCTCGCCGTCCTGTTCCTCTTGCTTTGGTGTCAATTCTGCGGTGATTTTGCGGTCGAGGGCGGCGAGGTCGGATTTGAGTTGCTTCAACTCGTCCTCTTTGCCCCACTGCTTGGCTACGATGGATTCGAGTTGGGGTACGTCGGCTTTGAGTTTGGCAGTGCGTTCCTCGTACTGAGCGATGATACCGGGTATCTTCTCCAGAGCGTTGACGAAGTTCATACAGGCGGCATGGGTGTCCGACATTGCGATGAAGCCGTTGTTGTACTTATATTTGTAGTTGCCCTCGACTACAAATCGGTTCTGTACGGATTCCTTGCCGTCAACAACTGTGCGCTCCGAGATAATGCTGATGGGAAAGCCATAGATTTCTCCGATGCGCTTGTACTGACCGTGAGTGTCAGTTTTCAGAGCCAGACCTTGCAGATGGATACCCATGTTCTGCTCGTCACGGAGGTTGCAGGTGTCGATAGTGAGATTGTTGACGGGGTTGCCGTCCTTGTCTCGTCTAACTACCGATTGATACCGGGCAGCATCCCCCTTCATACGACTGATTGCCGCCTCGTTGTTGGCAATGTCGTGGCTTATGGTCTGAAGCCTGAACTTGGAATCGGAAATGCCCTTGTTGTGGGCTTTGCGCTCAGACTCCAGTGCCGCGATGCGTTTTTCAAGTTTAGCCTTTTCGAGAAGGTCAGTGTTGCCACTGAGGATAGCCATGTACTCCGAGAAGTTCATACCGTTTTTCTCATCCATTGCACCCTCGTCGATGGTACGCGCTCCGAGTGCGCCGGATTTGAGCTGGTCGATGAATGTCGCCTTACAGTGAAGAAGATTGAACTTGTAGGAGTCCAGAGATTTCTCCACCGCATAGATGATAACATCAACCTTATTATCAGCATATAACTTGGCGATCTCGTTTCCGGCTCGTATGGCTCTGCCATCCCTCTGAGTTAAGTCAGAGGGACGCCACGGCGTATCCAAATGATGAATACAAACCGCTCTCTGTTGGGCATTTACGCCTGTTCCGAGCATTGAAGTCGAGCCAAACAATACTCTCACATCGCCGCTGTTCATAGCCTCGATGACCGCTTTCCTTGACCTCTCTGTCTTACACTCCTGAATGAAGCGTATTTCATGAGCCGGAATACCATAATCTTCTATCAGTTTTCGTTTGATTTCGGAATAGACATTCCACTCGCCGGGCTTATAAGTTCCCAAATCGCTGAAAACAAACTGTGTACCACGTTGAGCATCGTATTTTTTGTAATACTCAGCAATCATCTTGGCACAGTACGAGGCCTTGTTGTTCGGGTCATCCTCATAACTGGGGTCTATCATACGCATATCAAGAGCCATCTTGCGGGCATAGTCAGTGGCGATGAGCATCTTTGCCTTTTCCTCCGTTTCAGACAGTGGCGCTCTGCCGAGTATAGTGGCGTCGCCACTCTCGGCAAACTTCATCAGTTTCTCAATAAAGGCTTCCTGCTGCGTTGTAGGCGGGATATTGTGAAGAATCTCGTTCTTCATAGGTCTATCCACTCCCACATCTTCAGCAGTGCGGTAGTCGGTGATTTCATTGTAGAAAGCAGCCAGCTCCGGTACCTTGATGAAGTAGCGGAAACGCTCCTTTGCCACTATATGATTTGTGACATTGAACTCGAAGTCGGTGGTCTTCTTGGCGAAGATTGCCGCCCATGCGTCGAAGCATCGAATCTCCTGTCTTTCAAGCTCATTCGGGCGGAGATACTTGAATAACAGGTACAACTCTGTAAGCGAGTTGCTGATTGTAGTACCCGACAGGAATGTCGCTCCCAAATCCTTACCTGTTCTCTCTTGAATGGTACGGATTGCGTAGAGAAGATTCAGCGCACGTTGTGAGCCTTCCGAGTTGCCCAACCCCGCCACTCTATCATGGCGGGTATTGAACATAAGGTTCTTGAACTGATGCGATTCGTCAACAAAAATGTGGTCGATACCCATCTGCTTGAAGTCAACGACAGCGTCTCTGTTTTGGTCCATCTGGTACTGAATGGTCGCAATCTTGGCGGTCAGGTTTTCCTTACGCTTGATTAGACCTTTCAACATACCACGACTTACGTCGTGACCCTGCTGTTTCAGCACTTCGAGGTTTTCTTCAACCGTATCAAGTTCAGCCTGAAGAATTTGCTGCTGCATCTCCGGCGACTGCGGTATCTTGCCGAACTGGTCGTGCGACATTATTACACAGTCATAGTCGTTGTTCTTGATCTGGTTGAAGAACGCCACGCGGTTGTCAGCCTTGAAACTCTTTTCATCGGCGAACAAGATACGGGCATTGGGATAGGCAGACTGATAAGTCATGGCAATCTCGGCTACATTGGCTTTAAGACCGATAATCATCGGTTTGTGTGCCAGTCCGAGACGCTTCATTTCATGTGCTGCTATGCACATTATCAGTGTCTTGCCGGTACCACAGGCTAAGCACGTAGCGCCTTGCCGTCTTTTCAGACGGCAGGTTTCCACATACTCGCCACCGAACCGTACGTACACGTCTCCATGTATACGGCTCTCCATGTTCATTCTCAGTCTATTAGTGTGCATGAATTTTGCGATAACAACATTCACATACTGCCATTGTTTTCCTTTTTCGGGCAATCATGAGTTTTTCCCATGGTTGTTTGCCCTCCAAATCCTTGAGCTTACGGACATGTACCATTTTAAGGTTTTCTTCCGCTCCGCAGTATTCACACTTACCTGCCTTCAACCTTGCCATTAGGCTTGTAGGTTGCATGGCACGGTAGCTGGACTCGATGTGCGCATCATCGATGCGTGCATCTTTCTTTCGCTTAAACCCGTCATGATAGAATTCGCGTGTATGCACTTTGCCCTTGCTGTCTTCGTACTCCACTCTGAAGATTTTATCCCTCGTATATTTGCGGATAATCTTTCTTAGTGTGGAATTGTACTTGGACGACAGAGTCTTACACATGCTTTCTTTCATGATTCCATGAAACTTGCCGAGGATATTGACATTATTGGCAATACAGTAATAATTGTAAAGTCCTCTGATTTCAGAATTGTATCTGTTCAGAATTTCCAAATCATCATTACTGCGTAGATAGGGGCGTGAGGTGGATTCCCATACTTCCTTGCCGTTTTTGACTGTTATCTGCATTGCCCCGTATTCAAGAAGTTTCTTTCTCATAACTTCCATAGGCATTCTGACAACTGTCTTATGGTCAAGTGAGCGTTTGGGAAGACCCTTTGCACCTTTAGCCGTGCTTGTCTTCTCCGTGTTACGGATAGTGACCTCATAGCCAAGGAACTTTGCTACGTCATGCCCGTTAGTTATCAGTGTCTTCTCATCCGAGAGTTGCAGTTTCAACTGTTCAAGCAGGAAGATTTTTATATCCTCCTTAATCCTTACGCAGTCTTCCTTGCTTCCAATGACACTGATAAGAAAGTCATCAGCATAGCGTACATACCTCATGCGTCTGAAATCCTCATCCATATCAAGGGTGGCAGGCAGTTTTTGCATTTCCCTATGGTAGAATTTTATTTCCTCCATGAGCGTACGCCTTTTCTGCTCATCCTTTTCGGCTTTAAGTTTCCTTACTCGTTTGTCCTTGCGGCTCGCTATCCTTTTGTATTCAGGATTGCGTTTCCGCGCCTTGCCCTTGTTGAACTTCGAGATATATTCCACCATATACTTATCCAGCTTATCAAGGTAGATATTCGCCAGTATAGGACTGATGATACCTCCTTGGGGAGTACCATTGTAAGTATGGTGAAATGTCCATTGTTCCAAATATCCTGCTTTCAAGAACTTACGAATAAGACGGAGGAAACGCTCGTCCGAGATGCGCTCCGAAAGAATCCCTATCATAATATCATGGTCGATATTGTCAAAGAATCCTTTGATGTCGCCCTCTATGAACCATCTCGTACCGTCAAATCCTTCCATGATTGAAGCCATTGCCGTATGACAACTGCGATGCGGTCTGAACCCGTGGGAGCATTTTTCAAAACTGCCCTCGTAGATGGATTCAAGAATCATCTGCACGACTTTCTGAACGAGCTTGTCCTCAAAGGCAGGAATACCGAGAGGGCGTTGCTTGCCGTTCTTCTTGGGTATGTAAATTCTTTTGGCAGGGTGCGGTTGATAACTTTCATCCCGCAACTTGGCAATGATGGACTTTATGCGTTTGACGCTCATGCCACTGATGGTCTGACCGTCTGTGCCTTTCGTCATGTTGCCCGTTTTATGGGACATCATCTGATAGGCATCCGCATACAGATTCTCGTTGAACAACAATCGGTAAAGCCGTTCAAACTTGTAGTTTGGGTTTTGGCTGTGCCCAGCCAGACTGTTTAATACATTCTCAGAATTTCTCATAATGTCTCACACATCATTCGTTAAACATATTAAAATAATAAACACTGTCTTCCTTCGCCATGTACGAGGCTTTCCCTCGTTCGGACTACTACGAAGACTCTGTTACCTTGCCGAATATTCAGGGAACGATATTCCCATAGCCTACCTCTGTAGGCGTTTCGGTTTAGGTAATCCCCATTTAGACATATAGCAACATAGCATGATAGATTGTCGGATGCGACGTTCGCCCTTTTCCGCTTATCGCGGCTGACCTGCAATCGGTTTTCGGCTCTCATGCCCGAAGTCGGTAGGCAGAAGTATTGCAGAACGACCGTATTAACTATCTTCGGTCGATGCTTACCATTTAGCGTCTCGGACTGTCGTTCAAACAGTGTAGTCTTCATCCTCATATCTATCGTTTCATTTAGACATTCAGTAGCAGCACGATAGTTAGCTGACTTATGCCGTTTCCAACATGCGACACTCCCCACCGCCTTTCGGCTGAGTGGATAAGTTGGCTAATGACCGGCGTTGAAAACCCTTGCCGGGTAGGTTGCTAATCCTACATTTACTATATGCCCTTATGGGCGCAGAACCTCGTGGTCGCATATCCCTCCGCCGTTCTGTTTCAGCATCCATACACAGTCTTTCTGCGACTGATATATTGAGCTGATACCGAACTGTTCTCCCAACATTTTCATGTTGAGGTCAGGAAACGTCTGATGTGAGCCGTCGTAGTGCGGGCGCACGAAACAGTTGAACTTGCGGTTATACAATGCCACAAGTTTATCCTTGAAATCGTCCGTCTGCTGTTCAAGCCACTCGGTAAAGCCGTTGCGTATCTCATCAATCTTGGTATGGGCAAGCTGGATAGCCTCGGCATCGGGCACCTTGATGTCGTTGCCCTTGTCGTCTTTGCCGATTGACTTTGTAATGTCCGGCACGGTGTTCTGCAAGGCGTGTTTCAACAGGTGCATACCTTCGTATGTGCGGTATTGACCTCTCACCTTGAACTCATCCATCGGTAATCTTGGTGGTGTATGACGCATTGGTTACGGAATATTCATCAAGCGACGGTGAGTAGGCTATCTTGATGTCGGTTTCATAAAGATAGCTCATGTACTTTGCATATATCCCCGTCGGTATCCAGCGCTCCCCGAAGTTGAAATCAAGCTGCTCAAAGCGTATCGGTTCGGGGTATGCCTCCTTGAGTGCGGCAAGCGATTCGTTTATGCGGGTGTCGTCGGCCTCATGGTCGGTTATCCACCGCTCGATCTGTTCAGCTTTGGCTATCACGTTTCCGGCGATGAACTTGTCGGAGATTTCATAATTGTTGACAAGCGGATTGTAGAATATACGTCCTTTCAGGTTATCAACCAGTTCTTCTTCCGTCATATCCACAAGACGGCTCATGTAGCCGAGGTCAACGGCTCCGAACTTGTTGAGCGACGCAGATAACGCCTCAATGGGAGAATCCACCGAGGTAAGCTCGTCAACGGAGAAAGATACCGGGTGGTCGAAAATATCCGCCTTGACAAACATTCCGTTTTCACCGCGCTCCAATGCCAGAGCGTCACAGCCGTTTGCGTCCATGCGGATAAATTTCACATTCGACTTTTCATTGAGGTAGCCATAACGCTTTACATACTCGTCATAATACTGATTGAGGTGTTCGCGCAGATGTTCACTCGGCTCATGCGTCTTCGCCTCGTAGTCATATAGCTGCTGGTATGTGTCGGACAGGGTAATGTAGAGCAACGCACGTTTCATCTGTTCCGGTTTTAGCTGGAGCGGCGTGAATGTCGCTCCATTCTTATTGACATCGGAAAGAAAACCTACCTGCCCCTTGTCGCACACCATAGCTCCTTCCTTATGGTAGGTCTGCAAATCCTCGGAGAAGGGGCGCGGCGAAAGATCCGGTTCCGGCTCAATTTCTTCAAGCGGGATAACGGTGGTTTTCCGCACACCGGTATGCACACCCGGAATGAAATCACCTTCGGTCATTTCGATATAGGGAGCGTCGGAATTTGCCTGCTGCACGGCTTTATCCGCTTCTTACTGCAACCTCTTTTCTTCAAGCTGTCGCTGGGCGATAGACATCATGGTTTCATAAAAACCGTTGATGGGCTGGTTATCCTCCCAGTTCAACGAACCGTAGAATTTCAGTTCCTCGTCGGTAAGTTTACGGTTGCTGTTGCCGGAAACAGTTGTTTCCAACATCGTTCCCTTTTTGGCCGGAGATTGGGGCTGATTTGGATGTGACGCCGCTTTTGACTTCTGCCCTTGTGCTTTTTGCCGTTGATTGTGGCGTTTCTTCGCACCGGGTATCTCCACCAATTCACCGAAAAGATTATACATCATCACTTTCGGGTTGGGATTATGTGTATAATCCGGCGTCGGGGCTTGGTAGGTTTCTATTTCGGCGGGGTCACTTATGGACGAGGGCTGCGGTGTGTCGGACCGGATTTCCTCCGCCTCCACATCTTCAATCTGCGGCTGTTCAGGCGGCAATGGCTCCTGTTCCGGTTTCTTTTCAACCGTCACATCATTTATAATATGTGTGGTCTGCTGTTTGCCCTGATACAACTCTATGTTCAGGTTGAGCGAAAACGCCATTTCCAATGCGCCGCGCATATCTTCGCCAATGCCATCTACGCCGCCGCCATGTTTATAGACATAAGCCGGCTTTCCGTAAGGGTCGGTGTCGAGCTTGGAATCAGTGCAGATGATATGCTGGGGATTGTCGATGAAATAGCGGTTGGTGCTGATACCTGTACTTGCATCTTTTTCAGCGACTACAAAGGCTTCTTCCAAGTTGCTCAATCCTTTCTTCCCGGAATTTTTTTGCAATACTATGACATCGCTGCCCACCTCGGTGTTGGCCGAATCGGTGAATGTGTTGTTGGGCAGACGCAGTGCGCAGAGTAAGTCGGCTTGATTAACAAGTGCGCCACGGAGCAAAGCGTTGTTGCCGTTCATAAGCCCCTGCGAGGTTATGAACGCCACAATGCCGCCGTCACGGGCCGCTTCCAGCCCTTTCAGGAAGAAATAATTGTGTATCATCTTCACCGACTGACGGTAAACGCCTATTCTGCTTGTCGCATATACCGGATCTGATACCGCAAAATCGCCAAACGGAATGTTCGACGAAACGACATCAAAATACCCGTTCTGTGATTTGTCGAGTTTTTCAAATCCCTCTATGTTCACATGACAGTCCGGATATAGTTTCGACAATATTTTGCCGGTCAGCAGGTCTTTCTCAAACGCTGTTATCTCCGCGTGCGGGTCAACCCATGTGAAGGCATCGACAAACGCTCCCGACCCGGCACTGGGGTCAAGAAATCGCTTGGGCGACACTCCGGCAAACTGGAGGCTCTGCGATATGGCTTCAACCACGGGCTTCGGCGTGTAGAATGCCGACAGCACCGACGATTTCAATGAATCCATATAACGGGCAAACTCCCTGTCATCCTTTGAAAAATCGTGGATAAGCTGCCGCAACTCCACGGTGGGAGCGAACAGTTCAAGGTCGCTCTTATTCCATTTTGCGGCGTCGGAAATTTCGTTGGCGTCCTGCAATATACATTTCAAGCCACCGAATCCGGCATATTTTGACAGCAGTTCCCACTCGGTATCGGTAGGCGGCCTGCGCTCAACATCAAGCTGAAACGCCGTGCGTATCGCCTCGATGTTGCCGCGCAGTTTCTCTTTGCGGTTATAACTCATCGCCGTCCAGTATTTCGTTTATGGCGGCAAGCAGTTCATAGCGCAGCGGCGGATAATCCTCTCTTGTGAGAAAATCCCCGTTCACCTCGTGGCGGTCGAGAATGGAATGGATTACCGGCTTGGTGAGCATATACAATGCCTTTACCTCCATTTCATCGGACGGGATACGGAGCCAGCAATCTTCCTCGATGATTGTATGCACCACGTCGTAGCGCGATACATACAAGCCTTTAAGCAGTTCGCGCATGGCAAGCTCTTGGGCTATATGCTGTGGCTTGCCCTGAAGGAACAGTGTAACATAGGTGTCGAGTGCGTTGTTGGCCCGTTCTGCAATAAACCTGCGGTCAACGCTCTGTGGAAAATAATGGGCGGAAAGATGTGCTTGGAGATAAACTATGTAATAGTTCAACTCCGAATATTCATCGTTGGGTTTCATAATTTGTATGGATTTAGTGGGTCTGTAATAGTGTTTTTCGGAATAGGCAAGAAAAAGGACACCGGGATCCCTCCCGATGTCCGACCACTAAATCCATGTCAAAAATGATTTGAAAACAATTTATGACGATGAATCAGTGGCGAAGTTACGAATTTTTTCGCAAACGGGAGGTATCGGTATCCGGCTTTTTCCTGTCATTCACCCTCAAATGGGGTAAAGGCGTCGATAACCTGTTTCACAATATGGTCATAGATTATACGCTCTTTTCCTGTGAGGTCGGTGGGGTGCAGCCCGGTGGTCACAATGCCGTATGTTTCATACGCACCATCGGACACACCCTTGATTACGCAGCGTCGGCTGAGCTTTTTTAGGGCTTTCGCCTGTTCGCCCCAACGTGAGTTGTAACGTAGCATACGCATATTGCGCTTCATGTTGCGCCATACGCTGTAAGGTACGCCGCTCTGAATATCGGATGGGAACGAAATCAGTTTCTTCAGGTAGAGGCGCAGCACAGCATCGGCTGTTTCGTCGTGGTTATAACCGAACTCGGCGGATGCGGTGACGAGCAGCGAGAGAAAGCTGGGTAACACAGGGTAATCGACCAGCTTGACTTCCTGACCGTTATAGATTACCGGCTTTTCTTCGCTGTCCTCCTTGTTTTCGGCCGCTTTGAGAGCCTGTTGTGCCTGTTCCTCGGCCTCGGCTTCACGCCAGATTTCATCTTCTTCAAGGAATTTGTCGTAGATGACTTTGCTGATATATTGTTTGTAGCGGTCATCGTCGATGCGGGGATTGTAGATTGCCCCGCGGATGGCGCGGTTAGTCAGCACCGGGAGCCACGCACGGCAGGTCTTGACCGGCACGGCGAGATACCAGTAGAGGTTCCAGAAAACGAGGTCGCAGTAAGGCGTCGGCATAGTGGCGTTGATTACAAGGCTGCTGTTTTTGAACAGCGCCTTTATAGCGTCGAGCCGGGCGAGGTCTTCCGCTTTCTTGTCGTAACCCACAACCTTGTCGTAGTCGCGCACGGCGAAATCGAAATTGTGAGCATACACCTGCTGGGGTGTCATGCTGTCGGAGAGAATGAAGGTCTGTTTGGGGTTGTAGCTTGCCTCGACGATACTGCCGTTTGTCCATGTGACGGCATAGCCTTCCTTTGCATAGTGGTATTCTCCTGCGGGTGTTGCGCCGATTGCTCTTGCGATGTTGTCTGCCATAAGATGGCTGTCGGCGACTATGGTGATTATCTTTTCAGTTTTCATATTTGTTTGACATGAATTTGGTGGTTTGTAATTCTTGGATGGATTCAGTGGTGAGGTAAGGCGCAGGGAGTTCCGGACCTCCTTGCGTCTTTACCGGGAGGGATACGGTTCAGAAAACCGCAGTCTGTTTCAACGTGGATTCAGTGGTGTGGGGTGTCGTTACAGCTTCGGGCCTTTAGGCTTACGCTGCTGTTTCTGTTGCTCATCGTTCTTGGGTTCCGTCTGACCCTTGTCGAGCGGTTCTTTCACGCCTTTTGTCGCTTCCTGCGTCTTACCGTCGTTATTGACAGCAAGCTGTGTTTTGCTTTCGTTTGACGGTGTGATTTTGGTTGCGAGGCGGGGATCGTCAAACGATGTTTCGGGTCGCTGCTTCTCTTTGTTGAAATAGAGATACACGGTGCAGGGCTTTCCCTTGTCGTCAACCATCTGGTCGAGCTTGGCGACATTGCCTGAAACGTAGTCATTCTGCTGCTGTTCGGTAAGCGGAATCTTGTTCCACTGTTTCAGCCGCTTTATGCCGCCGTCTTTGGTTATCCATGTGGAGCGTTTTTCAGTCTTTTCGCCTTCACCGGCTTTCTGCTCCTGCTTGTTCTCATTTTTCTGCGTGGTCTTCTGTGTGCGCTGCTTGGGCACAAACTCCACGCCGCGGCGTTCAGCACTCACTTGGAGAGTGGCATGGTAGGTCTTGCCGTTCTTGCCGATAATCTCCTTGTTGGGGATAGCCATTCCGGTTTTCAGAAATTCTATCTCCTGATTGGAGAGTTTCGTTTTTCCGATGGTATCATTGATTTCAAGCGTCGAGGCAGGAAAATGATACATTTCATGGGTGTAGCGGTCGATGCTGACATAGGACGGGATAACCTCTCCGGTGGATTTGTCCACAAGGTCAACGACTTTTCCGAGGTTGCCTGTCGTGCGCAGGTTCTCCTTATCCTCGTCGGTGAACTTGTATCCGTTGTATTCCTCGTTGAGATTGGGATACTTGCGGATAAGATGGGGCACGAGGTTGACTTTGCCCTGCTCATCGGTCTGGAACGACAAGCGTGCGTCCACCTGCTGAACCTTGCCGCCCACATCGGTGGTGATGGTGACAAGCGCCGATTTGCGGTTGAACAGCATTTCGCGCAGGTCGCCCGACTTTTCAAGCTGTTCTTTGTCAACGCCCCAGCGTTCTTTCAGCTCCGCCCAGTCAATCTTGCTTTCGTCAACGGGCTTGTTCTTCTGGGTTTCGCTGATCTCATCGGAAGGCTTTGCCTCGCGGTCTTCAAGCATCGACTTGTACGTTTCGGGGTCTTTGAGCATTTCGCCCATTACCGGCGCCTCTTTTTCGTAGTTGTCAGCATCAACCTTGAAAAAGCTGAACATCGTAGGATTCTTGCACTGGCGCAGGAAATTCGACATGAAGGCTTCCAGCGGATTCTGCCGGATGTTGAATTTCACAAGGTCGGAGAGCTTGGCCGATTTTACATCGGACATCTTGGGCGTGCCGTCATCGTTCATGCCGGTCACTGCACCGATTTTCCCGCTTTCGTTGTCACGGGCAATCAGCACCTGATCTTTTTCTTGGGTCTGGTCTTGTTCCATAGAAATAAAGAATTTTGTTGTTTGACTTTGCACCGACAAGCGGTGCGGTTATTTTGGTGTATGTGTGTTGTGTGAATTTTATGCGGGTTACAGGTCAGCAAAGAAAGCCCTTACATCTGCGGGCAGATAATAGATTTTTCCGCGTTCTCCCTTACGGGTGAATGGAATCAGTTCCATTTTGCGGTAATTATACATCGTCTTGCGGTCGATGCCGTACTTTTCGCAAACCTGCTTTTCAGTCCACATCTTCTCATCGTCAATGATTCCGAAGCCTTTCAGAGCATCAAGATATGACCGCTCCATTTGGCGAAGACGCTCCATAAAGGTGTTTTCAAGGCTCTTTATCATCGCCGACACCTGTTTCAGTTCGTAGGCATTCATAAGCGCGGACGGTTTTGATATGACAACTTTATTTTTTCAAATACCGCCGGATCCCATGTGAGATTGAATTGCCCGATAGCGGTCAAAATCGGCAACAGGAAATAATGTGTTTCCTTACCATGTTTGACCCATTTGAATTTGTATCGGTCGCGCACTCGTTGGAGTTGTCTGGGCGACATAAGTAATAGCGAGGCCGCCAGCGTCTTGGAGATAGGTGGAATCTCCATAAGTTCCTCTTTTTCTTCTTTACGACGCTTTTCGTTTTTCTTCTCGGTTTTAAGCAATTCGAGAACAGATAGCGTCAACTCTTGGAGCGATTCTATCTTACGGCTCAAATATTCCAGTGTAATTGTTTCCATAATTCGTTCTTTGGATTAAGTGTTACGCTGGCAAAGTTCGGCAATAGCCAAAAGGTGCATTCGGGACGTTCCATGGAACATTCCACGTTTTTAACTCATGTTAACCTTTCCGTAAAGACACAAAGTGCCGGCTATTGATATGTAGCCAGCACTTTGTCAGTGGATTAGCTATACATCAACTAAATTGCGAGATTGCCGAGATTTTTTGAGAGTGTTTCCATGTCACGACTGATTTTGTCGTTGGTGATTCTGGCGTAGATTTGCGTTGTCTGAATGTTGGTATGGCCCAGCATCTTCGACACTGATTCGATAGGCACACCCTTACCGAGTGTCATGGTCGTTGCGAATGTATGACGCGCGAGGTGAAAGGTTATCTTCTTTTCGATTTCGCAAATGTCGCCGATTTCTTTAAGATATGCGTTCATCTTCTGATTGCTCAGGACTGGCAGGATTTCACCGTCTTGGAATTGTCCTTCGTACTTTTTGAGGATTTTCTCCGCCATAGGCAGGAGGGGTACGTTCACGTTGGTCTTGGTTTTCTGACGGTGAGTTACTATCCACAGGCGACCATCGAACATTTTTTTAATGTTGTCTGCCCTTAATGCGGCAATATCGGCATAAGCCAATCCCGTATAGCAAGCGAATATGAACACATCGCGCACTTGAT
>Ga0137307_102279_pt1 | contig 13708 bp, 6 predicted proteins | sample NAcewD2O_March_2_FD_97180 | JGI IMG/M metagenome (GOLD analysis project Ga0137307, IMG submission 97180) | Mouse cecal microbial communities from Vienna, Austria - N-Acetylglucosamine amended D2O_March | ecosystem: Host-associated > Mammals > Digestive system > Large intestine > Cecum | place...
CCTCGCATACAAAAAGTGCTGCAACTACGTTTCCGAAACGGAAAACGAAGAGCTTAAATGCACGCTCGGCAACCTCGCCAACGGGCATAAGCAGCGTTACGAAACGCTTTGCAACTATCTCGACAAAAATTAAAGGAGCAAAACAGTATGGAAAATAAATTCGAAATGAACGTAGGCTACGGCGATTGCGACCCCGCCGATTGCAACACGTCGGCTAAAACGCCGCTCGCGCCCGAGGTTATAGCGCCGCTCAACACCGATTTAACCGAGTATCCCGCCACGCCGCAAGTGCCCGACGAGTTTATGCTCACCGAGACCGCCGAGGAATATATGACGCCTCCCGACGCCCAAGAATTCGTCGATTCGCCCGACGAATTTTCCACCGAAGCCGCTGAGGAATTCGACGGTATAAACGATAAAATGGGCTATCGCTCCGATTCCGCACGCAATACCGACCTCAGCGACGCGTACCGCGACGAGCAGGACGAATATTCGGAGACTGCGGAGGATTTCGACAGCGTGCGCTACAATACGACGCGCAACGGCTGCGACGATGACAGCTGCGATATCGACGGCGACTGCGGTTGCGGCAACGGCTGCGATTGCGGCTACGTAGACCCGTCCGACGAGCAAGCCGCGACGCGCGACGAGCTGTATACCACGACGTGCGCTTGCGGGAAATGCGCGCTCGACGATTACGAGATTATATCCGACGTGCTCGGCGCGGAAAAGCAGCTCGTTAAGCTGTATTCCACGGCGCTGTGCGAAGCAAGCGAAGAGCATTTCCGCAATCTTATAAAGGAAAACCTCGACGACGCGGCGTCCGATCAGTACAAAGCGTTCGAGTTTATGCAAAAACGCGGCATGTACCCCACCGAACAGGCAAGCGATCAGGACATAAGCCAAGCAAAACAGCAGTTTACTCCGCTCTGCCGCAACAATAATTGCAATTCCGCACAAGATTGTTGTTATAACGACGTCGGCACTTCCAATCAAACGTGCGGCGGTACGGACGGTTGCAAAATATAATTATAATACCATAACAAAAATGACCTGCGCTACATCGCGAACAGGTCATTTTTTATATAAAAATACTGAATTTATCAAAGCAACGGGATCGCCGCCAAATACTCCACGTCCTTTCTGTCTTTGGCATTGCCTTCGGCAAGTACGAACGCGCGGCAAACAACGTTTCCCCCTGCCATAGCTACAAGCTGTTCGAGCGCGGCATTGGCGGCGCCCGTACTGATAACGTCGTCGATAATAGCCACTCTTTTACCCTTTATAAGCTCTACGTCGTGCGCCGACAGGTACAAATGCTGTACTTCGCCCGTAGTGATGGTTTTCGCTTCGACTTCTATACCGTCCTGCATGTACAATTTTTTGTTTTTGCGCGCAACGGCGTAAAATTTTTGTCCCATATTGCGCGCTACGCAATGCGTTATCTGAAGCCCTTTGCTCTCTGCCGTTATAAGCACGTCGGGATCGTATTTTTTTACGCGCTCGGCGATATGTTTGGCGCAGTACTCGGTAAGTTCTACATTGCCGTGAAGATTGAAGAACGCAATATTCACACCCGACGGCAACGGAAGAACGGGAAGCCTCTCTTCTCTTCCGCAAATATCTACGGTAAAAATTTTATCCATACTGTTTTTCCTTGTACAAATATATTTTTATTAAGCACTATGCTTAATGCGTTTCGGTTTCATCGCCCGTATCGGGTATTACGGGATCGGTCGTTTCGGGCGTTGTTGTTTTTTCTTCCCACAATGCGTAGTAAGTAATGTTACCCGATACGGTAGTCGTTGCGATATCCACTTTAGTCGTTGTATCGTCCGCGGTCGTTGACCACCCCTTAAACTCGTAACCGTCTCTCGTAGGCGTTAAACCGCTGTAATTCGCAAGACTGCTACCGCTGTTTACCGTTGCGGTCATAGCGCTCATACCCGATATTTCACCGTTGTTCGCGTCAAACGTTACTGTGTAAGTCGTTTCGGGTATCTTGTACCACTTCGCGACAAACACTGCATTATCTACCGCCACGCCGGTGATATCTATAGCCGTATCGCCGTTATACCAACCGAGGAAAATGTACCCTTCCTTAGTAGGATTATTGGGCAAACGTACTTGATACGTTTCGTTATTCTCGTAATGCACGACCGTGCCGCTCGAGCTATCGTCGGTCTTGAACGTGACGTTCTTATACGCTATGGGAGTCCAATCCGCAGTAAACACGGAATTGCCCGTGATTTTTACAGTATCCGTACTATTTATCACAATAGCCCCATTCTTCCAACCGTTGAACGTATAGCCGCTTCTCGTAGGCGTAGGCAACGGACCGTAAGTAGAATCGTAAACGACCTTGATCTCACCGAACTTAACACCGTCGCTCATAAGCGTAACAGTGTATGTGTTTGCCTGCCACTGCGCATAAAGCGTTAAATTGCCGTTTACAGTACTCTCGCTCGTATAAGCAGTTCCCGAGCCGTCGGAAGCGCTGTTCCAGCCTATGAACGTATACCCTGTACGCGTCGGGGCGGCGTCGAGCAATCTGCTGCCTAAACGCTCACCCTTTGTATAAGTAAGGCTTGTGGCGCCGTGGATATTACCGCCGTTGCCGTTAAGGGTTACGTTGTACTGCGATACGACTCTTATCCTATATGTGGCAGTGACAGTTTGCGGTTGGTAATAATTAGAGGAACTCCTATAAGCGGTACAAATCGCGGATATGCTCACATCGTAGTCTTCTATCGTCTTATAAACGAACTTGAGTTTAAATTCGGAAAACTCATATCTGTGCGAGTGATTATTACCCGATTGTTTGTCAAACCACAATGTTACGCTTGAAGTATTCAAGGAACTTTCGGAAACAGTATATATATTCGATCCACTTGCATTCACTATTGCAACCGAACTGAGGTAATCGCTCAAAGATCCGTCCGCAATGCTTATAACCATTGAATATGCGTACTTGTAGTCGTTATAACTCGTCCAAGTAGAAGTTAAATTCCCATTTTTATCTGTATCTGTAACGTGTGTATTATCATACATATATGCTGCGCTCGTGATCGGAGCATTTATGACAACCTTGAATGTCTTTACTATATTTTTATCGCCTACGTTTATATTTAAAGTAACTGTTATATTTTTACCTTCGGTTACATTACCGACGGAGAACATAACATTGCTTCCGCCTATAGTAGACGTAAGGCAATCATCGTCTGAGGTTGCAGATGTTACCGTTACATCGAATCCATTATCTTCCTTAACCGATACAGAGAACACGTCGCCTACATTCTTGTTATCGAATAATGCATCTTCAATTTCTTTGTCGTTATATATTACCTTTACCGTCGGCGAAACAGGCGCGATCGTTACGTTTGCGGTCGCATAATAGACAAAACCGTTTCCTAACGTTATAACAAACTGCACATTTTCCACAGTTTTATTCGCATCGCCGATATTGCAAGATGATATTGCGGATATAGCCGCATTACTCGTTCCGTTATCGGTTATTATCAATTTATCGTCGACATTTATTATCTCGATTTTTGTAACACCCGTCTTATTTACACTAGGCTTTACCGACGTATATTTATGTGCGGCATTATCCCAAGCAAGCGTAATATTATCAACTGTCGCACCGTCAACAGTTACAGACGCTTCGCCCGAGACGGTGTAACCGGCATAAGCGCCGTTTAATATGCGGAGCGTTGCAATAAACGAAACCGTATCGTTTGCCGTTAATACGTCGTTTACAAGAAGCATTCTGCCGCTTGCGCTCACTTTGTCGCTGTTTGCACCGTTGAGCTTTACGTCGCTTATTCCGAGCATCTCATAATCGGGCATAACGCCTTCACCGATAAAGCTCGGTTTTGCGGCGTTTTGCATATCGTAAGCGCCTATTCCGTTGGGCACGGACACACCGTCCGCGCTTGTAGCCGTCGGAAGAATAAGCAGTTTTACCGTATTGCTTTCTATTGTTTGACCTTCATGAATATCTCCTGTTACAAGAGTGCTTATTTTAACACCGAACTCAATTCCGCTAACAGGCACGTTGATATTCGAAAGCTTTACCGTAACTGTTTTATCTGCCGTATTTACACTAACCGTTCCTGTGCCGTCGGATAAACCAACCGAATGCCCCGTTATATTACCAAGCGTGACATCATTTGGAACATTAACGTCATAAGTCAGTACAACACTGCCGTTAGTGACGACTGCGCTTTCCCCACAGGTAAGCGTTATCGTAGGCAGAGCGACGCCCGTGATCTTAATATCTTTATAGAATGTATAAGTCGTGCCGATATAGCCGCCGGACGTAATAGTAACAACGGCTTTTACCGTAACGGTTTGATCGGAAGTAACATTGTTTTTGGCGGTTACAGTGTAAGTTTTATCGCTCTGAACAACATTTACATGCTCTGCTCCGCTGACGATAGAATACTCTACATCATAGTACGCTTTATAAGTCGCATCATCAGCTATACCGAGCGTTGTATTCTCAGCCGGTTTTATCGTATCATTGGTGTTAGTCAACGACATGTTCGGCGCTGTTGCCGTTACCGACACGGTCTTGCGCTCGACATAGATCTTGCGGTTGCCTACGGTAACTACAGCGTCGATAGTGACGGTAGTAGGATCGGACAGCGTTACGGTAGCGGTCTTACCGTTTATCGACACGGCAGAGCTGTCGACGCCAAACACGCTGATATCGATCGTCGCGTTATCGGCAACGTCGGAAACGGCATACTCCAATGTATATTTTTCTGTCGCGGTAGTACCGTCTATATTTATACTTCCGCCTGATATATCGACCGACTGATTGCCTTTTTTCGCGGTGAGAGTAACGGTGGGATTTTCGCCGTACGTGAAGTAATAGACTTGCTCTACCAATCTGCTTACGCCGTAAACCGTGGAAGTAACCACTACGGTAAACTTGCCGCTTGCGTTATCGACCAAAGTTACGGCACAGTTATTATCGGTGAATGTGCTTGCAACCGTTATCACGTTATCGCTACCCGATTTAACGGCTACGGCATAAGATGAGCCGCTTACGCTTGACGGATTAGTCAAAACGAGTTTATAAGAATTTTTATCGCTATCGCTTATAACATGCGCGCCGACGCTTGCCGCACTGTCGTACGTGCTTACTTCGTTCGCGGCTGTTCCGTACACCATTTTAAACTCGGGCGCATAACCGCATTCGACTGTAAGTACATATTCCGCCGTCGCCGTAGCAGTAAGTTCGTTTTCGGAAGATGATTTATTATCTGCGTCAAGCGAATACGTTACGGTCGCCAAAATTTTATAAGTCCCGATACTTGCATTCGATTTTCCGTCAAGCGTAACCGTGCTGTTCTCGAATGCCAAACCGCTCTTCTTAGCCGAATCGTTTGCATAACCGAGCGCATACGTATAAGTAAGTCCCGTTAGGTTAGCGATCGCCGTCTTGGGCGCAACGGTCACACTGCCGTTTTCGTCAAGTATATCTATTTTGCCCGACGTTTGAGCAAGACTAAGCTCGGGGATCTCCGTCAACACAAACACGACGTCAAGCGTTTCGGCCGTAGTATCGCCGTTTTGTGCCGACAGCGTAACAGTTACCTCGCCGTCGCCGTTGCCTCGAGGATAAACTTTCAACCCGTCGATATGGACCTTACCGTTAGACGTGCTCAAGCCGAGGATCGGATCGGTAAACGTCACACTGCCGAATGTCGTGTTGCTTACGGCTACTTTGCCGCTTAAATCGATATAAGTGCGATGCGTTCCGTCAATGTAATAGAGATAAATTTTTCCGTCTTTATATTCGCTGCCGAGTCCGCTGAGCGATACCGACGTTATTTTTACCGTGTAATTTACGGTGACGGTTATCTCAAACGTTTTGCCGCTACCGCCGTTATTGGTATAGGATATCTTGTAAACGACCGCGCCGCTCTGTGCCGTAGGCGTAATAGTAAGTACGCCGTCATTGCTTGCAACGCCGTCGCCCGATTGCACGCTGTAGTTTACCGTCTTATCGGCAACAGGCAAATTAGTGCCGTCGTTTTTGACAATACCTTTAAGCGTAAACTTGTTATCTGCCGCACTCGAAATAACGACGTTTGCGGTATAGTTGTTTTCCGAATTTTCCTCGAACTCGATCGAATTGTTATCGTTATCGAGGTAAAGCGTATGCGACGAAGTTTCTATAAGTATTTTCTTTGCCGCCGCATAAACGTCGCCGCTGTTAGCGCGCAAATAATAGTTATCGCCGCTCGTGACGCTGTTCTTTACCGTCAAAGTATAGTTCACTTTACTGTCTGATACAGGCTCTACCACAATATCCTCGAAGTTCTGACCTACTCCGCTAAAGCTCTCGCCGTCCGCGCTCTGTGCTATATAGCTGTTAATGCCGCTCAGATCGGTTATGGCAAGGTTAGTCGCACCGTCGTTTACACTGACGGTGAAGTTGATAGGAGCAACGGCGCCAGAGCCGCCAGTAGTGTGTATCGTGATCCCCTGCTCGGATATATCGCTGCCTACAAGCGCGAGTTTATAAACCGAGGCGGTTACATTTATCACAAACGTCACGGTAAACTTACTTCCGCTTATCAAATCGGTAAATACGACGTCCACATTGTTTATTCGTTGCGTCAAAGCTTTGGGGTCTATCGTAAACGTAATGCGCGGAGTTCCGTCGGCTAAGGCAAATCTATACGCAATGCCTGTGTAAGTCGTGTTCGAAACGGTCAAATTCTTTGTATCGTAAACTATGCCGTAATCTTTACCCAAAGGATTAAACGTTATCGGATAAGTGAACGACGTTACAGTATCGAGATCCGCGGCGGACGCGATCTGTACGTTCTTTGTTACCGTACGGACTACGCCTGCGGAAATATCCGTATTATCGACAGTTATGCTGTCAAGACCTGTTTTAACGACAGCCCTGTAAGTAAGCTCTATTTCGGTACTGCTCGGCTTAAGCGTGATCTCGGGATTTATGTTGTAATCGTCTTTCTTGCTTCTGTCAAGCTCGAGCGTACATTCGAAGAATTCCAAATAACCGACGGTTTCTAAATTGGCATCGGACGCCACAAAACTCGTTTTTGTAGCCGTTATATATTCGGGCAACGTCAACAGCACGCTTTCGAAATACGAAACATTGCCGGTGCTTTCGCTGTATTCGATCTTTATGTATAGTTTTAACCGATAATTATCGGCAGAAACATTGAGCTTACCGAAATCTATATCGGCGCCGCTTGCCAACGGTCCGCCGTATTCTTTGTTTCCGCCGTTATCGGTGCAAGTAGTATAAACACTTATGGTTTTTACCTTACGGGCTTTATTTTGAACTATTAAATGTATTTTTTCCGGAGTAATGCTGCCGTATGCAACATTAGTGAGAAACAACTTTTCTTCTAAACCGCCCGTTGACGGAGCGTCAAACGTTACATCGTAGTAGCCTTTTTCATCTTTTTCGGGATTGCCTACAATATTATCTACGATTTCCGTCGGCAATGTTATATATGCGTGAGCGATCGCCGCAATATCTTCATCGGCAAGCGTAGCCCCGGCGCTTAACATTATTTTGGTTTTAACGGTAAGCGTTACGCGATCTCCCTGATTGATTTTTCGATCGAACACTTTGTTGCTGCCGTTGTTTTCTACGCCGAGATCGTTCGAACCGCTGGGCGTTGTGAGCGTAACTACATAGTCGCACGCTTGATGCATAAAAGTGCAACGTACCGAAGGCGTTTGTCCGCTTATATTATAATCGCCGCTATGCAGTTGGAATTCAACGTTTACGCGACTGACGTCTACCCTTTTTTCTTGACTGAATTCATACAAATCGCATAACGGGGTCAAACCGCCGCCCGAAAAAGAATATAACGGCGTGCCGTCGGTATCTGGATAATAGAATCTGCCGTCGCTTTCAGCAAGATATTCGCCGTTTAGGAGCTTGATCCTTACACCGTTATAATTATATGTCGTACCGGTACGCTTTACATATCCGACGGTTATAGACGTACCCAAACTAATCGTGCCGCCGCTTATTTTGGCGTCCTGCGTAGCTCTGCTATAAGTTTCGGATTTCGCCTCGATCGGCGCAACCGAGCTGATCGCGTCTATTACTACAATATTTATCGAAATAGGCGCTAACGTTACATTGTTAAGATTGACTATCGTTATCTTAACTGGTGTCGGAGTTTTGGCGTCGTCAAACGTATTGTTGTTAAAGGTAAGTTTGTCGATCCCATTTTCGGAGGCTCTCGTAAACACCTTGTTCATAGTACCGACCGAAGCCGTCAACGACTTATATACGCCGCTTATATCTATAAGATCGGTATAATCAAACGGTAACGGCTCGCCGTTATTCAACTGCTGCACGTATACCGTTGCCGCAGTGTCGCTCGTGCGTTCGAAACCGCCGGCGCGAGTACCGTTAGCCGTGAGCTTAGCAATAAACTCCGTGGCAGCGGGGCTTTTGGCAGCAATAATATTGGCGCTGTGTACGCTCGTAGTGATATTGAATTTAACGCTCTTGGACCATTGCGCGTCGGCTTTATCCGCGCCTTCCCAATCGTTACCGTTGGAAAGCGACAAACCGATCTTGGTAAACGTCACTACAGGCTCTTCGCCTTTTACCGTAGACGGAGCGTCGGCTTTTATTTTTATACGGAACGTCGCTTTAGCGTGATAAGCACCGACAGAAGTACCGCCGCCGTATTTTTCTATGTCTAAATCCGTTTTTTCGAATTCGTAGACTTCGTCGCTTTTTAAGGCTTTACCGCCTATCGAAATCTCGAATATATTGCTCTGGAAGTCGAGCTTATAGCTTAAAGACATGTTTCGGTTCTGAACTACTTCTTCTTCATTGACATTGCCGGGCATTGACAGATTGTAAGTGACGAATGCATTAACTTCGGCATTGGACGCAACGTCTACAATATCGTTCTCGCCTTTGTTCTCGGCAACAAACGTACCCGAATTATTACCGGCAACAAGCCTTACGCTTACTTTTTGGGACGCTTTAAGTCCGCCTACGGCATTGTCGGTAAACGTGAGCGAACAGGATTCGCCTACACTGCTTAACATGCCGCGCGTATACAGCGATACCGCGCCGCCGTTGTTTGTAACGACGTTCACTATATCGCTGTGATCTGTAGTCACAGCCACGTTTTTATGCCAATTGGATTTGAGAGTGCCGTCGGAATTGAACTGAATGCTGTACGGCTTTACGAGCAAATGCGCAAAAATATCGTCGTAAGCGCTGTTAGTATAAGGCAGTACGAGGTCTTCCGACGGTTTGGTTATCATTGTCGCGGTGCGGTTTTTATTAGCCGTACCGAACGCCGCATTAAGCTTGGCGTCATCAAGCTCGGTCTGCGCGGCGTTAAGGTAATCGGTAATCTTAAAGTCGTCGAAGTTGACTATAGCTTTGTCGAAAACATATATATTCTCTATAAGCCCGAGTTTGGCGCTCGACGTTGTATTAACGGTGATATTTTTTGTGATACCGGAACGCGCGGTAAGCGTTATAGTTGCCGTGCCTTCGCCGCGCGCATAAAAATATACGGTTTCGGCAGTTGCCGGACGTCCGCCCGATATTTCTACGATTTTCGAATTACTCGAAACGGCGGTCACCACATTGGGATCGGAACCGTCCGGATTTTTGATCGAGGTTATTTGAAGATATCCGTATTCGCCCGTTTCTTCGTTCTTTACGTTATCGCACTTACCGTTCTGAATAAAAGTAAGCGTGTAATAAATATCATCCCGTGTAGTATAGTACGGGATATTTACGATATCGCCCACCGGCGTCAACGCGTTTGCGCTGTCTCGGCTCGAAAAATATTTTAAGAGCGAGATCGATTCCGCCGCTTGGTTAACGATATGTACCGACACCTCGTCTAACTTATCGGTCTTGGCGGCAGAACGCGCGGTTATCTTTACCGTTTTACCGTCGGCAGCCGCGTTTGGCGTAAACGTAAAAGTTTCGCCGCTCGATTTTATAGTGACGGCGCTCGGGTCGTCTACTTCCCATACGATGTCGCTGCTCGTACCGTCTTCTATAGAGGCGTGCGCGCCTACCGTATATTCGTTGCCGATCGACGCGTAATATTCGCCGTCACACGAAAACAGCGAACTTTCGGTGATCGAAACGTCGTACACCACAGCCGAATCGGGCGGCGGCGCCGGCTTTAACAAATACATCACCAAAAAAGTAACGGCAAGCGCTACGGATATACCGACCGCTACCAATAATATGATCAAAGTCTTTTTAGCTTTTTTAACCGGAGCAAGCTCGATTACTTCATCAGATATAGGCATAGAAAAAACACCTCTGCATATTAGTACAGTTACATAATACTATAAAATATGCGTTTTGTCAATAATATTAAGGTATATTTCGACTCTATTTTAGCACTCTCACTCTTAGTCTGCCAACACTTAAAGGCTTTGAGTGATAATTTAAAGACGGTTTGCGTCGCAATGCGGCAAATCAAAAACGTCGTGAATTTGTTTGACAATCATTCATATAATATGTTAGAATACAATGCGTTACGCGATACGGTAAAACTCGGCAACGCCCGATAAGGCGTCGGTTTTGTTTTATACGTATTACGCGGCTTTTACAGTCCGTTATTACGGGTTAAGATAATTGCGCTACGGCTGTCATACCGCCACGCACGAAACATTTAAATCATTTTGTAGGAGATTGAAATGCTGGCTGAACAGATCCTTGCAATAAACGCGACAACGCGCAAGCTGTGTAAGAATTGCGACAACGGCGCTATTATATCTCAAAAAATGCGCTTGCTTTATCTGGTACGCAATGCCGATGAAGCTCTATCCCCCAAAGAACTGATAAACGAACTTTGCATAGCTAAACCCAATCTCGCGATACTCGCCCGTAACATGATAGCGGAAGGCTTGATCGAAAAAATGCGCGTCGATCGCGATATGCGCTCAGTACATTATAAAATAACCGATAAAGGCGCGGAAGAGCTTAACCTTATGATCGCCGAGCTTGACGATTCGATCGCAAAACAACTCTCGCTTAACGAAAAAGAGGCTCAAAAGGGCGAAAAAAAGCTTGAGGCGGCTATCAATTTTCTCAACGGCGCCGAATAATTTGTTTTTCGTACTTAAACGCCGCCGAGCATAACGCCTGCGGCGTTTTATTTTAAATATCATCGTTGTCCGATCGGTTTGGATTTAGTCCGACCACATAGAACAGGCGCAACAGCGCATTATCCATTACGGAGCTTTATGAAATCTTTACAGGCATTTAAAGCAATACGCCGCGATCTTAACGCGGTTGTCAAGCACGATCCGGCCACTCGCAACAAATTGGAAGCAGCGCTGTGTTCGAGCGGTTTTCATGCGCTTGTAATGTATAGATTTTCGCATTTTCTGTACGTTCATCGGTATTTCCTGTTCGCAAGGATACTGTCGGGGCTTACAAGATTTTTCACGGGCATAGAGATCCACCCGGGGGCGACGATTGGGCACGGAGTATTCATAGATCACGGCTCGGGCGTAGTTATAGGCGAAACAGCCGAAGTCGGCAATAACGTTATAATTTATCAGGGCGTTACGCTCGGCGGTACAGGCAAAGATAAAGGCAAACGCCACCCTACTATAGATGACGACGTTATGATCTGTTCGGGCGCAAAAGTCCTCGGACCGTTCACAGTCGGGCGCGGAGCAAAGATAGGCGCAGGCTCGATAGTTCTAAGCGAAGTGCCGCCCAACGCTACCGTTGTAGGCGTGCCGGGACGCATAGTGCGCATTGCCGGCAAGCGCGTAGATACTTCGTGCACGGACGATCTTTGTCAAGCGCTCCCCGACCCCGTCGAGGAAGATATAGAATCCGTTGCGCAACGGTTGTGCGAGCTTGAACATAAAGTCGCGCAACTCGAAAAAGACCGCAAATAAGCAATTAACGGCACAAAAACCGTACTTTACCGATTTCAGGAGCTTATAAGCCATGGATAACAAACTGTACTTCTACAATACTCTTACGCGCAAGAAAGAAATTTTTTCGCCGATAGCGCCGCCGCGAGTAACTACATATTCCTGCGGACCTACGGTGTACAGCTATGCGCATATAGGCAATCTTCGCTCGTATATCTTTATGGACGAGCTGCGCCGCACGCTCAAGCATGCAGGATATGTTACCGAATCGGTAATGAATATTACCGATGTCGGACATTTGACATCAGACGCCGACGACGGCGAAGATAAAATGCAATCCGCGGCGCAAAAACAGCATAAAACGCCCGAAGAAATAGCCGCTATGTATTCCGCGGCGTTCTTCAAAGACCTCGAACGGTTAAATATTTTATCGCCGGAAATAATAGCTAAGGCGACCGACAATATAAACGAAATGATAGCGTTTGTACAAACGCTTTACGATAGAGGTTTCGCTTACGAAACGGACGACGGTATATATTTCGATATTTCCAAGTTCGACGGATACGGAAAACTGTCGCGGTGCAATCTCGAAGACGCGCTTGCCGGCGCGCGCGTTGCCGTCAATACTCAAAAACGCCATCCGGCGGATTTTGCGCTCTGGAAAAAAGCGGAAAAGAATCATATAATGCAATGGCAATCGCCATGGGGCATGGGATATCCGGGCTGGCATATCGAATGTTCGGCAATGGGCAAAAAATTTCTCGGCGACAGATTCGATATTCACACGGGCGGCGTCGACCATATTCCCATTCATCACGAAAACGAAATCGCGCAATCGGAATCGCTCGAAGGTCATCGGGTAGTAAATCTTTGGATGCACGGCGAGTTCTTACTTGTAGACGGCGGCAAAATGAGCAAATCGCTCGGCAATCTCTATACGGTAGACGATCTCGTTTCGCGCGGATTTGCTCCGCTCGCCTTTCGTTATTTCTGCATGAACACGCACTACCGCAACAAACTGAACTTCACGTTTGACGGACTTAACGGCGCGCAAACAGCTTATACACGCTTGCGCAACACGATTTCGTCGTGCGCTGCCGCGCCTAAAGCCGATAGTGCGCTTGCCGATAAAATATCCGCGCAAAAATCGGCTGTCGTAGCCGCAATATACGACGATCTCAACTATCCGCTCGCGCTCGGCGAACTGTGGACAATGGCTAAGCTTGCGGCGTGCCGCGAAATTTACGACGCGGCTGTCGAGCTTGACGGTCTGTTCGGACTCAATCTTCATCTTCCGCTCGACGACAACACGGCGAACGATATACCCGAAAACGTCAAGGCGATCGCAGATAAACGGTTTGCCGCGCGACAGAACAAAGATTGGGCTACATCGGACGCTTTACGCGCCGAACTCGACGCGCTCGGCTTTACGGTACTCGACAGTAAAACGGGATATGAACTGAAAAAGAAATAATTATATTGTTTTTATCGGTCACAATACAAAAACAGCCGTCGATTTTGTTCGACGGCTGTTTTTATTGTTACGTTATTCTATTATTTTTTCTTGGCAGACGGACGTTTTACAGCGGAAGTCGCGGTCGTCTTCTTGGCTGCCGGTTTTGCCGCCGCTTTAGGCGCATTTTCTTTAACAGCGGCTTGTTCTTTCTTGGGCTTTGCCGCTGCCTGTTTAGCCGCCTCTTCAAGCTCTTTTGCTTTCTGGCGCGCCGCTACCATTTCCTTATAGCGCAACTCGCCTTCGCTTTGCACGCTTTCGGTCTTAACGGCGTCTTCGAACGATTCGTAT
>Ga0137307_102281_pt1 | contig 13704 bp, 19 predicted proteins | sample NAcewD2O_March_2_FD_97180 | JGI IMG/M metagenome (GOLD analysis project Ga0137307, IMG submission 97180) | Mouse cecal microbial communities from Vienna, Austria - N-Acetylglucosamine amended D2O_March | ecosystem: Host-associated > Mammals > Digestive system > Large intestine > Cecum | place...
CACTGGTCACCGCTAAAGGTAGGGAACATGTGATTCTTGCAACGATGTGTGATGCATTTGCCAGCATATGCACGGAAATCGCACATGATGATAAAAACAAGGCTGCGGTGCTGATGAGTGAATGTGCAAATGATATGATCCAGCAAATTTTGAAAGGAGAGACAGAGGATGTTGTTAAAAACTTTGAGATTGACAGACTTTAAAGGAGTTCGGTCTGCGGAATATGATTTTTCAGATATTACGAAGATCATGGGCCAGAATGGTTCCGGGAAGTCTACGATTGCAACGGCCTGGTATTGGCTCTGGATGGATAAGGACTATGAATTGAAAAGCAATCCGAATATCCGTCCGAATGAAGCGGAGGAAAGCATTCCAAGAGTGGAGGCTGTCCTGGATATCAACGGTACGGAAGTGACCATTGCGAAACAGCAGAAGCGGACTGTTGGCAAACCAAACGACAAAGGAATTTCCAAGATCACACTTGCGAATACATATGAGATCAACCAAGTGCCAAAAACGGAAAGAGATTTCCGGGCGGATCTGGAAGATAGGGGGATTGTATTCGAAAAATTTCTTGCGCTTAGTCATCCGGAAGTATTTACCGGGCAGAAGGCAGCAGACATGCGAAAAATCCTCTTTGAAATGGTAAGCGAAAAATCCGATCTGGACATTGCAATGCTGGATCAGGACACAAGAGATGCAGCTGAACTGCTTAAGTCTTATAAGTTCGAAGAGATAGCGGCTATGTACAAATCTTCGAAGCAGAAAGCGGAAAAACAGGTGAAATCTATACCGGATCAGATTGTAGGGATGGAAAAATCGAAGGCGGATATTGATGTCGCGGAGCTGGAACTGAGAAAAAACTGTATCGGGGATCAGATCGCTGAGAAGGAAGCGCTTTATGATGATTGCGAAAAGGCTCTGGAAGATGTGCGGAGACAGCAGGACTACCTTATGCAGCTTCAAATGGATATCAGTGCAATCGAGAGTCAGGCGAATGACGTGCTATTGTCTGAAAAGCGAAAATTGAGAGAAATGACGCAGGAAGCGAACCAGAAGTTCCATGCGGCTGAAATGAACCATAAACAGGCAGAAAAAGACATTGAGCGTTTTGAAGCGGAACTTCAATCTTTAGAGCAGAAAAAAGGAAAACTGCAGAATCAGTGGAAACAGACAAAGGCGGAAACCTACAGGGAATATGAGGAACTTCCGGCATTGGATGAAAATGATCTGGTATGTCCGGCATGCGGCCAAGAGCTGCCGGTGATCTTGAAAGAGAAAAAAATAGCGGAGAATGAGTCGCGGATCAAACAGCATAAAGAAAAATATGATTCTGAGAAGAAACAGTTTGAAGAGGACAAGCATTCCAGGCTGAGTACAATTGAGAAACTTGGAAGCGACACGGTTGCAAGAATCAAGGATGTAAAAGCAAAACTTGAAAACCTTGGACAGCAGATCAATGATTTTAAATCAGAGAAGATTGCAGCCAATAAGGAATATTCGGAGGCCGATCAGAAACTGAAAGCCCTGCCGGAGAAGCCGGATCTGTCTGATAACCAGGAATATGAACGGATGTGCCTGGAATTTCATGCTAAGAGTGAGGCAATGCACCATGCGGATAAGTCTGGAAATTACAGAAGCAGTCTGAAAGCTGATATTGAGGTTCTGCGGCAGGAGCTGTCCGAAGTGGAAAAAGAGCTGGGCAAGGCATCCAATAATATCCGTATTGATGAACAGATTTCAGAGATGCAGAAAAAGCAGCGTGAATATGAGCAGGCAAAAGCGGATTCCGAGAAGATTTTGTACCAATTGTCGTTGGTTTCCAAGAAAAAGAATGAGCTTCTGGTGGAAGAAATTAATGCGAATTTCGGTATTGTGAAATGGATCCTCTTTGATTACCAGAAGAACGGCGAATATAAAGAAACCTGCATTCCTACGGTAGAGGGCCGGCGCTTTGGCGATTCTACAAATACAGGAAGGGAAATTGTTGCAAAACTGGATATCTGTAATTCCCTGCAGAAGTTCTTCGGAATGAATCTGCCGGTATTCCTGGATAATGCGGAGAGTATCAATGATTTCAATATCCCGGATATGGACTGTCAGCTGATCCTGATGAACGTTACGGAGGACGAGAGCTTGAGATTGGAGGATGTGGCATAAATGCAATTCATGAAAGTAAAATTTCTTAAAAACGGACAGGCAGCAGGCAGGGCGTACACGTATCGGAGTCCTGTAGAAGTAAAACCGGGAGATAAGGTGGAGCTTCCCGGCGGGAAGCATGCGGTTGTGGTGGACGAGCCGATAGACGCTGCATGGATTCAGGTATATGGGGCAGATAAGATTCAGGAGATTGTTGGAAAGGCGGAGGAAAAATAGATGGCAAATAAGACAGCAGAGCAGAAAAAAGCAGAAGTGGCGAACAGAGGAGAGCAGCAGGCGTCTCTTGTAGTCAATAACTCTTTTATTGACGGGCTTTCCAAGCAGATCGAGAAGAAAAAGGAATATGGTCTTTCCTTTCCGACAGACTACAATCCGACCAATGCGCTGAACGGTGCATATCTGATCTTGCAGGAGACAAAGGATAAAAATAATAAGCCGGTTTTGGAATCCTGCACACAGGCGAGTATTGCACATACGCTGATGGATATGGTGACAATGGGATTGTCCATGCAGAAAAAGCAGTGTTATCCAATCGCCTATGGCGGGAAATTGCAGTGCCAGGTCTCTTATCACGGGCATAAAGCAATGGCCCATCGATACGGCGCAAAGGAGATCAATGCGGAGGTCATATATGAGGGGGATGTTTTTGAGTACCATATTGAGAATGGCCGCAAGGTATTGGATAAGCACATTCAGGATTTCAGGAATATCGATCTGACGAAAATTGCCGGTGCTTACTGTGTAGTGACAATGTTTAATGATGTCAAGTATGTTGAGGTTATGAATATCCATCAGATTGAAAATGCCTGGAGAAAGCGCCAGGGAGGATATACCAAGGGGAAGGCCGGAGCGGTGCATACAGACTTTACGGATATGATGGCGAAGAAAACGGTAACTTCCAGGGCGTGCAAACAGATTGTTCAACAGTATGGTGATGTCTTTGCGGTGGATGCCTTTGAGCATGTAGAAGCTCATGAAGAGGATGATCGGACTGCACTGGACGCAGAATATGAGATTATCCAGAATGCGAATTCAGAAGATTTTTCAGAGGAGGATTCCGTAATAGATGCCGAAGCGAAGGAGGTTGTTGAGCAGCCTGTCCTGAAAAACGAAATGACATCGGAGGGCATGGTAGACGATGAACCGGATTTTATGAAAGCATAGGTAAGATGATGAGGATTTTAAATCAGAGTAAAGATTTTATGATCAATTTGGAGAAATTTAAAGGATTGACTGTGAAAATCGGTGAAAAGAAAAGTGTCCATGCCGTTATCAACTCAAATCATGGGCCTGAAAGAGTTTGTTTGGGAGAATATTCATCTGATAAAAAAGCCCTGGCTGTATTAATGCAGATTTTTGAACACACGGGAAAGACATTTATTATGCCGCAGGACGATGAGGTAGAGGCATGAGGAACAGGAGAAAACGAAAAACGCTATTTTCGAAAGCAGACTGTACAAGATGCAGCAATTGTATACCAATGGGCGAAGGTGACCATATCTGTGCAGAATGCGAAGAGCTGGTAATTGTAATAGCGGGATATGTTCCGACAGAAGATTTCTTGAAATGCGGAGGTAGTAGATTTGAAACTTAAAGTGCTGGGTTCTGGTTCATCCGGGAATTGCTATATTTTGGAAAACAGGACAGAGGCTTTGATCATTGAAGCCGGAATTTCCTTTAAAGAGGTTAAGATTGCGCTTGATTTCGATATCAGTAAGATTGTAGGAGTGATCGTAAGTCATGAGCATTCAGATCACAGCAAAGCAGTTAAAGAATATGAGGAAGCGGGGATCCCGGTATTCAGGCCTTATAGATTGGAAATGGAGCGGCAGGTCGGAGTGTTTTGGGGATTTGTGATCAAGTCCTTCCCGCTGGTACATGATGTCCCCTGCTTTGGGTTTGTGATAAGCCATCCGGAATGCGGGAAACTGGTTTATATTTCGGATACCGAATATGTAAAATACCGGTTTAAGAATCTGAACCACATTCTGGTGGAAGCAAATTACAGTAAGGATTTATTATCCGAATCCGAAGAAGCTGTTAAAAAACGGAACCATGTTTTGGCGGGCCATATGGAAATCGGAACGGCGTGTGAATTCCTTCGAGTGAATCAAAATTCCGATCTGAGAAATGTAGTGCTGCTGCATCTAAGTGAGGATAATGCAGATCCAGAAAAGTTCAGGAATGCTGCAGCAAAAAGGGTTGATTGCCCAGTGTATATAGCAAAAAGAGGGATAGAGATTGACTTGAACCTTTGTCCATTTTGAGGTGATTATATGAGAGAAAACAAACTATGGTCACGGATTGAAATTGCAGCCCGGTTTCTTTTTTATGGCCATGCAGGGTGTAGAATTATGTCCTGTGAAAGATGTGGATCCACCAATATTCTTCCGGTGGCTGACAGCGCAGTGAATGAGGATATAGGCGCGGAGTTAAAAAAGAAAGATGTGCAGTGCATTTGGAGAGAAATTGATATTTGCCAGAACTGCGGTGCAATCGTTATCGAACGGCAGCATTGGATATGGTGAATCAGGAGGATTCGATGAAGAAAACAGCAAGAGTAATCGTTACATATAAATGTAGTAAAAAATGTGAGAACTGCTGCAATGAGCACATCCGGGATGTGCCGGAGGTACGGTTCGAGGAATTACTGAAATATAAGGAAATAGTCATCACCGGAGGGGAGCCGATGCTGATTGCTCCCAGGGTGGTCGAGATGATTCACAGGCTTCGGGCAAATGGTTTTATAGGAAAGATCTGGCTGTATACAGCAAATTTCAGTATTGAGCACTGGGCACATCGGAGTCTGATAAAAGAAGTGGACGGAATCACATATACGATTCATTTCCCGGCTTCGAAAAAAGACATTTTATATGCGGCAAATTTGAATCAGTATATCAGAGATCGCTTTGATAATCGTCGTAATGCAAGATCGGACAGGTTGATTTATGACAGTCGGTCCTGGAATGTTATGGATACTGTTATGGCTGGGACAGAAGACGGGAATCATTGGTCAAAAATAAAAAGCCTGGAATGGAAAACGGATGAATGTCCAATTCCGGGAAATGAAGAGTTGCTTTTCTATGATTTGGAAAAGGAGTAAAGATTAAAAACAATCAAACCGGTTTGAATTACATAGAACAATTGAATACAGCAAAATGAAAGGAAAGCAGTTATGGCAAGAGTAAATTTGGAAACCTTTGCAGGCGGTGCCCTGCAGGAAAAATTTGATGATGCGATGGAGAAGGTTCTGCAAAACATGACGGATCCGAATACTCCGTGGAAGAATAAGCGGAAGATCACGGTGGAAGTTACGTTCGAGCAGAATGAGGACAGAGACGATTCCAGTGTGAATGTATCTGTCATTCCGAAGCTGGCGGCAGTGAAGCCGGTTGAAACGCGGATGGCAATCGGCCGGGATCTTGCGACCGGGAAATGTTATGCGGAGGAGTACGGGAACACTGTCAGAGGGCAGATGTCCTTTGATGATCTGCAGCGTCCGGAGGACGTTGTGGTAGACGGAAAAACGGTGGATCCGGAAACAGGTGAAATTAAAGACGGAACGACACAGGTAGTAGATTTCAGAGCGGTAAAACAGGGTTAAGGAGGACTTCAAATGATGATGGAAAGTGGATTAAAAGAGCTGGTACAGTATGGAAACGAATTGGCAGAGCCGAATTTTGAGGTTTATGGAGATATCCGTTACGTGGATAAAAAAATGTACCCTATGGATGGATTCCATAGGGCCGCGGCGATTGAAATGAGCACTCTGACCGGCCTGGTGGACTATATTAAAGGTTCGATTGATGAATCAACAGACAAGATGCTGGTGCAGGTGGTTTCGCCTACACAGGTAAAATTAATCTCCGCATTGGATGGGGATCGGAAGCGTGAAACTCTGGTAGATGTGACCGCACAGATTCCGGAATTTGCATATGGAAGGTACATGGATAATGAGACGTTCCTGATTGCGCTTCAGTCCAAGTTCATTTCTTGTGATGACCGGGAACTGATCCTGAAATTTGCCGGAACCGTTGAAAATGGGACGGTCGCACAGTACAGTGATGATGGCATTACACAGAAAGCAACGGTTAAAACAGGGATTGCTTCGAAAGGAGAAGCGCTGGTTCCGAATCCGGTGAAGCTGCGTCCATTCAGAACATTTATCGAGGTTGAGCAGCCTGTCAGCTCTTTTGTATTCCGTATGAGGCAGGATCGGGATGACGGTGTGGAGTGTGCCATTTTCGAAGCTGACGGCGGTGCCTGGAAGAATGCCGCTATGAAAAACATCAAAGAGTATCTGCAGTTTGAACTCGAAGAACTTCCGCAGTTTACAGTGATTTCATAAAATAGATACCGCCCTGTCCGTTTTGGATGGGGCGGGGATTGGAGAAAACATGAATAAAGTGGTTTTGGTGGGCCGGCTGACAAGAGACCCGGAGGTGAGATATTCACAGGGAGAAAAAGCGACTGCCATCTGCAGATATACATTGGCAGTGGAACGCAGGTATAAAAGGGAGAACGAACAGAATGCGGACTTCATTTCTTGTCTTGTGTTTGGAAAGTCAGCGGAATTTGCTGAGAAATATTTTCGACAGGGGCTGAGGATTTCCGTATCCGGGCGGATACAGACCGGCAGTTATACGAATAAGGATGGTGTGAAAGTCTATACAACAGAGGTTGTAGTAGAGGAGCAGGAATTTGCGGAGAGCAGAAGGGAACAGTCGCAGAATAATCCTGATCAAAATCATTCTGGCCAGAATCAGAATAGTTATGGCGGAAATGCTTCTGGCGGGGACGGGTTCATGAATATTCCGGATGGAATTGATGAAGAACTGCCGTTCAATTAGTTGGGCGGTGGTCATATGAAGAACGTAAACGAAAACAGGCCATCAGAGATCATAGGGGAATTTCTTCGTTTGATAGAGCGGAGTCATAGAGAATTTACAGAGAATGAAAGGGCATATAAGGAACTCGATAAAAAGACTTCTGATTGGGCGCATAAATTTGAGTTTGCCAGGGATAAGGGCGAAAGAAATAAACTGGGTACAGCATACCATAAGGAACGACAGAAGAGGCGTGAGTATAAGGACATGGCAAAATTATATGAGGCTATTCATGAATTTGCAATCTCAGAGAATAACAAGCCTGCGATAAAAAGACTGAAAGGGATGCTTTCCAGACAGAAAAACACAGAGAACTATTTATTTGGTGATAGAGAATATAAGGCAGGTGAGAACGATGGCAATGATTCTTGAAGACACGCGGCAGCAGGAAAAAAAGCATGAAGCGAAGCATGAGTATTTCAGGAAGGTGGGTGTGCATTGGAATCGGACCGCATTATACTGCGGAGATTATACACTACCTGCCGACCAGAGCGTATGCGTTGATACCAAGAAAGACATCCAGGAACTGATCGGGGATATCCAGGTGCATAAAATGTCTAAAAAGGAAATTAAAGCGGAAGTGTATAAAATCTCAGAAAGCAATCACATAGCCTTCGATGAGGCTGAGAAGATATTCCATGCGGTTTGCGATGATGATACGTCCAGATTTGCGGAAAAAGAGATCAATGAGTTGTGCTTTCTCTATGGTATCTCAGAACGTATAATTTCCGAGTTTCAGAAACTCTATGTAAAAAGATATGGATTCTTTCACCGGGGACTGAAGCGGGCTCAGAACAGCGGAATAAGGCTGATCATTCTGGCAGCAAATAAAGAAGGCGTTTCGGATCTGGAGCAATTATCTGCGTGGGAAAATCCGCGGATGGCGAGGTACAGCAAGATTCGGTATATGCACAGTATCGGACGGTGGAAAAATATAAAATTGCCCAGGTCTGAGCCGAAGAGCGGAGATTGGCTGGCGAAGGCCTGCCGGACGATGCAGGACAAATACGGATGCGAATTTGTATTCTGCAGCGAGGAAGAGCAGGGGAAAAGAGTGCTCGAACTATTAGGAATCGAGGTATAGGAGATTGGCAAAGGAAGGAATAGACAGTTTCCTTTTAGATTGCCACACTAACGATAATATTTCGGAGATAGAAGCAGAATTTGGAGTAAAAGGGTTTGCTGTAGTAGTCCGGCTCTGGCAGAAAATATACGGTGAAAAGGGTTACTACTGTGAATGGATCGAGAGAAGTCCTCTGCTATTTTTGGCAAAATGGTTTGGTGGGAATAGTGGAGTGACCATCAGTTTAATAACCGAAATTGTTGACAGGTGCTTAAATAATGGGATTTTTGATGGTCAAATGTATGAGAAATACTCCATTCTCACATCGGCCAGGATACAGAAACAATACTTCGACGTGGTGAAAAGGCGTGAAGAAATTCCGGTTAAAAAAGAGTACCTTTTGATTAGTGTTGACAAAATTAAGGGAATTGTATGCAAAAACACGGATTCTGCAAGCAGAACTGAAAAAAATGCATGCAAAAACTCCACAAGTAAAGAAAAGGAAAGTGAAGTAAAAGAAGAGATTACAGTATCTAAAGATACTGTTCGTCAGACTGAGGTCCGACGCGCTGTTGAGGTCTGGAACAAGCTGGAAGCATGCGGAATTGCCAGGGTATCAAAGCTCAATGCTTCCTCCCAGCGGTATAAGATGCTGTCAGCCAGGATCAGCGAATACGGAATCGAAGATGTCTTAAAGGCAATTGATAAAGTGGCCGGCAGCAGGTTCCTGCAGGGAAAGAACGGGGGCAGCAGGCAATGGCAGATCACGTTTGACTGGTTTGTCCGGCCGAATAACTTCCCGAAGGTCCTGGATGGAAATTATGACGATAAGAAATCCGGATATGACAATCAAGGGCCGGTTAATAGCGATGTACCATGGCAGTAGGAGGTAAAGAATGCTGAATGAAAGTGAGATCAGAAAAACCATTACCGTTATGAAGCCGGATAATCAGCTGTTTGAGATTCGGGTGATTTACAGCAATAAGGCAATGTACAGCGGTTATTTTCAGAATGCAGATGCCCTGATGCGCGGATTTGATGAACTCCGGAATTTTGGAGACTGCAATATCTATATTACCCTTAATTCACTGAATCCTGCCTGTTATGACCGGATCCAGAAGGACCGATTCGAAAAGAACTCAAAGACATCTACAAGCGATAATGATGTGGTTGGTTATGACTGGCTGATGATTGACCTGGATCCAAAACGTCCGGCGGGAACATCATCCACTGATGAACAGATCCAGAAGGCAAAGGCGAAGGGCAACGAGATATTCCAATTTATGAGAAACTTAGGGTTTGATAAACCTCTGTTTGGATTCAGTGGAAACGGCGTACATCTCCTTTACCGGATTCGGCTGAAGAACAGTGATGAAAATAAAAAGCTGCTGGAGAAGTCATTAAAAACGCTGAACATGTTTTTTTCAACGGATGAAATAGATGTGGATATGAAAAACTATAATCCATCCAGGGTATGTAAACTTTACGGAACACTGGCGCAGAAAGGCAGTAATACGGCAGCGCGGCCACATCGAATGAGCTATATTATCGGTAATCCGGAAGTGATCCGGGTGAATGATATCAAATATTTGGAAAAGCTGTGTGATCTTTATCCAAAAGAGGAAAAGCCGCAGCGGTACAACAATTATCAGCCGCGGGAATTTGATCTGGATGAATGGCTGAGCAAATATGGGTTGCGATACCGGAAGGCAAGCTATTCGGACGGAACAAAATATATTCTGGATTGCTGCCCGTTTGACAGCAACCACAAAGGTAAGGACGCCTGTATCTTCCGTTCCCGGACCGGGGCAATTGGATTCCATTGTTTTCATAATTCCTGTTCGGATAAGACCTGGAGAGATGTGCGGATCCTGTATGAGCCGGATGCATACGAAGAACGGCAGCGCCAGTATGAGCAGCGCATTTATTCCCGGCAGAAGCCGCCGGAGCCGAAAAAAATAGAAGCGAAGGACGGAAAGCCTGTATTTTATACCGCAAAGGATATTTTAAATCTCCCGGTGGAGGAAGAAACCTTTGTAAAATCAGGAATTAGTCTCATTGATCAGAAGATGCGCGGGCTGAAGAAAACGTATGTATCTGTGATTTCTGGCCTGCGGGCATCCGGGAAGTCCAGTGTGATATCGGAAATCTGCCTGGATTGTGTGGAATCAAATCATAATGTCGGTGTATTCTCCGGAGAGCTGGCGCCAAAAAACTTTATGCGGTGGATGAACCTGCAGGCTGCCGGTAAGGGTTATGTAGAGCCGACACAGTTCGAAGGTTATTACAATGTGCGGCGCAGGTATCAGAAAGAGATTGCTGAATGGCTGGGAACTCATTTCTGGCTGTATAACAATGAGTATGGCAATGACTATACGGCGATTATGGAACAATTTGAGAAGAAAATTGACGAAAATAAACTGGACCTGCTGATCCTGGACAACTTGATGGCATTTAATATTTCCAACCTCGGAGAAACCAAATATGACGCCCAGACGGGTTTCGTATTGAGCCTGCAGAGACTGGCAAAACGAAAAAACGTGCATATCATGTTTGTAGCGCATCCGAGAAAAGCGTTGGGATTTTTGCGGCTGGACGATATTTCTGGAACCGGAGATCTGGGAAATGCGGTTGACAATGCATTCATTGTACACAGGGTAAACAATGATTTTATCCGGCTGAGTAAGCTGATGTTTGACTGGAAGAGTGATAATGCGCTGTATAATGCCACGAATGTCATTGAGATTGCGAAGGACCGGGACGGCGGTATGCAGGACTATTTCATTCCTTTGTTTTACGAGAAGGAGAGCAAGAGACTGAAAAATGACAAGGCTGAGAATAAAATTTACGGATGGAATAAGAAGGATGATGGCTTTATGTCTGCAGAAAATATGGAAATTCCATTTTGACAAAGGCGGCAGGGTATGAAAGAAGAGGAACTTAGAAAATATTATGATGTTTATACAGATTGCTGAAAACTGTTTCGGAAATATTCCGTTCCGGATGATTCCAAAGAGTTTTGGGAAAGGCTTCGGGATGAAATGGAGGAGATCTGGAATAGGCATGGGAAAAGTGAGCATGCAAAAAAGATCCTTCTGGCGACCAGGGATGAAATAGAAAAGCTATGGAGGAAAGGAAAGCAGATTGAGCAATGAGAAAAGGAGACAGTATGTATGCGCCCTATTATGCAAGAATCCAGGATCTGCTGTTCCAGGGGATGGAAATCAAAGAGGTGTGGTTGTATATGCAGATATTTTTCAATGTGTATGGCTCGTATCAGACATTTCACCATTATCTTAAGGTGAGCGGGCTGAGATGGTTTATTCCGATGAAAGTGAGGGAGAAATGATGTTGGAAGAAGAAAGGGCGGATGTGATCATCAGGGAGATTCTGGATCACTGGGATGATGAAGAGTGGGAGGCACCGGAATGAGGAGGGTATTGAAATATCCGGGCAGTAAATGGAATGTTGTGAAGCAGATCATATCCATGATACCGGAACATCACAGTTATGTGGAGCCGTTTTTCGGCAGCGGCGCCGTATTGTTTAATAAGTCGGAGTCGGATATTGAGACAGTCAACGATTTGGATTGGGATGTAATAAATCTGTTTCAATGTATTCAGGAGAATCCGGAGAAATTGGCCCGCCTGGTCATGACAACGCCATACAGCAGACAGATGTATGATGATTCTTTTAAGGATGATCCGGTTGCGGCCATGCTGTTGGGCGCGGATCGATACCATAAAGCCTGTCAGTTTCTTGTGAAATGCTGGCAGGGTCATGGATTCCGGACAAATGGATATAAAGTTGGCTGGCGGCATGATGTGATAGGCAGGGAAAGTGCTTATGCACTACGGAACTGGTACCGTCTGCCGGAATGGATCATAGAAATCGCGGAAAGACTCCGGAAGGTCCAGATAGAGAACAGGCCTGCTCTGGAAGTCATCAATCGATTTAACCATGAAGGGGTATTTATGTATCTGGATCCGCCATACCTTTTAGGCACTAGGTGCGGAAAACAGTATAAATTTGAAATGCCGGATGCAGAGCATGAAGCGATGCTGAATGAGTTGTTGCAGAGCAAGGCGAAAATCATGATATCCGGGTACGATTCGGAAATGTACAATGAATATCTGAAAGACTGGGTACGAGTCGAGATGAGGAGCTGTGCGGAACATGGAAAGCCGCGGAAGGAAGTTGTGTGGATGAATTATGAGGAAATGCAGTTGAGTTTAAATCTGTAGCAGGAAAGGAGCCAAGCCTCCGGCCGGGGTGACGTGTACACGGGCTTCTTTGAAAAAAAATGGAAGGATACAGAAGTAGAGTATATACAGACAGACCAGATTATGCAGATCTTGATTCTCCAGAGAAATTTCAGGCGATAGCCGGGATCATAATGACGCGTTTAAGACAGCATCCAAAAGCGATATGTTCATACTCTGGGGGAGCCGATAGCGATATCATGATCGACCTGATCAAGACAGCACGAAAAATATGCCCGTCATTGCCGCCGGTCAAATATGTGTTTTTTAACACAGGCCTGGAAATGAAAGCTACGAAAGATCATGTGAAAGCCACCGCGGAAAAGTATGGGGTAGAAATTGAGGAAATCAGGTCAAAGGTCAACATCGTTCGGGCAGTCAGGGAGCATGGGATCCCGTTCGTGTCAAAGATAATGTCAGCCGGGCTTGAAGGATGGCAGAAAAAGAAAATACCCCTGTCGATAGCTGATGAATATGCACAGGCAGGGGATAAGGCGGCAAAGAGACGGGAGCTGAGCGAGAGGTTCCCTAAATGTGAGAGCATAATCAATTTCCTCTGCTGCTGCAATTCCGAAGGGGATCCGAGGCCGAATATCCAGTTGGTGATTAACTCGTCAAAATACATGCTGGATTTCATAAGGGAATGCCCGCCGGATTTTCAGATTAGCGCACAGTGCTGTGATTACTGTAAGAAACAGGTGGCGCACAGTGTCCAGAAAGATTACGAAATGATTATTACGGGAGAACGCCGGGACGAGGGCGGTATGAGATCCGTCCCGCGCAAAAACAACACCGCGCTATGCTTCACGGAGACCAGCAGTGGACAATACAGGCTAAGACCCCTCTACTATGTCACAGACAATGACAAAGCGTGGTACAGAGAGCGGTTCGGTATCAGATACTCCGACGCCTATGAGATCTACGGCCTGACAAGGACAGGGTGCTGCGGCTGCCCGATTTCGCACAAAGCGGTGGATGACTTAGAACTGATTCGGCCATATGAACCGAATGTTGTGAAAGCTGCATGGAATATATTTGGGAAGAGTTACGAATACCGCCAGAAATACAATAAATATAAGGCTGATAGGCTTATGGCTGAGCGGGAAAGAATGAGAAATGTAGATGGTCAAATGAGCCTGGATGACTTCCTGGGGGGGTGATGTCGTGAGGGATAATCTAATCATAGACTGCTTTGCGGGTGGCGGTGGCGCATCGGTAGGAATAGAAATGGCGTTAGGCCGGCAGGTGGATATAGCGATCAACCATGATCCGGATGTGATCCTGATGCACAAGACGAATCATCCGGATACACTGCATCTGACAGAGGACATTT
>Ga0137307_102289_pt1 | contig 13664 bp, 12 predicted proteins | sample NAcewD2O_March_2_FD_97180 | JGI IMG/M metagenome (GOLD analysis project Ga0137307, IMG submission 97180) | Mouse cecal microbial communities from Vienna, Austria - N-Acetylglucosamine amended D2O_March | ecosystem: Host-associated > Mammals > Digestive system > Large intestine > Cecum | place...
CCATAAAAAATACCTCCTAAGTAGCTTTTGGTTATTTTCATTGTCTACTTAAGAGGTATCATATCATACCAGCCTGCCTGAAAGCAGCATATCAAGATACTTTCCAAAATTCGTTTTAAATTCAGTAGCTGTTACAATCATTTAACCCCCTAGCACTTTACATCTCCATCATCTTCGATGCAAACACCGCCCCATACAACATGAACAGCTCACAATTCTGCAAAAAATACCCCGCCAAATCACCGGTAATCCCTCCAAACACCCGATATGCCATCCTCCGGTAAGATAGGAAACTTATCCCCCCCGCCAAGACACAGACACTGCCAAGAACGGGATTGACCAGAATCATGATGCAGACACAGACAATAAGCTCCGCCGCAAGTATCCATTTCACGCTTCTTTCAGCGGCATCTGCAGAAGCTGCCGCCATTCCGTCCTTCTTAGCCTTTCGAAGCGTTACAACAGAAAGACCGCTTAGCATACGGGAATAGGCATAACCGATTGCAATACATCCAATCTCCCGTTCCGTCACCTCACAGAAGCCGCCAAAGCAGAGCAGGACATAAACCAGTCCGGAAATAATCGCAAACGCCCCTGTATGGGGATCTTTTAAAATCCGCAGCTTCTCCTCCATCGGCTGATAGGAGCTTTTCGCATCCATTGTATCCAAAAATCCATCCATATGAATCCCGCCGTTGAGCAAAAGCGGAAGAGCCGTCAATACCGCCGCTGTCATGGCTGTCCCGATTCCAAGCGCATGCAGTCCATATAGACAGCCTGCGCTGCACAGACCAATCGCCGCCCCGACAAAAGGAAAAAAACACATACTATATTTCATACTATTCTCATCCCACCGGACATGCGGCATAGGAATCTTAGAATAAGTAGAAAATGCGGCAATCAATGATTTCAGCATCGCAACTCTCCTTTCACTGCCAGCGGGATACCGCAGACCACTTCTACCACGCCTTCTGCCGCTGCTGCCAGCTTTTGATTGATAGTGCCTAATAGCCGGATGTAAGTTTCAGTTTCAGCCTCGTACTCTATGCCGTCAGAAAAAACCTCATTGGTAACAAGAATAATATCGCCTGCCCTCTCTGCCAGATTCAAAACCGGCTGTAAAATGGCATCCCATATCTGGGAAAAGGAATCCGTTCCTTTTGCCTTTATCCTGCCCGATTCCAGATACATTTCATTTGCCAGCAGGTTTGACATACATTCCAACAGCAGCACGTCCCCCGATTCTGCGGTAATCCTCTCCAACCCACTGCAGCATTCAATTGTCTCAAAGCCCTTATCCTTCCGCATACTGCGGTGGCGTTCAATCCGCCTTTGCGTTTCCCCGTCTTTTAAGGGATACATCGTTGCAATATAATATAACTTACCTGCTTTTCTTTTCTGATGTCTGTCCACAGCAAGCCGTTCCGCATACTCGGACTTTCCGCTGCCGCTTCCTCCTGTGATAAGATACAGCATCCCAGCCTCCATTCCATACATGCCTTTTTATCCCCGTATGCCCTTGAGTATACTTCGGGCACTTCTCTCAATATTTCCCGCACGTTTTACGCTTCTGCATTCTCAAATCTTGTGTACGCTTCAATCCGGTAATCCTCAAAGGTTCCCATATTCCGGTAGACCTCCATAGCCATATCCAAAAGCGGAAACAATGCAATCGCCCCGGTTCCTTCTCCCAGACACATTCTTCCATGCAGGATTGCTTCAACTCCCAATGCATCCAGAGCAAGCTTTCCCGTCACCTCATTGGACTGATGGGAGGCAATGACATAATCGGCAGTTCTTGCATCTATTTTCATTGCGGTAAGCGCCGCTACCGAAGAAATTGCTCCGTCAATAACAATCGGTATCCGGTATTTCACGCCTCCGAGAAATACGCCCGCCATTCCCGCAATCTCATAGCCGCCTGTCTCCGCAAGTATTTCTACCGGATCTGTCAATCCCTTTTTGCGGATTCTTTCTACTGCCGCCTTTACTGCCCGGCATTTCTTTTGTATTCCTTCCTCTGAAAGCCCTGCGCCTCTTCCCGTTACCGCTTCCGGCGTCTGCTGCAAAAATACCGCTGCAAGCGCACTGGTAGGAGTCGTGTTTCCAATCCCCATCTCTCCCGTAGCAAGGATACGATAGCCCATCTCTTTCAGTTCCTTCACCAGATTACTTCCTAGAAACAGCGCCCTTTTGCATTCCTCTACGGTCATCGCTGCTTCCTTTGCAAGATTTTTACTGCCCCTTGCGATCTTCCGGTCAATGACTTCCCCCTGAACCAGATTCTTCCTAGAATAAGGCGGGGCGTCTATGCCCATATCAATCGTATACACATCCACGCCTGCAGATCTTGCCATATAATTGACGGTGGAGCAGCCCTTCGCAAAATTTTCGCTCACAATTTTTGTAACCTCACTGCCGGTCTGGGTCACGCCCTCTTCCACAACGCCATGATCTGCGCACAGGGTAAGCAGCGCCCTTTTTTCAAGGGGATAAGGTTCCTCGCTTCCCGCTATTTTACAGAGCTTCACCGTTAAATCCTCTAACAATCCCAGACTGTCAATCGGCTTTGCAATGCTGTCCCAGTGCGCTTTTGCCAAACGGCACGCCTGATAGCTCTGACAGGATAACAGAAATTGATAGACCATATCAGGATTACTGTAATAATAGAAATGCGGAAAACCCGCCAGCAAAGCAGGCGTATGTACCATACATGGATAATTTGTCTGTGATAACGGCTTATGCGCCAGAAAATCCTCTCCGTTCTCCGAACAGTCCCAATAATGGAACTCGTGACCCTTAATACGAAAACCTGCAATACCTGCGACGCCCGGTTTTTTACTCTCCGCTTCTATATAACCAAAACGGCAGAGCTTGTCTGTCCGATATCCCCTCCCATGCAAAACGCCTGCCATCTTACGAGGATTTCCTTCCGTATCCTCAAGCTCCTGCTGTAAATATAAAAAACCTCCGCACTCGGCAAGACAGGGAAGCCCTTTCTCACACGATTTCCGTATGGATTCCCGCATTTCTTCCGCCGCTTCCAGCTCCCCCGCATACCGCTCCGGATATCCGCCTCCGAGCAATAGTCCGTCAATCCCTTCCGGCAGCGTTTTATCATGAATCGGGGAGAATTCTACCAAATCAGCTCCCATCTTTTTCAGAAGCTCCAGATTTTCCGTATAATAAAAAGAGAACGCTTCATCTCTTGCGACAGCAAGCCGCACCCTTCGCGAAAGCTGCGGCAGAGAAGACTCCTCGCCCACAAACATTGAAGCATTTTCCGCCACCGACAGAATCGCCTCAATATCCACCGTCTTTTCGATAGCGTCCGCAATCTGTGAAATCCATGACCGAAATCCTTCCATTTCTTCCGGTGCAATCAGCCCCAAATGTCTGGACGGTACGGCAAGATTTTTCAGCTCAGGCAGATAGCCCAAGACCTTTGTCTGACATTCCCGCTCTATCACTTCCTTCAGCCGCTCGTAATAACTGGAAGATACCCGGTTCAAAAGCACTCCGCAGATATGGCTGTTCCCCCGGTATTCTATGATTCCCTTTATCATGGCAGCAAGAGAAACACTCGCTCCCTTTCCATCCAAAATCAATACCACCGGCGTATCTGTAACTTGCGCGACCTCATAGGCGCTTGCCCGCTCAGACTGCCCGCCCAAGCCGTCATAATAGCCCATGACTCCCTCAATTACCGTAATATCCGCATTCCTCGCCTTATCGCACAAGAGATATCTGGTCACATTTTCATCGGTAAAAAAGGTATCCAGATTGCCCGAAGGAATCCCAAGCGCCTGTCTGTGAAACATCGGATCTATATAATCCGGGCCGCATTTAAAGGATACTGTGCGCAGATTTCTTCTCTTAAAAACTTCTATCATTCCACAGGTTATCATCGTTTTGCCGCTCCCGCTCTTTGGAGCTGCAAATAACAGCCTTGGCATTTTATTTTTCATCAAACTCTTCCTTTCTGCCGCCAAAACAAATAATAAAAACCGGATTTTCCGCAGACATCAGATGATATCTGCCAAGCGCCCTGTTCCTTGCCGCATTGATCTGCACGACTTCCATATCCGCATATTCCGGAAACCGTTCTTTGATTTGCTCTAAAGACGCCAATGTTTCCAACGTTATCGCCGTGATCACAAAGCGCACATTCCGATTCTTTTCCTGCACCTTTTGTATGATCTCTATCATTTTGCCGCTGCTTCCACCGATAAATACATGTGTCGGAGCCGGTAAATCCTCCAACGCTTCCGGCGCCACTCCCTCTACAATCACAAGGTTTTCTGTCCCAAAGCGGCGCTTATTTTCTTCTATCAATGCAGTTCCTTCCGGATTCTTTTCAACTGCATACACACAGCCCATTTCACACTGCAATGCCGCCTCAATCGCAACGGAGCCTGTTCCCGCCCCGATATCATATAGGATAGAATCAGCCGAAAGCTTTAATTTAGCCAAAGATAGAACACGGATTTCCTGTTTCGTCATCGGCACCTTTCCCCGTATAAATGCGCTGTCCTCAAGTCCCGGACATGCTTTTCTCACTTGAAAATCCAGATTCTCGAACAGGGCAATGGACAAAGTATCAAACTGTTGCTGTACAAAATCTTTCGGATAACCTGTAACAATCCGCTCATCTGAATAAGAAAGTCTCTCTCCCACTGTTATTTTAATTTGATTCATACCAAAATTCAAAAGTGTCCGGCTGATTTGTGCCATCGCCTCCTTCTCTCCAAGCAGGGAGCAGATTCTCCTCTGATGCTTTATCAGGGATACCAGATTCATCTGTCTCCCATGAAGACTTACAAACTGTACATCTTCCCAAGCATATCCCAGCTTATTTAAAAAATAAATCGGTGATGGGATTCCGCTGACCGGATAGATTTCAAATAAATCTCCCCACTCTTTTAAAACCTGCTCCGCTAAATACGCCCGCATTCCTTTTGCGCCGGAATAAAAGCCGATATCACCAGAATAGACAAGCGCAATCCTCCGATATCTCGGATGCTCCTTTAAATAGGAAAATATTTCTTCCTTCCGATAACTCTCAAAATAGGGTTTGCTTTGATGTCCCCGCCAAATTTCCACAACCCGCTTTGCACCAATGATAACGTCACAATTCATAAGAGAATTCTCTGCTTCGTCTGTCAAGAGCGCCGCATCGCCGGGTCCCATACCAATCAAATACAGCTCCCGTTTTTCTTCTATTCCGTATCTTTCCTGAATAAAACGAATCGCTTCGTCCAAGCTCATTTTCTCATGAATGCAGTCTGACTTCTCCGGCATATCAGTTTTCTCGTCCGGTCTTCGAATCACGAGGATATTGACATTTGCACGCAACGCCGCCTCACATTTTTCCTGATATCCTCCCGCTCTTCCCGAACATTTTGTCACGAGCCAGTCCGCATGTATCTGCTTTATCATGGCATAATTCATATCCTCCGAAAACGGACCCTGCATACCGATGATATGACTGCCCTCAAAGCCAAGCTCTCTGCACTTACCTATGACCTCTGGCGTCGGCAAAATTCTGACAAAACACCTGCTCTGATAATCCGGGAGAACCGTGTACTTCTCCAGCTCCTTGCTTCCGGTGGTAAGTAATACATTGCCTTTCGTTTCCTTTAGAAATTCTACCGCCGCTTCCACGTCCGGCATCTCATAGAACAGACTGCTGCCCTGCATACCGTCCCGTTTTCCATCATACATCAGCGATTCATCTTCCCGGGTCACACGAATATACGGAATACCCCGCCTATGGCATGCCTGACAGATATTCTCTGTCACTTCGACGGCATAAGGATGCGTGGCATCCAAGCAGTAATCTGCAGATAGAGCCATCAGAAATTCTTCCATTCTGGAGACATCCATCCGTCCTGTATGAACATGCAGATGAGAATGCTTCGGAAGCAAATCGGCGCCGTATTCCGTCACCACACAGATATGAACTTGTACATTCATTTCACAGAAGGACTCCGCTAGCTTCCGCCCTTCAGATGTTCCTCCAAAAATTACAATATCCGCCATTGCTCTCCTATTCCTTATCTAACTGATAGCCTCTGGGCGTCACCATCCGGTTTCCAATCTTCCTTGTCATGGAATTTCCAATAAAAACTGTCGTGAACATGTCCACCTCAGCATTTACCAGCTCTGACAATGACAAAATCCTGCTGTTCTCTCCCTCTCTGCCGATATGCTGCACATACCCGCAGACCGTATGCGGTGATTGATATTTTAAAACCTCTCTGCATGCTTTTTGCAGATAACCTTTTCTTTTTCTGCTGGAAGGATTATACAGACAGATTGCAAAATCGGACATTGCGGCACATTGCAGCCGTTTCTCAATCTTCTCCCAAGGCGTCAGTAAATCACTCAAACTAATCACTGCAAAATCATGTCCCAATGGGGAACCTAAAACCGCCGCTCCTGACATTGCAGCGGTTACGCCTGCCACGACCCGGATTTCCACTTCAGGGTATATCTCCCCAAGCTCCAATAAAATGCCCGCCATACCATACACTCCGGCATCTCCGCTGCATACGACCGCCGTTTTCTTTCCGGCGTTTGCCGCTTCCAACGCCAAGCGGCATCTTTCCTTTTCCTGTTTCATACCGGTCACAAGGTACTCTTTATCCGTAAAATGCGCTCTTAGCAAATCCGCGTAAACTGTATATCCCGCAATCACCGTACAGCTTTCCAGCACTTCCGCCGCTTCCATCGTCATTTTCTGGTATTCGCCCGGCCCAATGCCTACCACATACAACTGTTTCAAACTATCACGCTTCCTTTCTGTACTGCCAATGCAACCGTCACGCCATCATAAACTCTTTTCGGACAAATCAGACTGCCGGAGGACGCCGCTACAGCGCTTCTCTCACATACATTTGATACCCCCGTGGTCTGCTCCACAAAGGAAGAATCTGTAAATTCTCCCGGAAGCTGACGCAGCGTATCCGGGGAAAAGGTAACAAAGGGCAGTCCTTTCCCTCTGCAATAAGACAAAATCCCCTCTTCGTTCTGTTTTAAATTAATGCTTGCTATGGCAAATACCGCTTCGAACCGAATCTTTTCATCACTCAGGCATTGCTCTATGGCAGTAGCTATTTTCTCCTCCGGCGTTCCTCTCCTGCATCCGACTCCGACTGCTATCAGCTTTGGCAGTAATTGCAGAACTTTAGAATGAGCCGGATATTCCTGCTGCCGATAAGAAATCCAAATATTCGGATTCTCACAGCATTTGTCCCCTCCATCCTCTTTCCATTCCTGCCAAAAAAGCTCTGGAGGCAAAACATTTTCTACCGGAATATCGGAAGAAACAGCAATCCGTTCTCCCTCAAGAATTGCCGCCGAAACCTGCTTTGCCAGCTTCCAGTCCGTAATCACCAATCCGTTCTTCCTTGCAAAATCATCTACCGCAAATTTCTGCTCTCTGTCCGTAGCAGTTGTTATCACAGGAACCGCCCCTATCAGGCTGCTTATCCGCCCCGCCAGCTCATTGGCTCCGCCGGCATGACCGGAAAGCAGGGAAATACAGAATTTCCCGGTTTCATCTATCACAAGCACAGCGGGGTCTACAGACTTATGCCTAAGAAAAGGCGCAATTGTGCGCACCGCAATTCCCGCCGCACAGAAAAACACAATCGCATCAACACGATTCTCAAAACCTTCCCGCACACACTCTGTAAGCGTCTTTTCTTCGGAAAAATCCGGCAGGCTGCCACACTTTACTTTACAGATAAAATGCATTTCCTGCTGACCTTCGTCTCCATTAATCCTTTGCTCCTTCTCATGCTTTTCCCACAGTTCTTTTACCTTCTGCATCAGTCCAAGCGCCCGCCTGCTGCACGCAATCATAAGTATGGTCATACTTCTTTTCCTTTTCTGAATTCCGTGGTAAAACATGAATCGTACAATTTAGATTTGGCATAGGTATCTCCTAAAACCTGTCCCACAATAATCAAAGCTGTCTTGGTAATTTTCTCTTTTTCCATTTCCTCCGGAAGATACTGCAAGGTTGTGCTAAGTATTTTCTCCTCTGGCCAAGTTGCCTTGTAGACGACAGCGACAGGCGTATCCTCACGATATCCTCCCTCAATCAATTCTTTTTTCACCTTCTTGGCAAGAGACGAGGACAGAAACAGAATCATTGTCGCCTGATGGGAAGCCAGCTCACGCAGATTCTCTTTCCGGGGAACCGGCGTTTTTCCCTCCGCTCTGGAAATAATCACACTCTGGGACACCTCCGGCAAAGTATACTCCACGCCTAAGGAAGCTGCGGCTCCAAACAGTGAACTTACGCCGGGACACACATCATAAGCAATCTCTCTTTTCTCCAATTCATCCATCTGCTCCCGAATCGCCCCGTAAATAGCCGGATCGCCGGTATGCAGACGAACCGTCATTAAACCCATACGTTCCGCTTCTTCCATCACATGTATGACCTCTTCTAAATTCATGTAAGCGCTGTTGTAAATCCTGCAGTTCTCCTTTGCCGCCTTAAGCAGCTCTGGATTTACAAGAGATCCCGCATAAACAATGACGTCCGCTTCTTTTAGTAATGCCAATCCTCTGACCGTAATCAAATCTACTGCTCCGGGTCCCGCTCCAACGAAATGAACCATGCTTGTCCTCTCCTTTATTTTATAAACTCTCTCAATATCCAACCTGCATCCCTTGTCTCTCCCAGATACCCCAAGCTCTCTGAAAAGAGAATCACTCCTGCTTTCATTTCACTTCCGATTCGATGACCGATATGCTCCTCAATCTTCCTGCATATACTTTGTATGACAAGTTCTCGCAAGCTCCACTCTTCCAGATGGCGCAGCATCTCTTCCGTATTGATACAGTCCATAAGCGTTTCTGCCATTTTACGGCTACCCCCGCATAAAACTGTGTGTACGGCAAAAATCTCACTTCTCGCATCCGCAGTTTTTGAATGAGTATTCATAATTCCGGCTGCAAGCTTTACCAGCTTCCCAATATTTCCGAGCAAAAGAAATCGTTCCATTCCATAGGAAACCGCCAGATCCAGCGTTTCCCCGATATAATTACTGCATTTTATGCTCTTTTCCATATCCAGATGCAGATAATCTGCAGCATAGCTCTGCCCGTAATTTCCGGGCGTCACAAGAAGATTTTTCTCTCCCTGAACATGCAGCTGACGAATCTCTGTCTCAATGGTATCTACGATAGCCCGTTCGCTCATCGGCTCCAGGATTCCGCTGGTTCCAAGAATGGAAATCCCGCCGCAAATTCCAAGCCTTGGGTTAAAGGTTCGCTCTGCCAGCTCTTCTCCCTTTGGGACAGATATCGTAATCAATAGCTCCCCTCCGTATTCCGCAAGATTGCATACCTCGCCGACCGCATCAAAAATCATACTTCTTGGCACAGTATTGATTGCCGCCTGTCCGATTCTTTGCTCCAAACCCGCCTTCGTCACCCTTCCAACGCCAACTCCCCCGTCCAAAAAGAGTCCCGGATATCTTTTGTCCGAAAATACTGTATCCCCTGTTATAGACTTTTCTTCCCCTAGTCTTTGTTCTGGTTCTGAAAGTTTCTTTACACAGACATGAATCTCTGCCTGATTGGTAACGTCCGGGTCGTCTCCGCTGTCCTTGATTACCATATATTCCGCACTGCAATCTGTTTCCATCACCATCCGAACCGGTATCGATACAGATATCCCTTTCGGCGTATTCACTGTAATTTCGTCCTGATAAATCCCTAAAAGCAGCTTTGCCGCCGCCGCTTTTGCCGCTGCCGCCGCACATGTACCGGTCGTAATTCCATAACGCAGCAGCTTTTGATTTCTTCTGATATATTGTTCCATAATGTCACAAATGATATAGAAACAGACAGGCAAATACCTGTCTCTATTCTACTTCCTTTACAATAATCGTTGTAAAATATCCTGCTTCCTCATCCAGCGTGCGGATATCCTGATAAATCCTTTCCGATTCCATACCGCAGTTTGTGACGGCATATGCCTTCATCCTTCCTGCGTCTTCTAACTCTATCAGATTCTGTTTTACTTCGCCGATTTTTCCTGCCGATTTCATCAGAATTCTTGTGCCGTCGTATTCCTCCGCTTCCTTCGGACGATAAAATCCCGGAAGGATGTGAATATTTTCCCTTCCATAGCCAAGAGGAACGCCAACCGCTGCAGCCACCGCACAAAAAGACGGAACGCCGCTGATAATTTTTGCTTCATATCCATTTGCCAAAACTCTTTTATGAAGCTCCATATATGTGCCGTAAATGGTGGGATCTCCCAAATTCAAAAAAGCAAGAGAACGGCAAGCCTTTAGCTGCTCTGCTATCTTTACACAGCCTTCCTCATAGGCAGCCGCAAGCCTTTCGCCATCCGTTGTCATTGGAATAGGAACAGCAACCACTGGTTTTGCGGCAATCTCCGGTGTCATCTGTAGGGCAATCTGGTATGCCTTGCAGGAATCCCTGTCCCTTGCGGGGATTCCGATTACCTCACAATCTTGAATTGTCCTTACTGATTTCATTGTCATAAGCTCCGGATCACCCGGACCGACTCCGACTCCATATAGGATTCCAGCCATCGTCTTATCTCCTGCTTCATACATTTCTTATTCATCCGTCTTTCCCGCAACTATTTGGCTTTCAGCCTCATTGTTACACTTCCCCAGCATTTCCTGTAACTTCTCCACATAAATCCTGCGGAACTGCGGGTATTCGCCAAGCCCCTTTACAATTGCCAAAACCTCATATCCTTCTTCCCGCAATTTCGCTGCATAAGAATCGGTTTCACCTGCCATATCATTTCTCGCATGATCTCCGGCAACCACCATAAAGGGATGTACTACTACTTTATCAACTTTTCCCGCATTTTGCAAATAGGAAATCGCATCTGCTAAATTTGGCCGCGCTTCCACAGAAGCAATCTGCACATTCATAAGCCCCGCCTCAATGAAAGCTTCATTCATCTGAGTATATCGGATATTCGCGCCGTCCTCTGTTCCATGACCCATCAGGACATAATAATTTTCTCTCTGAAATTGAAAAATATCCTGCAGCACAGGCACAAGCTTTTTACAATCCTCTTTCTGATTTAAAACGGCTGATGTAATTTCCATCTTCTCAAAAGAAGAACGATATGGCTCTAAAATCCGCACAAGTTTCTGATACTCAATCCCCGGAATCATATGGGTAGGAACCACATATAGGCACTGAACCTGATGATCCAGTACCTTACGGACAGCTTCCTCTACCGTGTCAATCTGTATCTGCCGCCCGGCTAATTTCCGTATAATTACCCCGCTGGTATATGCCTGATACACAGGAATTGCTCCGCCTGCTGCGGACAATTCCTGATAAATACTTTCCAGACTGTTTTCCCTTGCCTCGGCATAACTGGTGCCGAAACTAACAAGAAGTACTGCCTTTTTCATTCTTTTTACGCTCCACAAATCTTCCCATAAAAAATGCGATAATTCCTACTCCAATTCCGGTCTGCACACAGAACAAAAGACTTTCCACTTCTCCCGGAAGCTCTCCGCCTAAAGCCGTCTCAAAAACCGGTGTAAACCACGGTTCATATTCTCCTGTAAGCGCCTCTACTTTTTCACTTCCCGCATCATCCGAGCCGCCAAACTCCGCTCCCTTTAATGCAAACAATGGAATCACTATAATCGCAAAAACTACTATCAATAAAACAATTGCAAGCCTTGCATCCTTTTTCATGTTCTCTTCCTCCTATTTTGCTTCTTCAAAACCAATCAGCTTCAACTCCGGCTGTGCATAATTTTCCAGCGCCATCACAATAAGAACAGTCAGAATACCCTCCACTACCGCAAGCGAAAGCTGTGTCGGTGCAAAAACTCCTAAAAATTCCAATGCAGATGCGCCCACTCCTCCGTTTGTACTTGGAAATGCAACTGCAAGCTGAATACTGGTGATACAATAAGTAAATAAGTCGCCGAAAGCTGCTGCAAAAAATACACTGACTCTTTTATTTACCTTGCATTTCTTACACAATAGGTAAATTCCATAGGACAAAAACGGACCTGCAATCGCCATAGAGAATGTATTTGCTCCCAAAGTCGTCAATCCGCCGTGAGCAAGCAGAATCGCCTGAAAAATCAAAACAATGATTCCAAGGATACTGACAACAGACGGTCCGAAAAGAATCGCCCCAAGACCCGTACCTGTCATGTGGGAACAGCTTCCTGTTACGGAAGGAATCTTTAGCGCAGATATTACAAAAATATATGCCCCTGCCATTGCCAGCATCGTAATGGATTTCTTATTTTCTGCAAGCATCTTTTTCATCGTAAAGAATCCCTTTACCAGAAACGGAATACATACGACAAACCATGCGATGCAGAATACCGGCGTAAGATACCCCTCCATGATGTGCATTGCATTTACATTTGGCGTAACCGCAAATATAATTGCGAATGCAACACTGAGTTTCAAAATTTTTTTCTGTGATTTTGTCATTTGAATGACGCTCCCTTCTACTACAATATAAATATGGTTAATATCCCTTACAGCCAGTAAGGAATTACCCATCTTGTTGCTTAAGCTGTATAATGATGGAGCAATCGGTATATCGTCTACCTTTCTTGGACTTCGCGTCCGCATCAAAGACTGATAACCAGCTCCTCATTCGCAGCGTTCGTTTTATGCAGGTTGAACTGCCAATAGGTACGTTCGTGTCACACCACAGTAGATTGAATAGGCAATGAGTAAAACTGGTTCTTATCCATTGCAATACATCTTAAGGAGTGACTAATTTATGAACGCAGTAGGTATCGATGTTTCCAAAGGTAAAAGCATGGCGGCAATCTTACGCCCTTTCGGTGAGATTGTTTACAGTCCTTTTGAAATCAAGCACACATCCCATGATATTAATTCTCTTGTTGATCTCATCCATTCCGTTGATGGTGAATCCCGTGTCGTGATGGAGCATACTGGACGTTATTACGAAGTCCTTGCTCATCAGCTTTCCGAGGCAGACATTTTCGTCAGCACAATCAATCCCAAACTAATCAAAGACTTTGATAATGATTCTCTTCGTAAAGTCAAATCCGACAAAGCAGATGCAGTGAAGATTGCCCGCTATGCTCTTGACAAGTGGCAGAATCTGAAACAGTATAGTCTTATGGATGAATTACGCAACCAACTTAAAACCATGAACCGTCAGTTTGGTTTCTATATGAAGCACAAAACTGCCATGAAAAATAACCTTATCGGCATCCTTGATCAGACTTATCCTGGCGTAAATACTTACTTCGACAGTCCTGCACGAAGTGACGGCAGCCAGAAATGGGTTGATTTTGCATCTATATACTGGCATGTGGACTGTGTTCGTAAAATGTCTTTAAACGCCTTTACTGACCACTATCAGAAATGGTGCAAACGCAAGAAGTACAACTTCAGCAAATCAAAAGCCGAAGAAATCTATGGAAAAGCTAAGGAACTTGTTCCTGTACTTCCCAAGGATGAAATAACCAAACGAATCATCAAACAAGCAGTTGAGCAGCTCAACAGTGCTTCCTCTACTGTTGAGGAACTGCGCATCTTGATGAATGATACAGCCTCAAAGCTCCCTGAATATCCCATTGTTATGGCAATGAACGGCGTCGGTCCATCTCTTGGTCCACAGCTTATTGCGG
>Ga0137307_102291_pt1 | contig 13649 bp, 6 predicted proteins | sample NAcewD2O_March_2_FD_97180 | JGI IMG/M metagenome (GOLD analysis project Ga0137307, IMG submission 97180) | Mouse cecal microbial communities from Vienna, Austria - N-Acetylglucosamine amended D2O_March | ecosystem: Host-associated > Mammals > Digestive system > Large intestine > Cecum | place...
GGTGGGTGTAGCCTGCGCCATGGCAGCCGCCGCTGCCAACCAGCTCTTCGGAGGCAGTCCGGCGCAGATTGAATATGCTGCCGAAATGGGACTCGAACACCACCTCGGCATGACATGCGACCCTGTATGCGGTCTCGTGCAGATTCCCTGCATCGAGCGCAATGCATATGCCGCGGCACGCGCACTCGATGCCAACATATATTCCTCATTCTCTGATGGCGTGCATCGAGTCAGCTTCGACAAGCTCGTAAACGTAATGCGCGAGACAGGTCACGACCTACCCTCTTTGTACAAGGAAACCGGCACAGGTGGTCTCGCCAAGGATTACCAGCAAATGTGACACGATTCATTCTAAAAAAAGCAAACATGTATAATCTGCTGCATTATCCTTACATAATGCAACGATTATACATGTTTTATTCATTTTGCATATTTATCCAATAAATATAGGATAATTTATTTGGAATCTCCACTCTTTTAACTATCTTTGGCGCGGCAAGTCATCAGACATGAATAAAAATTCATGCCAACCGACATTCCGACAGAACAATAAACAACTTATCCAAAGATAATTATTCCCACTATTTAATAAATAATTTATGGCGAAATTCTTTACTTATTCATTATTGGCGGCAGCCTTGGGATTCGCATCTCCGGCTTTCGCCGATGATGCCGCTACGCCGGCTTTGACATTTACCGTAGACCGCGCTGCGGTTGAAAGCAAAATGGTTTTCCAGATTTCCGCTACCGATGGAGCGACAATACAGGTAGACTGGGGTGACGGCGTTCTCAAGGATGTCACGATTGCCGATTACAATGCGGCAGGATATGTATTCACCGAAGTTGACGGCACTATTGCAGGCACTTCCATCAAGGTGTATGCTCCCGACGCATCGAAAATCAACTACCTCTCGGCAGACTGGACCCAAGCCGACGATGCAGATGCCAAAATCAAGGGAATCAACGTTTCCCAACTGGCAGGACTGAAAGAACTTATTTTAGACAATAACAACATCGGAAGTCTTGACATATCAAAATGTGTTGCTCTTACCACCCTCAGAGCCAGCGACAACCGCCTGACTTCTCTTACTTTTGGTGAAAATCCGAACCTTAAGACAGTAACTGTAAGCAACAACTTCAATGTAACCTCCGGCTCACTTAACAGCGGTGCGGGCAACAATCAGGTTCTTGCCGCAGACTGGTCGAAACTGCCGGAGCTATCCTCACTAAACGTTGCCGCCAACTTATATTCCGAACTCGGATGGTCCGACACATTCGATATCTCCAAAAACACAAAACTCGCGACGCTGAATATCAATGGCTGCGGAATCTCGGAACTTGATCTGACACCGTTCACAAGTCTCAAGACTCTCAACGCCCAGTGGAACAGTCTGGAAAAAGCAGACCTTTCCGGCATGATGGCAAACGGGGCTGCCGTTTACCTCAACCACAACAACCTTCTGAGTGTAAAGCTTCCTGACACATCCGCCAGCAAGATGACCCGTCTGAACCTTGCCGACAACAATCTTACTTTCGAGACACTCCCGACACCCGGCATGACGAAAGTTGCCGCCAACTATGTATACGCGCCTCAGGCTGTGATCAACAACACTCTCAACGGCAAGAATATCGTAGACTTCTCGAATCTTGCCAAAGTCGGAGAAACCGCAACCGTATTCACCTGGGAATCAAACGGCAAGACCGTAGAGGGAATATACAACGAAGACAATGGCACGTTTACATTCTGCGAGGCGGGAGAATATGTCTGCAAGATGACAAATGCCGCATTCCCCTCTTTGACGCTCTCGACTACCGCCGTAACAGTAGGGCAGTCGGAAGTATGGCCCAGAATGCTCTTCTCATTCATCGTTGCCCCTGAAGCAGCAGGCAAGACAATGACACTCAACATATCCACTACCGACAAGCAGAGCGTGCAGGTTGACTGGGGCAATGGGACACTGTCAAATCCGGTGGAGACGAAGAATTACGAGACAGACTGGGAATATGGTACTCCCACAGGCAAGGTTGCAGGCACAAATGTGACTGTATACGGCAGCGACCCGACAACCATCAACAAGCTTGACCTCGCATGGGATAAAGAAGCCGGCGCAGAGACAAAAATATTATCCGCTAATCTATCTAAGCTTTCCGGAATGGATGACCTCACTGTCGCTTCGAATGCCCTGACTTCTCTTGACCTGACAGGGAATGCGGCATTGGCAAAACTCTATATCAACGGCAACAACATCTCGGACATCAGATTCCCTGAAAACTGCGCGTTGACCCGCATAGAGGCGCAGAACACCGCTGAAGCCGGCGAGAACGATTTGTTCAAGGTTGACCTGAGCAAAGCGACAAAGCTGAACTATCTCGTGATCAACTTCAACAACAAGAACTCAGAAGCCACAACCATCAACCTTGAGAACAACACTGAGCTCGCCACATTAATGGCAACTGACTGCAACCTTGAGACCATCGACGTTTCAAAACTTGCGAAACTCGCACAGCTCACGGTAAACAACAACAATCTCGAGACTGTCGACGTGTCACAGATGAACGAGAAGGGACGCCTGTTCGCAATGAACAACAAGATCTCCTCACTCGTGCTTCCGGCTAAACTGGCAACCTTGAACGTATCCAACAACAAGCTGACTTTTGAAACACTTCCGTCAACATCGATAGCGACAAATTATACCTACAACAACCAGAAACCTATGGTTGTGACTGCAGCCGAAGGTAAGGTGGACCTTTCGTCACAGGCAATGGTGGACAATGTCGAGACCGTGTACGTCTGGACTTCCGGAACTGAGGAAATCAAAGACTTCAGTGTGATGAACGGTTTGTTCACATTCACAAAGTCTGCAGAGAAAGCTGTCTGCACGATGACCAACGCCATGCTTCCGAAACTTTCGCTCACAACTGTGCCGGTCGACATCACCGTCGAGGGATCGGCTGTAGAAGAGATTGAGGCAACAGACAACTGTGAGGCTGAATACTTTAATCTTCAAGGCGTTAAGGTAAGCGGCAATGAACCCGGAATTTATATCCGCCGTCAAGGCAACAAGACTTCAAAAGTCATAGTGAAATAAGAGCCTGTTTAAAATCAATACAAGGCGGTGTGTCAAAATTGATAAAATTTGACACACCGCCTTTATTTTAGCCGGATGGCGAGGATGCTGTCAGAATGGTCCGAATCATTCAGCCAACGACCCAGAAGGGCTATTATGACACATCCTCTTTCTATTTTATACACACCGAGCATTTGCCTGGTATATTAGGGATTTGAATGCAATATTAAAAATATATTCATATTTTAACTAAAAACTTGCAAATTCATTTAAGCTTTCAGAAAAAAATGGTTAAAGAATCTGATTTTGCGAGTAAATTATACATTTCATTTGAAATCATTTCGTTATCTTTGCGTGTGAGAAAACTTATAACCGGCAGGATGCCGTCATAAAGATAATAACTTCGCCATAAGTTATTACCTTCTTATAACGAAATCCGTGGAACCAGTCACGTTTTGCGAATCCTGCCGCGAAACAATGCTCCTGCTTCAAAATTCGGTTTTCACATCATTCTTATTCATAATATTTCTAACCTAAAAGTATATGAACCCTAAATCTGCGAATTATGCGATAGCCGCTTTTTTGGCAATCGGCGCGTTATGCTCCTCTCAACCTGCAGAGGCAAAGAAGAAGAAAAAAACGGAACTCCCCAAGACAGAGCTTTCGCAAGAGGCAAAAGACAGCGTGGCATTCCATAAAAAGCTTAAGGATGCCTCGGTGACACGCGGAATGTTCAATACTTATCTTGACAACAAAGGGAAACTGTATTTCGAGATTCCGGACTCTGTGTTAGGAAAGACCTATATGCTCGTGAACCGCGTCAATTCGTTGTCTCAGACCAATGACTGGGTTGCCGGTCAGGTGGTGTCGTCCCGGTTGATACGCTTCTCGCGCAATGACAACAATCTTTTCATCACTCTTCCTCAGTCTACGAGTGTCGTGAAGGATGATGATCCCATCCGTGCCTCTTTCGACCTTAACTTTGCGGAGCCTATCCTCAAGTCTTTCAAAATAGATCACAAGAGTAACGGCAAAATATATGTCGATGTCACCTCTTTCTTTGCGGGCAACGAGAAATCGATTTCCCCGATTAAGGAAGCTAATCCCTTATCTAAACTTCTCGGTGGTAAGGATGGCATCAAGGGCACATATTATGCCGATGGTTCAGGAGTGATTTCTGCAAAATCGTTCCCTCAGAATGTAGAGATAAAAAGCCGTCTGGCTTATACCACTCCCACTGCCGCCAATCCGTATACGGTCACAATGTCGCGCAATATTGTGCAGCTTCCCGATGATCCCATGCCTGTCCGCTTTCATGACAAGCGTGTCGGTTTCTTCTCGGAATATAAGAACCTCTATTCTTCCAAACTTGACGGTACCAAGACTTATGAGATCATAAACCGTCATCGTCTGGAACCGAAGGATGAAGACCGCGAGGCTTATTTTGCAGGAAAGCTTGTGGAGCCTAAAAAGAAGATCGTATTTTACGTGGATTCCGCTTTTCCCGAAAAATGGCGTCCTGCCGTGAAGGAGGGTATCGAATATTGGAACACGGCTTTTGAGGCTGCCGGTTTTAAGAATGCTATAGAGGCACGTGACTATCCCAAGAATGACCCGGATTTTGATCCGGACGATATCCGTTATTCCTGCATCCGCTATTGTGTAACTCCTACCGCCAACGCCATGGGACCCTCTTATGCCGACCCACGCACGGGCGAGATTCTCGGCGCGGACGTGATTTGGTATCATAATATCCTCAACCTTGTGCACAACTGGCGTTTCACACAGACAGGTGCTGTCGATCCTCGTGTGCGCAAACCGGTGTTTGACGATGACGTGATGCATGAGTCGCTCACTTATGTAGCGGCGCATGAAATCGGTCACTGTCTTGGACTTATGCACAACATGGGTGCATCGCACTCCTTCACTCTTGACAATCTCCGTGACCCTGCTTTCACACAGAAGCACGGCACGACTCCATCCATCATGGACTATGCCCGCAATAATTTCGTTGCGCAGCCGGGAGATCTTGAGCGCGGCGTTCGACTCACCCCCCCTCCGGTAGGCGTCTATGACATCTATGCCATCAACTGGGGCTATCGCCTTATTCCCGGCGCAGACACCCCAGAGGCGGAGAAACCGACTCTTGACCGCTGGATAGCAGAAAAAGCCAATGACCCCATGTATGAATTCGGAGCGCAGCAGTTCCTCGGGCTTGTCGACCCGACAGACCAGACTGAAGATCTCGGGAACGACCATATCAAAGCCGGAGACATGGCGATATCGAATCTCAAGATAATCATGAATAATCTTGAAGACTGGGCGGGAGAGCCGGGCGAAGATTTCGAACCTCTATCCGACAAGTACAAAGCTATGTGCCAGCAATATCTTCGTCATGTAGGTCATGTATATCCCTACATCGGCGGCGTTGAGTTCAAAGAGATACGCCAGGGCGCCAAAGACAACGGCATGCAGCGCAATTTCATTCCCAAGGCAAAACAGCGCGAGGCTATGAAGTGGCTGTTGAATCAGGCGCGCACAAGCGACTGGATGGTTCCAGCCAAGCTGATTGCAAAATTCGAGGAGCCTTATCAGTTCCGCGACAAGATGCAGCGCAATGTAGTTGCCTGCCTGTTTATCTCTACCAACCTGCAGCGCATAAAAGAGGGTGGCGAACTTGATCCAAAGTTGAATTATACGCTTCCCGAATATATTGCCGAAGCTTACGACGGAGTTTTCGAGGCAACAAAGAAAGGCAAGGCTCTCAATGCTACTGAACGTAACATGCAGCAGGCTGCAATCGATGTGATGACCACATATTCGGGTCTCAAACCTAAGGTGGCTAAGTCTTCCCGTTCCTTTGCAGAAGAGGATTCGATGACGGTAGTGGATGAATTTGCCGAGTTTATGGCTCTTTCCACCCTTCCGGAATTTCCATGCGGATTTTCGGCTTGTCAGGCGCATGAAGACGGGGATCACTCTTTCTTCCGTCTCCTTCTCAACCAGACACCGCTTCCCACAACGGAATTGCGTCCGATGATGACCTCTCTCCTCCGCAAGACGCAGAATCTTTACAAGACACGTCGTGCATCTGTTGCCGACACTGCCACCCGTGACTTCTACGACTATCAGATCCTTGCTATAGAGCGTACGCTTAACGGCAAGTAATATATTAAGAACTAATCAGATATAAATGAGATCCATCCTGTCAATATTTTTTCTCTGCCTCGCGGCTATAGCGGCTTTCGCACAGTCCGCGCCGGTCTCCGGCATCGTGGTGGATGAGAAGGGGGAACCCCTGATCGGAGTCACTGTCAAGGTGAGTGGGACCACAATCGGAACCTCCACCGACATTGACGGTAAGTTTACAATAAATATGCCCGGTAAAAAGGGAGCGCTGATATTTTCTTATGTCGGATATCGTCCGAAGAATGTAGATGTCGCTTCGGGGCAAAAAATCGGGACCGTTAAGTTAGAGCCTACTACGGGAGATCTTGACGAGCTCGTGGTTATCGGTTATGGCACAGCCAAGAAGAGTTCGCTGACCTCTTCCGTAGAGGTGGTGTCGGGTGAAGAACTGACCAAGATTCCTGCCATGAACGTAGATGAGTCTCTTGCCGGTCAGATTCCCGGACTCGGAGTCATGTCGAATAACGGTGACCCGTCTTCTAATGCAGAGGCTTCAATATCTATTCGTGGTAACAACGGAAGTCCGCTGCTCGTGATAGACGGTGTGCCTCGCCTTGGCACAAATACAGGCGACGGGGAAATGCGTCTCTCCGACTTGAATCCGGATGATATCGAAAGCATATCTATCCTTAAGGATGCAGCCGCTTCGGCTGTTTACGGAGCGCGTGCGGCAAATGGCGTTATCCTCGTGCAGACAAAGCGCGGCAAGGATGGCGGCAGGGCGCGTGTGAATTTTCGCGGACAGTTCAACTTCCAGGAGGCTACGTATCTTCCCAAGTTCCTTGACGGCTACCAGTTTGCGGAGCTTTATAACCGTGTGGTAGAGGAATCGGGAAGCGATGTCTACACTAAATATGATCTTGACGCGATCCGTTCCAATCCAAACCTGTATGGAAACGAAAACCTGCTTAACTATCTCGACAAGTGGGGACACTCGCAGCGCTACACCCTTTCGGTTTCGGGTGGTGTGAAGTCCGTGCGCTATTTTGTGTCGGCAGGTTATACGAATACGAAAGGTCTGTATTCGAACGTGAGCAGGGACAGGTTCAACTATTCTGCAAAGGTTGACGCAGACCTCTTCAAAGGTCTTTCAATGTCGGTTGACCTTACCGGAAATGTGTCTTCCAATAAAAATTCATCATACACTACTATTGATGCGGCTTATAGTTTCTCCCCGTTGCAGGTGCTCCGCTTCACTGACGGCAATCTTGCCAGCATCGAAGGTTCCAATCCCCTTATCAACGTGGAAGGTCTCGGCGGTTACAACAAGGTGAAGTCGGATTACCATACCATCAATGCCCAGTTGCGCTATAAGATTCCCGGTGTCGACGGTCTGCAGGTCTACCTTAAGGGGACTCTCGACCTCAACCACCAGAACTCTTCGGAATATCGTAAGCCGGTTACTCTCTATCTGTATGACGAAGCTACGGGAACAACTTCCATCGACTCCAAAACCGTGTATCCCAACGCGAAAATCACGCTTAAGGACAGGTGGCAGACAATCAACAACAAGCTTGTGGAGTTGGGCGTGAATTATAATCATACGTTTGCAGAGAAACACGATGTTACCGGTCTGCTTGTAGCGAATTATCAGGATTACAACAATAAGTATATCAACGGCACAAATCCTAATCTTCCGGGTCAATACCCCGAAATTATCGGATCTACCTCCACCGGACAGCTTGTCGGATCGGAATATTATAGCCAGAGGGCTTCGCTTGTCGGTCGTGCCACATACGGTTACGCGTCGCGTTATTTCGCCGAGTTCAGTTTCCGTGTTGACGGTTCCACGCGTTTCGCGCCTGAGCATCGCTGGGGTTTCTTCCCGACGCTTTCTGCATCGTGGGTCATATCAAATGAGAAATTCTTCGAACGTATCCCCGGCGATATGATATCGTTCGCCAAATTGCGCGGTTCTGTAGGTATCCTCGGTGATGACGGCGGTGTGGGAGATTACAGCTATCTTAAGCAATATATGTTCAGTCCGAACGGAGGTTATCCTATAGGTGGCAATTTCGCCCCCGGTATCATGGTTTCCACCGGCACTATACCCAACGAGAATCTTCAGTGGGGTAAATCTAAAGACTGGAACGTGGGCATTGACCTCGGTTTCTGGAATAACCGTGTTAACGCTACCGTTGAATACTATCAACGTTACCGCACTAACCTTGTGACAAGCGCACCGTCATATCTGTTCCCGCCGTCAGTAGGTAATGACGGCTCTGTGCCGAACATAAATATCGGTAAGATACGTTTCCAGGGTTGGGATTTCTCTGTCAAGCACCTGAACACTGTGGGTGATTTCAAATATAGCGTGGGCGTGAATCTCTCGGTATCCAACAATAAGGTGCTCGATTATGGAGACGAGTCTGCGGAGCTGCCCAATTTGCGTCGTGCCGGTAAACCGTATCTCGTATGGTCGCTTTATGAGGCTGCCGGACTTTTCCAGAGCTATGAGGAGATAGCCAACTGGCCCGTTGATCAGGATGGCATGGGCAATGCCACTCTCGCTCCCGGAGACATCAAGTATGTTGACCAGGATGGAGATAAGGTGCTGACGTCAAACGACCGTGTGTATGTGAAAAATTCTTCGCGTCCGGACCTGAATTACGGTATCAGCCTTTCGGCATCATGGAAGGGTATATATATGTCGGCACAGTTCCAAGGAGTGGCAGGATATAACCAGAAGATCACAGAACTGTATACGCTTGAAAGCCGTTCGCTCCAGCGCTTCCAGGATTATCATATGACCAACACCTGGACTCCTGAAAATCCGGGAGCGGAATATCCCAGACTGAAATTTGCTTCGTCAAGCGATAACAACCGTAAAGAGAGCACATTCTGGGTTAAGGAATGCGACTTCCTGCGTCTGAAGGCACTGACTATAGGTTATCGTTTCCCCTCGAAATGGTTGAAGCGCGCAAAGATATCTTCGCTTGATGTTGCACTCCAGGGCGGTAACCTCTTCACGATTTCTTCGCTCCATAACATGGATCCGGAGTCATTGCGTGGCTACCCGCTCTCCCGCACGTATGGCGTTACACTTAACTTCGGTTTGTAGGATCTGCGTAACATAACCTAATCTATACAGTTATTATAATTATTATAATCCCTATCTCTTTAAGATAAGATGAAAATCAAAAATATATTTCTCTCTTTAGGTCTTGGACTTGCGGGTGTTGCCGGATTCACATCTTGCGACAGCTTGTTCCGTGACTTCCCCAATGACAAGCTTCCTGCCGAAGTGATCTGGGAAGACCCCCTGCTGCTTGACGAATATGTGTTGCCATGGTACCGTAATATGGATCGCGGTTTCTATACATATGTGACCACCATAATGAAAGGTCTCGGTGCGGAGTATGAGCCATGGTATGGAGATCAGCTTACAGTGGGCAAGCGTGACTGGTATAATGGTGACTACGGCAACATCCTCAAGAGCATGGCGCAGGATATAACGACCCGTGGCAAGACAGACTGGCTGAGATATTACACTCAGATCAATTCTATAAATATTCTTCTGGAGAATCAGGATAAGCTCTCGCCTTCCGTTAAAGACAGGGTTCTTGGCGAAGCGCATTTCTTCCGTGCATATTATTATTATCTGATGCTCCGTTCTTTCGGGGGAACCATGATAATAACCCGCCCCTATGACCCATTGGTGGATAATGTTAAATTCCCGCGTGCCACATACGAGGAGATGGTGGAGTTCATAACCAAAGAGGCGGAGGAGGCATCCAAACTTTTATCTGTGTCCAACTCGGCGTCGGATGTCGGTCGCCCTACAAAGGGTGTGTGTTATATGCTCAAGGCGAAGACTTATTTCTGGGCTGCAGGCGACCATTTCCAGAATCAGGAAAAAGGGTTTCTCGGTTTCCCGGATAACCGCTCCATGGAGCTTCTGGACCTTGCTGCGGCTGAATATGATCGTGTCATAGCCACTAACCAATATGACCTTATTCCGATCATGGCTACAGACCGTGACGGAGTGGTGGCTGAATACCGCAACATATTCCTTACAAAAAATTCCAAGGAGTCGATATGGGAAGTGCAGCATGCCAATGACGGTAATTTTGACAGTGCCAACGGACATAAACTCGACAGGGAGGCTGCAGCATCTTCTTTCGGAGGAACTACTGCTGCATACAATCCGACTCAAAACCATGTGGACGAATATCGTATGGCGAACGGTAAGAGAATCAACGAAGCGGGTTCTGAATATGACAAGAATAATCCATATGAAGGTCGCGACTTCCGTTTCTATGCCAATATTCTCTATGATGGAGCGCAGTGGAAAGGGCATACGATGGATCTTCACTACACTGTGCAGGATGGTAAGGAAGTGGCGGGAGAAGATCTCACGCCTTACGGAACGTCCACGACTGCAGCCGTGAGCCGCACCGGATATTATATGGCAAAATTCCTTCGTGAAAGTCAGGCTATAAACACAGACGACACTTATGCCTCATCGCAGAATTGTATACTGTGGCGTTATGCGGAACTTCTTCTTGATTATGCTGAGATTGATTTCAAGAAAGGTCGCACTGGCGATGCTCTTGAGAAAGTGAATAGGATACGTCGACGTGTGCATATGCCCGAACTTGAATCCGTGACCTGGGATGACATAATGAATGAGCGTCGCGTGGAACTCGCTTTTGAGAAAACCACCTATTGGGACTTGCTCAGATACAACATTGCCGAAGAGAAGATGACCGGTTCTACAAATCCGCTTTTCGGAGTGAAGATCGTATATAATGAAGACGGCAGCAAGAAGATTTCCAATCCGACAGTCAACGGTCGCAACACCGTGGTCAGGTATTTCCGCGCACAGCAGTATTATCTCCCTCTCGATTGGGATGACGTGCGCTATCATGGCTTGGAGCAGAATCCTGGATGGAAGGAAATGTAATAAGGACTTTAGGGTCTTTAGGGTCTTTAGGGTCTTTAGGGTCTTTAGGGTCATTAAGGACTTTAAGGACTTTAAGGACTTTAAGGACCTTAGAGACCCTAAAGACCCTAAAGCCCCCCAAACTTCAGCGACCTTAAAGACTCTAAAGACCTTAAAGACCTTAGAGACCCTAAAGACCCTAAAGACTTAAAGATTTTAACCCTTTAATTAGAATAATATGAAAAAAGTTTTACTTACACTGGCGGCATTGACCGCAGTATCCATTGCCAACGCGCAACAGACCTATAACTATTTCGACCCTGCCGACTGCGATGCCGACGGTTGGCTCTGGTTTGACACTCAGGAGAAACTCGAAAAATATTGCGGTTTCGAAAATGAAGGAAAAAAAGTTATCCTTTTATCAGCTGTTTGGGAGAATTCAAACGGAGATTTTGAAGAGCCTACGCTTGATGGCAATCTCAAAGGATATAATGCGGAAGGTAAACAAGGAGAAGAGGGCTCCTGGACGGGAGCGATTTCCCTCAGTCCCAATGATGGTAAGCTTTCTTATGGAGGAGACAACCCTATTGGAGGGGGTATTATGCTTCAGCTCCCTGATATCGCGGAATATTCTCTTGCGCTATCCACTGAAAATGATCTTATCTGTTTGGGATTATACGGATCAGAGGGAATAGTCCCTATAAACGACTGCTCTGTGATTCAGATATATACAAAGATGGGTTGGATTAACACTGCTCTTGCAAAAGTTTCACAATTTAAATGGAATGATATTCAGAATGTGACAAATAAAACAAATTCGTTTAAGCTTCCTACCGCTAAAGGCAAGAGCGTTACCAGTGCCATGCGGAACAATAGCAAATATCCACTTTTGGTACAAGGTATCAGGCTTTTTACATACACACAGACCGAATATCCCGCAGGAGGTGCAAGTGTCGGTGAAATCGGCATGGAAGATTCCAACGCTCCTGTTGAGTTTTTCAACATGCAGGGTGTGAAGGTGAGTGGTGATGAGCCGGGTCTTTACATCCGTCGTCAAGGCTCCAAGGTGGAGAAGGTGATCATAAAATAAATACTATAATGAACTGATATAAACCATGTCCAACATTGGGGGTTCAGTTCAGTCATGAGTGTGGCTTATGATTAGATTGTTTATCACTACACTGGTTGTCGTTTTAACATCGATGTCTGTTTTTGCAGGGTCTTACAAGATGGCGAACATTGTCTGTTTTGTGAAGTTTGCCGATGAAGCGGACAAGGCTTGGGAACACGATTTCGATTATTACGACAATATGTTTAACTCTACGGAGGAGGGCGCGAACTCAGTGCGCAACTTCTTCTCCGATATGAGTTACGGCTCTATGGACTGGGAATCCACTATCCTTCCGTTCGAATATGTGGATTCTCATCCTGTAGGGTATTTTTTGCCTAAAGGAAATTCCAATCCGGATGGATATACGGATCTTGATCTGATGCTCGACACCAGGATCAAGACTCTCGTGAAGGATATGTGCCTGTTTTTGGATGAGAAGTTAGCTTCATATGATTTCAATGGCGACGGGTTTATTGATGAAAATGACAAGATAGTTGTCGATGCAAACGGAGACGGGGAAGTAGACAATATTGTCATGATAATATGCGGTGACAGCGACAAAAGCGCGTCAAGGATGCTGTGGCCGTCCAACAACCGGGGTGCTACAGCTTATCTCGGCGGTGTGAAAGTGGGCAACTATCTCAAGGTGTTCGATGGAGCCAACGGCTACAAATCGATGGTTCCTCAGAAAATAAATACAGGTGTGCTCTGTCACGAGATGACTCATACACTCGGGGCTTACGACCTTTATACCACCAAGGGGAATGCCAATTCCACACTTGAACCGGTAAACGTATGGGATCTCATGAGCGACAACCAGACCGTTCCCCAGGGATTGACAGCATACATGCGCATGCAATATGGCTCTCCTTTCGGCGGGTGGCTTCCCCGAACCGACATAAAGCAGATTTCGCAGAACGGCAGATACACATTGCGTCCGCTATCCTCTGAAACGCCTGATGATGTGGCGTTCATCATAAGACCCGACAGAACACGTGCGGAGTATTTTATGGTTGAATACCGCGACCGTAACGACATGTGGGACTCCTCGCTGCCTGCGGGGGGAATGCTGGTGTATCGCGTAAATCCGCTTGTCACGCAAACAGGCAATCTTGGAAAAGATTTCGAATTGTATGTGTTCCGTCCCAACAGCAACGCCGGCACAAGCGCGGGTCTCATAAAGCGAGCCACTCTCGGAACGGATACCCGCCGCACAAGCTTCGGGCATATCGATGACAACGATTATCCATTCTACAGTGACGGCACCCGCGCTTACTTCTGCATCACCGATGTCAAGGAAACAGCAGAAGGAATCAGCTTCAGCTTCAGCACTGACATCACCGGAAGTTCCGCCGTGACGGAGATAGACGCGGACTTGATACCGGATGGAAAGATA
>Ga0137307_102292_pt1 | contig 13638 bp, 15 predicted proteins | sample NAcewD2O_March_2_FD_97180 | JGI IMG/M metagenome (GOLD analysis project Ga0137307, IMG submission 97180) | Mouse cecal microbial communities from Vienna, Austria - N-Acetylglucosamine amended D2O_March | ecosystem: Host-associated > Mammals > Digestive system > Large intestine > Cecum | place...
TATCTAAACTTGGTTATGATCCATTTGAAGATGTTGGATTAGATGAATTTGATAGAAAATATTGTTTTAATTTATTATCTGGGTACTTTGATACTCCTGGAATATTGGAAGACGGACATAAAAAGCAATGTGTAATTGAAATAACTATGTCCTACTGTCAATGCAGAAAAATTACAGACGAATTAAACACAGAACTTTCCAAACCAGATTCTAACGAAAAAAGAATTACTTCACTAACAAGTGCTAAATCTTCTCTCCTATCTTCTATAGCAACAATAGCGAAGGATAACAATATTTCTTCCAATTACAATAAAAATTCTAATCAAGGACAAGATTCTATATCTTCTATGATGAAGGAAATGGAGAAGAATGGTTTTCAAGAAATTCAGGTGAATCTATTTGATATAAAAACAAGCGAAGCCTTTAAGCAAATAGATGATATAAGCAATCAGAATATTGCAAATCAGCTTACACTTGATAACAACGAATACAGTGATATTGTCAAAGAACAAAGGGATATTATCAAAAATCTTGAATCAGAAGTTGATCGACTAAAAGAGGAAAATAGAAATCTTAAAAATCAAATAATTGATTTAGAAAACAAAAAGAGGTGACATGAATGGAAATATATAAACCAATGTCATCTAAAGAACTAAGTCAACGAAAAATTGAAGAATATTCTAAGATGTCTCGCATAGTTCAGTGGGGGCGAAAAAATCCCGTGAAATTTTGTGAGACTTTTTTCGGGCTAAAATTAATTGATTATCAAGCATATTGCTTTATGCGAACTTGGATAGTCCAATATGCATTATGGGCGGAATGTCGTGGTGCAGGAAAAGATACTTTAGCGGCTGCTTATTTCATGACGAGACTATTGCTTATTCCTGATTATAGTTTATATATTAGTTCCAATACATATGCACAATCTGTAGAATCTTTTAATAAACTCCGTGATATTGCTTTAAAGCGAATCCCCAATTTTAAAAGTGCAACTGATATATTTGCAAGGGAAGTAGATAAAACAGGTAGTAATAGCGAAACGGGTTTTTTACAGGCTCCCACTTGTAAATTCAGGATATATAATAACTCAAAAATGGAAGCTCTATCTTCTAACCTTGAGGCTATCCGTGGTAAACGTGGAGCCGTATGGTTTAATGAAACAGCTTGGAAAACCGCAGAGGAATTAGCTGTTGTAGAAAATTTTGCGAATGTAGATTCTAGTTTCTCAACTTCAACTGAAAAAGTAAGATATATTGAACCACAACAAATGCCATTACAGATTTTATATACTTCCAGTGTTGGTGATGTAACATACCCATTCTTTGATAAGTACAAAACATTTTATAAAAAAATGTTGATTGGAAATAGCAATTATTTCTGTTTTGACATAAATGCTTATGATGTATTATATCACTCTACTATTGATGGAACTCCTATCAAATCTCATCTTACCGAAGATAAGATTATGAAGGATATAGAAGAAGATCCTGATAACGCAGATGTCGAGTTATTTAATAAATTCAGAAAAGGTGGCGGTTCTAATGCAGTTGTCACTATGGATGAACTTATAAGAAATTCTACAACACGTAAACCACTTCTGTATAATGATACTGGTAAAAAGAAATTTATATTCTGTTATGACCCTGCAAGAAACTTTGACGGAAGTGTTTTGTCAATTTTCCAAGTGATTAACGATAAAGATGTAGGATATAAATTACGACTAGAAAATGTTGTATCAATGATTGATCAGAATGCAAAAAATAAAACTCCTCTTCCAATGCCAGCACAGTTAGAAATTATTAAAGAACTGATGATTAAATATAATGGAGAACGTGCCGCTGAATGGGAAAATATTGAATTCTACATTGATGCCGGAAGCGGTGGAGGTGGAATTAGTGCAGTTGCCGATCAGCTAATGGATGATTGGACTGATAAGTATGGTGGAAAACATAGAGGAATTATAGACCCAGACCATAAACAATATGAAACCGCAAGAAAAAAATATACTAATGCAATGCCAATAGTTCATCTCGTAGACCCACAGGGATACAAAAAGATAATGTACGATGCCATTTCCAAGATGGTAAAGCTGAATCTTATAGAATTTGCCAATTACGAAAACAAAGATTATATCATGGTCGAAAACAAAGATGGTGGATTCGATACAGTCAAACTTACGCAAGATGAGCAGGTGGCGTTAGCACAAATGCATATTGCTAAGTTACAATTATCATATATGTGTCGATATGATACTCCTAACGGTGGTGTTACTTATGAATTAGCAAAGGACAAAAAGGGACATGACGATCATGCTTATACAATGGCAGAAGGTGGATACGCTCTTGCAGTATTGAGAAGGTCTGATTTGCTTCAAAAGCCTAAACAATCAAATAGAAACGTCTCATCTCTCACTGCTCTTGCACGAAAACCAAAATTATATTCTCATTAGAAAGGCGGTGATAAACATCGAAGAAAATACAAATAACAACGGAGCAATAAAAGAACAGTTTCAAGAAGATAAAAATAACGTAAGCGATTTTCTAAATGGTAAATCACCGACTTTCAACTTTACAAGTTTAAAGCGGTTGGCATTATCAGAGTTGGCATATAAAGGTGTTTTTAAATATAATCGTATTTGTGGATTCACAAGAAGTCAAATTCTTCGTATCGTTCAAAATCCTGAACAGTATGGAAGTTCTATAATTCGTTTATCACAATATATGTATCTGAAAAGTGGTTATTACAAACGGCTTATTGATTATTTTGTTAATATGGCTGTTATTAATTGGACTGTTGATACAGAGATAAAGCAAGACAAAATGTTTTGTACCACTAAAACCGATAAAGCAAAGGAACAATATCAGAAAGATTTCAAAAAGAATTATGTCAAATTCACAGCACAAGCAAACAAATTCAAGTTAGACAATCGGATTACTGACATTATGAAAAAACTTTTCCTTGAAGATGCTTGTTTTGGATTTGTAACAGAAAATGATACTGATATTTCTATATTTTTTATAGATCCAAGATATTGTGAAATCAAGAAACTTTCTAATGGTTCAATTTATCAATATGCTATCAATCGAAGTTTGATGAATAATTCATATTTACAAACACTTCCATTAGAATTACAAGCATTATTAGAACAATCAAAGGAACTATCTCTAAATAATATGGTTATGGTTCCATATGAAAATTCATTGTGCTTAAAATATAATAATGATTTTACATATTTGTATAGTCCATTCTTTCCTTTGATAGCCTCAATACTTGACATAGATGATATAAAAGATTTGGTAAAAGCAAAATCAGAAGCAGACGCATACAAATTGGTTTATTTTAAGATACCAGTTGATGATGAAGGTCATATAACTATGGGGGATGAGTTAATCTATCCATTCGTTGAAATGGCAAAATCCATCCTACCTGACCGATTTGGTGTTGTGCCTTCTCCTATGGATTTGCAACTTATTGAGTCAAAATCTACTATATCAGATGATAAAAATAAGGTTGAACAGGCTGTCGAAAACTATTATGGAGAAGCTGGCGTATCTAAAGCACTTATATCTTCTGCTTCTAGCGGTTCTGAATTAAAACTTTCTATGAAAGTGGATTCCTCTGATATTTATCGTATATATCGTCAACTTGAATCATGGATGGATTTACAAATGAAACTTCGTGGCCACATCCATGATGATTATCAATTTGTCTATCGAATTTTACCAGTTACTATCTTTGACGTAGATGACTATATAGAAAAGAAATTAAAATTGGCACAGGCATCTCTACCAGTTAAAGGAGAATTATTAGCCGCAACGGGTGTAAACACCGCAAAAATGCTTGGAAATTCATTTACGGAGCAGATGTTCAAAGAAGATATTTATGATAAGTGGGAAGTATTAAAAACATCATACACTACTGCTAATGATGGATCAGAAGGTGGTAGACCAATGAATGATGATACTGATTTGGCTCCTTCTACAGATACGCAGCGTGGCAACGATTCAAACAATACGGATAATCGCATATAGAAAGTTGGTGATTGAATATATGGGTGAGGTGTTGATTTTAGACCAAGTAAAGGCAGATATATTACAGTCGATTGGTTTCAAATATACAAAAAGAAACATTGATAATAAAGAAGTGTTTGTGTTTATACAAACAAATGAATTGATGAAGGAACTGAACTCAAAGTTTGAGCAAGGTTCTTTTTTATTTAATCCGAATGTTTGCTTGTAAAAATTTGGGGAAGGAGGATGTAGATTGCCAAATACAGAATTAAAAAATATTGATATGACTGCAAAATTTACTAATTTTCAAGTCATCAATAAAGATTTTACTCGATGTAGATGTAATGTCTTTTACACAGGACGTAATAGAAATTATTCTGATATAACAGAAGAAGCATTACAAAAATTTATTGCAAGAAAAGGTTATGCAAATGTTCCTGTTGTTGCACATCTTATGAAAGATGATGATGGAAATTATTATATCGGCGGTCATGATTCTAAAATTATCATAGATAATAATGGAATTGAACTTGTTAATGAATGTGTGCCGTTTGGCGTAATTCCAGAAGACTGTAATCCGTCTATGGATTTAATTACAGAGCGTTCAGGAGAACAACGTAAATATTTTTCAGTTGATATTATCTTATGGACACATCGTTATCCAATTATGGAGGCAGCTTATAGTGATGAAATATATTTCAATCAATCAATGGAAATTTTCTTTGAAGATTACAACTATGATAACGACTATGTTGTAGTTAATGACTTCTCTATGTCTGCATTATGTTTGCTAAGGCGTAGTATGGACGCAAATGAAAATATAGAACCTTGTTTTGAGTCTTCCAGGGTGAAGGCTTTTTCTATTGATACAGATAAATTCAAACAGAACTTTGAGCTGATGTTAGAAAAATTAAAACAGTATGAATCAGATGGTACTACTACCGCTGTTCAAAATAATGTAACAAACGAACCTAATAAGGAGGAAAAGAAATTTATGGATTTAGAAAAGTTGAAATCTTTTCTTTCTACTTTTACAGTTGGCGAAAGTAAAAATGCAACCGAGCAGTATGCGTTTATTGACGCAACTGAAAATTCTTTTACGGTTATGGATAAGCATGATTGTCTTAAAGTTTATACCGTTGAATTTGCACTTGATGACGATGGTAACATTGCTGCTGATTGGGATGGAAAAGTAGAAAAGAAATTTTCTGTAGTAGATTTTGAAACTGAAAATGCAGTATCTATGAACGATTTAATTGACTTTAACAAAGTTATAGATAGGTGTGCAGAAGAAAAAGCATTTTCTATTACGGAGGAACTTACTGCAACATTTAATGAGGATATTGAAGCTAGAGATACCGCTTACGCTGAGTTAAATGATAAGTACACCAAAGCTGTCACAAGGCTTTCTGAGTATGAAAGTGCTGATACAGAGGCAAAACGTCTTGCACATAAGAATGAGATTGACACAATCGTTGCTGACTTTGCAAAGAAGATTGGCAGAAGTCCAAAATTCTTAGTTTACAAAGCAAAACTTAATGCTGATGAAGTAACAACAGAACAGGTTATGCACGACTTAACACTGATGGTAGGTCAGGAAATGGTAAGTAAATCTGCTTCTTCCTCTTATCAGCCACAGGAAACAAATGTAGCTTCTAAAAAAGATGATGAATTGACTAATAGATATGGTCATTTATTGGACAAGCACAGAAAATAAGGAGGGTTTTTAAATATGGCAAATTATAATGTAGTCGAAACCACAAATATGTGGGGCGCAAAGTGTCTGTCTTTTCAGGCAACTTCTGATATTGAAAATGGAATGTTGGTTGCAAAGGGTGATTTAGTAACTGGTGAAACAGATATTTATACTGCTTCTGTTCCTACTACTTCTGATGAAGTATATCTTGTGGCAAATCCTGCATGGTCTTATGACAACAATCGAGCAACCGATCAGAATGAAGAGAATTATATTAACAAGGCTGGTGTGCCTTTTAGAGTTTATCAGTTAAAGAAAGATAATAAGTTCAAGACTTATAGCACTGGTATTACACCCATTACTGAAACAAAAGAAAGCGAAACAAAAGATGTACCTGTAGCAGTTGGTCAGTATATCACTGTTGATGGCTCTACAAATAAGCCTAAAGCAGTTGCTACGAAGCCTACTTCTGGTTTTGTTGGTAAGGTAATTGCCGTTGAGGAAATTGGATTCCCTTACTGCATTGGTTCTATTGGTCAAAATGTTGTTATCGGTTCTGGTGATTCCGCTGTTGGTATGGGATATTCCGCTGATACAAGAGTAACCAAAGTAACTATTGAAGTTATTAAGAATGTCTAATTAGGGAGGTATATAAAATATGGGAAACTATCTTGTTGAATTAACAAATTTGATGAATGATTCTCTTACTGGCAGAGTTGGTCTGTTTGCAGAAGGTGCAGAAAAGTTTACGGATCAGGCTATAAGAGAGGCGTTCTTTGATATTCTTGGTGAAGATAAACTTACTTGGCAGGGTTGGAGAAACCATAAGAATGAAATCTTTACTGTCATGGAAAATGTACTTACAACCAATCTGCCTCTTGCATGGGAAGGTTCTCCTTTCTATGAGCAGTTCGTAGAAGTGAAGAACGGTGCATTAGGCGATAAGAATGAGTTTGTAGTTGAGGACAATTCCGTTCTTGTTGCAACAAAATTTGCTGGCAATTACTGGTCTACTGACAGAACGAAGTTACAGGGCAAAAAGAGTTTTGGTGTATCTACGGAATGGATTTACATTCATATTTATGATGAATTAGAGAGATTCCTGAAGGGTACTGTTACTCTTCCTGAAATGCTTGCTAAGTTGCAGAAAGGTTTCCAAAATGAAATTGATGCACGTATCTATACTGCTTTCAATGGTGCTGGTACATATCTTCCTTCCGCATTTCAGGAGTCTGGTTCTTATGATAGAACTACTATGGCAAATCTGATTGAGAAAGTACAGGTTGCTTCTCAGAAAAATGTAGTTCTTGCTGGTACTCGTACTGCTCTTGCGCAGATTGCAGAAGGTATGGACACAAAACTTATTTCCAATTCTCAGAAAGAAGAATTTGCAACTAATGGTTGTATTCTGAATTTGACTGGTCTTGGTGTAAGTGCAATCATGATTCCTCAGACATTTGTTCGTGGTACTTATGATTTCAAAGTAGATAATAAGTCTATCTATGTTCTGCCTGATGCAGAGAAACCTATTAAGATGTACTTCGAGGGTGATACAAGGGCAAGAGACCTTACGGCACAGGATACGAACGATCAGACCTACGACAGTCAGGTGCAGACAAAATTAGGAACCGGCATTGTGTTTAGCAATCTTATGGGCAAATATGCCGTATCTTAATTAGTAGATATATAAATTTTATTCAGCACCGATTAAGGTGTTATTTTTATGCCTAAATTGGTGCTGAAAATAAATCAATGAGGTAAATATATGGAAAAAGAACAGAAAAATTCATTTTTCCATTGCTACTCTTTTAACTTATATCATTTCTTAAAATCACAAGGTTTTAATTACATTAAAAAGTCTAAAAACAAGACTAATAATTTGACTTATTTCACTTTTGAGAAATCAGAAGAATTAAATAAGACAATCAACACTTGGAATAAGTTAAAAGAAAAATCAAAGATGGAGGAATTATAAACATGGATTATACAAAAATGGAACTTGACGAATTAAAAGAATTAGCAAAGTCAAGAGGTCTTAAAGTAGGTAATATTGGCAAAGATAAATTGATTGCAAAATTGAAAGAAAATGACGCATATACTGCTGTTTCTGCTGAAGACGATGATTTAGCAGAAAACGTAGATATGACGCAGACTGTAGAACAGAACAATGTACCAAAAGATGTAGAAAAATCACAGGATGAAGTATCGGAAGATACTAAACCAGTGTCTTTGTTGGATGCTATTTCTGAAACCATTGACGATTTAGATGAATCCGCTGACGATAAAGACGATTACGAAGATAAATTAGACCTTGATACTTCTATTCCAGTTAAATCTATTACATTTGGCGGTCTTACATATAAATCTAGGACAACAAACGCTGTAATCAGATGGAAACAGATTGGTGAAATTCAATACATGACGGTTGCAGAACTGAATGAAATGAATAATTACAGTAGCGATTTCCTTAATAAACCATTGGTTATTCTTATGGACGAACGTGCTGTTAAAAAGTTCAGGCTTACTCCTGTATATGAGAATGTTGCAAAGCTAAACAATCTTAAATCAGTTTTTAATTCTGATTTGGCTACAATTAGCAAGGTCGTAGATGATGCTTTGCGTGTAAATATGCGAGATATTCTTATTAGCAAGGTAAGACAGATGTATAAGACAAGAAAATTAGTTGATGTCAATGTACTTCGACTGTTACAGGATAAATTACATTTTGATATTTTAAGTGAATAATATAAAGGCAGGTGATGGATATGGCTAATACTACATACAAAGAACTTGCCGATGCTGTTTTCCGCAGTATAAAGGATCGTTCTTTTTGTGATATATCAGAAGAAATGGCTTATGACATTGTTATTGGCTATATCAGACCCGCCATCGTTAAATTTCAGTCATGCAAACAGGATCTATCACAAAGAGACGATGAACTTGGACAATTTAATTTTCGATTGACAGATGATACATTTATTCTGTTGTGTAACTATATGACGATAGAATGGCTTACAAGTGAGTTTATTTTGACAAGGGAAACATTAAAGGCTCGTATGTCTACTGCTGATTTTCATAAGATTGATAACAAAGATATGCTTACAAAAGCAAAAGAATTACGTTCTGAACTTATGAAAGAGAATGATCAACTTGCAATCAATAAATCATACAGAAATTCCAAGTTGTTTGACTTAGTTACAAATAGGAAGAAGGTGTAATGTATGAGCCTTCAACTTATGAAAGAGCGAATCAAACATAGTGGTTCTACGGCACGAGAGGAAATGATAATTGATGGACAGAATCTATTAAAAGAAGAGTTAGAACATGATTCGTCTTACTCTCCTACTATGTATTTCTGGAATCCAGTGTTGGGATGTGATGACAGACCTGCAAAAGTCAGAATATATAAACGGAAATATAGTTCGCTAAATGGAAACTATCAGAATTTTCTAACCACATATGACAATCCAATTAAGATTGGTGAGTATCTGCACGATACGAAAGATGATACATACTGGCTTATATATAATTCTTTCAATGTCAATGATGTGCATTATGAAGGGAAAATGATTCAGTGCAATTATCTTCTAAAATGGCAGCTTGCAAATGGGGAAATTATAGAGCGTTATTCTAATATAGTTTCTGCATCCAAGTATGATGTTGGAGAGACAGGTAATAGTACGCTTGTGCTGAGTTCTAACAACTATACTATCCTTATTGGATATTGTGAAGAAGGTTTTGAACTGGAAGGCAAACGAGTATTCATTGATATGAAGCCAACTAAGCCTACTAAGGTGTTCAAAATTACTCGTAGTGACGATGTTCTGTATAATTCTGGTAATATGGGTTCCTTGTTAAGTTTCATAGCTGATAAAACAGAATTCAATCCAAATGACGATAATCAGGAATTGAGGATATGTGATTATAATAAAAATACCACTCCTCTCCCACCCGCTCCCCAGCCACCCAATGAAACGACAGATTTAAGATGTGTGATTTCTGGTAATACAAATCTAAAAAATGGATATAAACGCACATATACCGCAACGTTCACAGATAAAAATAACAATCCTATTGATTGGCAAAAAGTAAATTATCAATGGAATGTAGATTCTGATTTTGAATTAAAAAAAACAATTAGCGATAATAAAATAAGTTTGTCTGTTAATGATGAAAATTATATTGGAAGTTCTTTTTTTATACAAATTATCATCAATAATATCATAGTTTCAAAAGCCAAAATAAACATTATCGAATAGAGGTGATTAATTGGCAAATGGCTCAAGTATTTCGGAATTTAAAAAAAATGCGATAAAAGCAATTACTCATGATGACACCATTTTTTATGCGTTTGATGCAAAAGAATGTGAAAATGGTGGAGATTTAGTAAATACTCATATATTTACTTATAATAAAATCCCAAATACTATTACAGAAGTAGCAACTTATATGACGATTATGGTGCATAATAAAGCTAGGGATAGAAATGGTATGTTCATCACACCTACATTGGAAATATGGATATACTGTCATGACAAGCATATGAAAATGGACTATAAAATCACAAAAGATAATCGTTGTGATTATTTATCAAGATTATTGGAAGATATGTTTAATGGATCATTTGAATATGGAGGAATCGGCCAATTAAAAACCATTTTAAATGAAGAAGGTGCTTTTAACAAAGATTTTTTATATCGACATTTAATGTTTACAACTGTTGATATCAATAATTCAATGTGTGAAAGATGGTGATATGTTTTGGAAAACGATGAGTTAAAAATATATCGTGGAAAAGACTTTGTTATATCTAAATATATTAAAATACACCATGCCACATTGGATGAGATATGTGAATATGGCGAGAAAGATTATTATTCTATGATGTATCAATTAACTGCAACACCGCAATCAATGAAAGTTCAGTTGTGGGATGCAGAAATTGATTATACTACCATATCTCCATTTGAATTATTTTATAGTTTTATATATGATATATATCCAAAAGAAAAAACCTCAATTATTTTTGGTGAATTAGATTTAACAAAATTCAAAAGAGGGTTTAATAAAGAAAACAATTCACCGTTACTATTTCAATTTATTAATGATGAATTAGTAATTATTGATGAATTCACTTACAATATAATAATGGATTATATAAGACAAATTCATGTCATACACAAAGATGAAAAAATCCCAGCAAATAATACAACTAAAATGATTCTCATTGATGATGAACGAGAAGAACAAGAAAGAAACAAAGGCAAAGAATATCATTCGCAATTAAAAAATCTTATTTCCGCTATGGTTAATAGTGAGGGGTTTAAATATAATCATGAACAAGTTTGGGATATGAAAATTAATGCTTTTATGGATTCCGTAAAAAGAATATCCAAGATAAAAAACGCTGAACTTTTATTGCAGTCTGGATATTCTGGATTTGGTATTAATTTAAAAAATATAGATAAAAAGCAGTTAGATTGGATTGGTGAACTCGTTTAGAGTTCTTTTTTTTATGTTAAAGGAGGAATTATAGAATGTTTAATCCTAATGAATTAGTGCTTGAGAGGATTAGAAGTGTTGAGGAATATAGCCCTGAAACGCTTGAATTAACTGGTAGATATACACAGGTTGAAGAACCCAGTTTAAAAACAAGCGCAAATGCCACTGATGTGACTGATGCGATGGGCACTCCTATTCAAACCTTTTATACAGCGCAGAGTGGTAATTTTAGTTTTACAAATTCATTATTTTCTTTAGATCTGGCAGCGTCACAGTTTGGTACAAAAAAAACAGTAGCTGATGAAGATCATAAATTGATTGTGCCTGTATCAGAAGTAATTACGATTGGTTCAGATCATACTGCTACACTTAAATATGTGCCTGTTGGTGCTACTGGTGCAGAAGTAAAATATGTAAAGGTAATCAATGAAAACAATACATTCGGAGCTACATATGAAGTATCTGCTGTTGCTGAGGAAGGAAAATTTGTAATTGATGCTGAAAACAAAACTATTACTTTACCTGAAAATGTAACAGGAAGGATTTTTGTAAATTATGAAAAAGAAACTTCTACTGCTGTTCAGGTGACAAAGAGAACTGATGGTGTTCCAGAAGTTAAAACATTACTTATTCATGCAATTTTCCACGATCCATGTAATAAAAATATCGTTTATGCTGGAGTAATTCGATGTCCTAGAGCACAGATTGACCCTACCAGTGTTGATTTGTCTCTAAAATCTGATGGAAAGCATCCAGCAGCTTATGTATTAAATAAAGAGTATTGTTCTGAAACTGGAAAACTTTTCGATATTATAGTATCTGAGGACTAATTTTAAAGGTGGCTTGAAATATCCATTTCAAACGAGGTGTTTATGGCAGATAACAATATCAATGCTAAATGTTGTGTGTGTGGAACTGGATATCATATTTGCAGATCGTGTTTGGAACAAAAAGAATTTAAACCGTGGAGAACGGTTACTGACAGTATTGACCATTATAAAATTTATTTAGTGGTTCATAATTATGGATTATCAAAAGATAAAGAAAATGCAAAAAAAGAGGCAAGAGAGCAATTACAAACATGTGATTTAACTGGTCTTGCTAATTTCAATCCAAATTTTAAATCTATTATTGAAGATATATTATCCGAATCATACAACAACGAAAATATTCAAAAAAGAAAACGAAGAAAAACTGTATCAAAAGATGAAAATATTAGTGAATAGTGATTTTAATTTATAGGGTATACTATTCATTAAGAATTGTATACCCTATTTTTTTCAATTCACTTTTATTGAGGTATGTCAAGAACACCCGTGACTTTAGTCGTGAGAGGTTCAAAAAAAGGAAGTGATTTATTATAAAAGAATTTAGTGAAATTTTTAGAAAAGAATATGAAATTGAAGATACGATTAGGATCGTAAATACACTTCAAGCCGGATTATATATAAAACACAATGTACCACTTATTGATATATTTTGGTCTAAAAATACCTTAGTTTTTGTGTTTGATAAAAAAGAAAGCAAAAATGTTTACGATTTATGGTGTAAACACGAATTAAAATAAACAAGGAGTAAATCATGAATATTATTGGCAAATCAGAAGTAACAGCACATCAAATGGCTGAATATTTAATTGCTAAAAATCCATCATCTAAGCCATGGGCATTAGAATATGCACAACTTTATTTAGAAGAAGGTAATATCGAGGGTGTGCGTGGAGATGGAGCATGGATTCAATCGTGTAAAGAGACTGGAAATTTTAAATTTGTGGGTGGCACCGCAGTAACGTTTGACCAAAATAATTTTTGTGGACTGGGTGTGACTAAAATGGGATTAAAGGGACATTCGTTTTCAACACCAAGGTTAGGCATCCGTGCGCAAATTCAGCATTTAAAAGGTTATGCCACTTCTTCTCCACTTAAACAAGTATGTGTCGATCCACGATATAATTATATCAATCCAAAAGGTAAAGCACCAAGATTTGAGGATTTAGCTGGGAAATGGGCCGTTCCTGGGTATGATACAAAGAAAGCATCAAGTTTAGAAGATGCAATGAAAAAAGGCATTGGGTATGGTTTTGATATTATTGCGGGAATTAATGCAATGAAGCGGATTTCAGCGAATAGTTCTTGTACAGAAGAATTAAAATATTACAGAGTACAATGTGGGGCTTTTTCGTCAAAAATAAATGCTGATGCTCTTGCCATAAAATTAAAATTAAGTGGTTTTAATACTATTGTGAAGAAATATGACGGATTATATAAAGTACAAATCGGAGCTTTTTCATCAATGTTAAATGCTGAAAATATGTTAAAGCAAGTGAAATCTAAAGGTTTTGATGCATTTATTACATATTGTTAAATTGGGAGGTATAAAATATGATAATTAATATACATGCCGGACATAACCCTGATGGTAAAGTGGCGT
>Ga0137307_102298_pt1 | contig 13605 bp, 10 predicted proteins | sample NAcewD2O_March_2_FD_97180 | JGI IMG/M metagenome (GOLD analysis project Ga0137307, IMG submission 97180) | Mouse cecal microbial communities from Vienna, Austria - N-Acetylglucosamine amended D2O_March | ecosystem: Host-associated > Mammals > Digestive system > Large intestine > Cecum | place...
TCGCAAGCCCACAGGAAACTGCATCTCCCACGGCGGCACAATCCATGCCGCCGGCAATTGCTGCCTCCAGGCCTGCTTCCGCATCCTCTACTACAAGACAGTGTTCAGGCCTCTCACCTACATATTGTGCCGCCTTTACAAAAACCTCTGGATCTGGCTTAGATCTCGTAATATTATTTCCATCGGAAACTGCATCAAAGTACTCCCCTAACCCTAACTGCCCTAAGATGAATTTTGCATTTTTACTGGAAGAGCCGACTGCCAGCTTAATCCCTTTTTCCCGCAGCGCATCCAGTGTTTCCTTTATTTCTCCGTCCAGATCTGCCGGGCTCATGTTCTTTAGGAGGGTCTTATATACTTCATTCTTCTCTGCTGTATATCGTATCTTGTCCTCCTCACTCATTTTGCCGTCATACCGCTCCAGAATAATCTCAAAGCTCTCCATACGGCTTACTCCGCGCAGACGGTTATTAATCGTCTCGTCAAAATAGATCCCCAGGTCATCTGCCACACGCTTCCACGCCATATAATGGTACTGGTCTGTATGGCAGATCACTCCGTCCAGATCAAAAATAATTGCTTTATATCTCATCGTCTATTACTCCTCTATATGTGTGTCTGCCAGATTTGACACAATCACTGCTGCCAGTATGATCACACACCCACATACCATCCGCAGAGTCACCTGTTCGTGAAGTATCAGTATGGAAAACAGAGTCCCAAATACTGACTCCATAGACAGAATGATCGCTGCCTTTGTTTCGTCTACATATTTCTGGCTTGCCGTCTGCAGAAGATAACACAGTGCGGTACTAATGACACCCAGGTACAGGACACTAAGCCACCCCTTTGCTGTCACATGAAACTCTGTCTCCTGAAACAAAAACAGACTCACAAAAGACAAAAGAACTGCTGTCAGCATCTGCACAAAATTAAGCGCCACTGCCCGGTACTTTTTTACAAATTCACTTGTAAAAAAGATCTGAAATGCAAATCCTGCAGCGCACACCAGCGTCAGGGCGTCCCCAATTCCAAGAGTAAGGTTTTTCTCTAAAGACAAAAGCCCCACTCCCACAATGGCCATCACTGCCCCTGCAATGCTTCTGGCTCCCACCTTTTTCTTTAAGATTACAAAGGCAATAAAGGGAACCATCACTACATTTAAGGCAGTCAGAAATGCATTTTTTGACGGCGTTGTATACTGGAGCCCGACAATCTGGAATGCAAAACCCATAAAAAGCGCAGCACCCATCAGTATGCCCGCCCGGATTTCCCCTGATTTCATGCCTTTTAGCTTACGGATACTTGCAGTGCCCATGAGAAAGGACGCAAGCAGAAACCGGATGGTCATAATCTGAAAGGGGCGCAGGCTCTCTAATGCCATATCACTCGCCACAAAACCGCCGCCCCAGATGACTGTCACCGCAATAAGACCCGCAATTGCAAGATACTTCCTCATGACTTCTTCCTCCGGGCTGTTATACGTTCTTCCCTTACAAAGATATCTGTGTCTTCACCTTCCAGTACCGTCACACTTACCTGCTGTGCATCGTTGATTTCTACTTCAAGCCAGCTCTTCGGACAGTGTATTCTGAAGGAGAGCCTCTTCCATTCCCCAGGGAGAGCCGGATTTATATGAAGAGTTCCGTCATGGTCTGTCCGCAGTCCTGCAAATCCGAATATCACTGTCTGCCATACTCCCCCTGCATTGGCTGCATGGATTCCCTCTCTTGTATTCCCCTGCAGATCAACCAGATCCAGGAAGGCTGCTCTTCTTAAATAACGATATGCCTTAGAGGCGTCGCCCACCTTAAGCCCCATGATGGCGTAGATGCTTGGACTTAAGGATGAACCGTGCATGGTGCGTTTCTCATAATAGCTGTAATTCTGCCTCGTAGTCTCCTCGTCGAACTCCTCCCCGAGAAGATGAAGGAGCATCACTACATCTGCCTGCTTAATAATCTGTGTCTCGGATGTCTTTGTTGTTTTTAAAATTCCGGGCCGTATGGGCCAGTCGTTTTCATCATATTCTTCGATCAGAACCTCCTTCAGGTCAAAGTAACCTTCAAACTGTTCCAAAAGCTTTGTTCCTTCTTTTCCCGGCAGGTAGATCTTTTTCTGTACCTGTTCCCATGTATCAATCTCCTCTTCTGTGAGGCTGATTTTTTCTGACAGATGCCTGTAGGCTTCTTCATGCTCCCTTTTCATCATTGCAGCAAGCGAGATGACATAGCGCAGGTTCCATCTGGCCAGATAATTCGTATAGACATTGTTGTCCACCGGTTCATGCCATTCGTCCGGGCCAGTTACCTGACGGATCTCATAACGGTCCTTTTCCTCTACATACTCGCAGCGGCTCATCCAGAACCTGGCTGTTTCCATAAGGATCTCTGCACCCATGTTCAGAAGGAACTCTGTATCCTCTGTAATTCTCACATAATTTGCTATGCCAAATGCAACAGCCGCTGTTACATGATGCTCATACACAGCCACATAGCACCGGTAGCATGTGCCGTCCGGTTCAATGGTCCAGTCCGGGCACTGCTCTGTCCCGTCATCTGCGGACTCCCACGGATACTGGGCGCCGCGGTAATTGTTTTTTGCGGCATTTTCCCTGGCAGCATTCAGAAGGTGATACCGGTAGCTCTCCAGGTTCCGCGCCTTTTCCGGAAAGATATAGGCAAAAAACGGAAGCATAAAAAGCTCTGTGTCCCAGAAGGCATGCCCTCCATATTCTTCTCCATGAAGAAGTTTGGCTCCGATATTGACATGGGAGTCAAATTCACTGGCAGTGCTCATCAGATGGAAAATGTTAAAGCGGACCGCCCGGTTCAGCTCAGCATCCCCTTCAATCTGAATGTCGGCCTCTCTCCAGAGCTTTTCATATACCTGTCCATGCTCTTCAAGCTCTGTCCCGAATCCAGCTTTCAGAAACTCCTTCATTTCGTTCTGGACAGCTTCTTTGATGGCGGTTTTTTCCTCCTCACGTTCCGTATAGATGACGGCATATTTCGTAACCTCTGTTGTCTCCCCCTCATGCACATCAAAATCATGGAACTCTACTGCCTGTTCCCCAAAATCGTGGAACACGCTTGTGTGAATCACATCCTTTCCATCCCGCACTGCCTGCAGGCAGGCTCCGCATCCCACATGCAGATGATCATCTCTTGTGGCCACCTCAAGATAAGCGCCCCTCTCTAAAAGAGGTTCATTTGCCGTCAGCCTGGTATGCTTTACTTTGAACCGAGGCGCGTCACAAAAATTAATGACTGTACCATCTATGATATTTTCCACCTCAATGATCCCGCTATAATTTAATGGGGTTATGTACAGCTTCACTGCCATGCGGTGCACATGCTTCCGGCTTATAAAACGTATTCCTTCAATCTGGGTTACGCGCCCCTTACGGTCACGCAGACAGATACTTTTCACCAGCTGCGCGCGCCGAAGGTCAAGCGCGCGCACAAAGGACAGAACCTCACAGTTTTCTATCCCGATCAGCTCCTTTTCCACATAAAAGCGGAGTGTCAGCCAGTTAGGCATATTAGCCAGTTCCCTCATAAATGTCTCTGACTTATCAAAAACACCATTTATGTATGTACACGGAATACTCCTTGCCGTGCCCTCTTCGTGGCTTCCTCTTGTTCCCAGGTAGCCGTTGGTCAGACAAAAAAGGCTCTCATATTTTAAGTTTTCCTCCGGTCTGTACTCTTCCTGTATAATCAGCCATTCATTACTGCTTAAATTCTGTTGGATTTCCTTTGAAAATTGATGCTTCATATGCCTTACTTTCTCCTCTCCCTTACTGCAGATATCTACAAGATGCCTCCTTTAGCTCACAGCCGTCCTCCACAATCTGAAGACGGAAGGCCATCACAAAATCTTCTCGTTTTACCTTGTACTTTTCAAGCTGCTCTTCCCCGCAACTGTTGCTGCCAAGCCCGGACTGCCTGTAGTCCAGGTGGATGATCACGTCTTCTGCCTGCTCCATTTCAAAGGGATGCGCCGCATTCTCTATATTTTCATCCGTATAGTTGGAAAGATTCAGCCCAAGCGGGCTCTCCATTGTACACAGAAGGGTTTTCCTTCCATTTCCAATGCCAAACCAGTAAACATCCTCTCTGTGTCCATTTTCCTGAGGATACACATAATTTACCCCCATTGCATCCACCGTACTTTTGTAGATGTCCATCTGACACGCCTGCCTGCTGTCCGGATAATTTTCTCCTGGCCCCATGCCTTCCCAGACTGTTTTCTGGAGCAGACGATTCCCCCGCATCTTAATCCCCAGGCGCGGAAGGAACTCGGGTTCGAGCTTCCCTCTCTGTATCTCCCTGGCGTCCAGGCGCACCTCCATCTGTCCGCATGGATAAATGCTATATTCGTATGCACATTCATAACCCCATGACTGGTTCAGACATCCAAAATATTTGCGGATAGTCACTGACACCCGGTCTTTCTGCTCTTCCCAGGAAAAGCCTTCGTTCTGTTCACTGGACAGCTGGATAAAATATTTGTTCATCCAGTCATCCTTCTTATACATATCATTGTCAATGGTTGCGCGGTAAACCGTCATCTCGGGTCCCTCTGTCAGATATAGCTCGCCTTCTGCCGCTACGGACAACAGCCGGCCAAAGACTGTATGGAATTTTACACACAGTCTGTCATTTTCTATGGTAAGGATCCCTTCCTCCTCTGCTGTGCGAAGCGGCTCCCCTGACGGGCGCTCTATGACCTGAACCACTTTTTCCTCCAGTTCAAACTGAACATGTGTAATCTCATGGCCCTTTTTTGCATAGGGCAGATCCTCCTTTTCCCGGACTGAAAGATTCAGATAATAGCGGACATTGGGCTGCGGGTTATACTTCCCATAAGGAATCTGAACTCTCTGGCTCTCGCCTGGTCCGGCAGAAAGGGATTCTACCGTGCCCTCACAGACCACCTGGCCTGCGCCTTTTATCTGCCAGTAAAGGTACAGTCCCTCCAGGGTGCGGAAGGTATAGTAATTCTTAAGTTCTATCTCCCTGTTTCTCCCTTTCACGCGCGTCATCTCTACTGGCGCAATTACCTGCTTATATTCCAAAAGCGCAGGAGAGGGGGTACGGTCAGGCATTAGAATTCCGTCAATGCAAAAGTTTCCATTAGTAGGAAAGTCGCCATAGTTCCCTCCATAACGGTAATAGGTCTTCCCGTCTTCCTGTGTATAAATTCCATGGTCGTACCATTCCCACAAAAATCCTCCCTGGAGGCGCTTATACTTCCGGTACAGCTTCTGGTACTCCATAAGGCCGCCGGGCCCATTCCCCATTGCATGTCCATACTCGCACATGACATGGGGCTTATTTCCCTTATCATCCGTGCGTGCAATCTCTTCGAGGGGTTTTAGCCTTGTGTACATAGTGGAATATACATCCGTTACCTCTGCCTCAAAATCTCCTTCATAATGTATCAGTCTCGTGGAGTCAGTCTCCCGGATTGCTCTGGCTGCACTCCTGAAATTGCAGCCAAAGGAAGACTCATTTCCCATGGACCACATAATAATTGCCGGATGATTCCGGTTCTGCTTCACCATGCGCACACTGCGGTCCACATATGCTTTTTCCCATGATGGGTCATCTGTAATCCATGTGTAATTCTCCACCCACTCGAAGCCATGGCATTCCAGATCTGCCTCGTCAATTACATAGAGCCCATACTCATCACACAGATCGTAGAAATAGTTGTTTGCGGGATAGTGGGAACAGCGCACTGCGTTAATATTATGCTGCTTCATCAGAATAATATCTTCTTTCATCTGCTCATAAGTAACGCTTCGCCCTTCCTTTGGGTTGTAATCATGGTGGTTGACTCCATTTAGCAGAAGAGTCTTTCCATTTACGCAAAAGTTATGATCAATCATCTCCACCTTACGGAACCCGACGCGCACACAGATCTCCTGTTCTTCTGTAAATACGCACAGCTCATAAAGTTCTGGTGTCTCTGCCGTCCATCTGCGGACAGATGGGATTTCCTGTTGTATAGAAGCTTTTCCATTTTCTGAATGGAATGTTCCTTCTGCGCAGAGAGACTGGTCTTTGCAAAGACTCCATGAACCCTGGCTGTTTTCCTTCTTTGTACGGATTCTTACCTTTAGTATTCCATCCCGATAGTCTTCATCCAGGTCTCCTTCGGCCTGGACGTCTAAGAGCGCATTCGCCGGCTCATTGATCAGTTCCACGTCCCGGTAGATTCCGGACAGCCACCACATATCCTGGTCCTCCAGATAGGTTCCGTCAGACCATTTATATACGCGGACTGTAATGTCATTCTCGCCTTCGCAGACTAATCCTGTGATGTCATATTCTGCCTGAAGACGGCTGACCTTTCCGTATCCTGCATGGCTGCCGTTTATCCACACATCGTATGCACTGTCTACTCCGTGAAATTTTAAAATGGTGTCGTTTTTGAGCCACGCTTTATCCAGTTGAAATGTTCTTTTATAGATCCCCGTCGGGTTCTCTGTAGGCACATAGGGCGGATTTACCGGAAACAGGTACAGTACGTCTGTATAGTGCATCCGGTCATATCCCCTTAACTGCCAGACGGACGGGACATCGATCCTGTCCCATCCGTCTGTGTCTGCCTGTTTATTCATAAACCCTTCCGGAGAAAGTTCGGGAGCTTCCTTATATAAAAATTTCCATTCGCCATTCAGCGTAAGTCTTGCGGAAGAATCCCGATAAAATGAAGTACGAGCTTCTCTTCTGCCTATTTGTTCCAGTTGATGGTCTTCCCATCTTTTTTTCACTCGTTCCATATTGTTTCTCCTTTCATATTTGACCGCTTCGCGTCCTCCGGACGGGGCAGCCTCGCTGGGGCTACGTTCCCCTATTTGACCGCTTCGCGGCCTCCGGACGGGGCAGCCTCGTCTTTGGCTACGTTCCCCTATTTGACCGCTTCGCGGTTGGGGACGGGGCAGCCTCGCTCGGCTACGTTCCCCCGTCCCCTTGGCCTCTCGGAGCTTTTTGGCTGCTTTTTGGCTGCCTTTTGGCTGCTTTTGGGAGGCTTTTTGGTTATTTGATGGAGCCGCTGGTGCCTTCTACGATATATTTCTGGGCGATAATGAATATGATGATTGGCGGGATGATCATGATAATTGTGATGCAGAGCATCGGGATGATCTGTGTCTCGTGGACGCCTTTGAAGGCTGCAAGACCGAGGGCAAGTGTGTATTTGCTTCTGTCCTGCAGGAAGATCAATGGGCCGAGATAGTCGTTCCATACGCTGATCATGTTCAGTACGCCGACCAGGATAAGTGAAGGCTTTAGTATTGGCATAAATATTTTCCAATAGATCTGGAATGCGTTTGCTCCGTCGATGCGCGCTGCTTCTTCGAAGTCTCTCGGCACGCCCATCAGGAACTGGCGCATCAGGAATATGTAATATGCGGAACCGAACCATGCGGGGATGATCAGCGGCTTTAATGTGTTGATCCATCCGAACATCTTAAATTCCATGTACTGGGGAATCATGGTTACGTCCCATGGGATCATCATGGTTGAAAGGAGTATCATGAACAGAATATTCTTTCCTTTGAAGTTAAACCGTGCAAATCCGTATGCTACCAGTGAACAGGATATGACCTGGCCTACTGTTGTTCCTACTGTTACGAGAATTGAGTTCCACAAAAAGGTTCCGAATGGCTGTGCATTCCATGCTTCCTTGAAGTTCTGCCAAAGCCATTTTGCCGGGAAAAGCTTCGGCGGATAGGCGATTGCCTCTGCTTCTGTCTTAAATGCTGTAAACAGCATATAAATAAACGGTGACAGGAAGTAAAGCGCCATCAGTCCAAGCAGAATATATATAATAACTTTTGATACTTTAGACATTTTCATTACCGCTTACCTCCCTTTTTCACCTTTTTCTGTGCTCCGCCGGCCTCTGTCTCATAGAATACCCATGCGGAGGATGACTTGAATACAAGTGCGGTCAGACACAGGATAATTACAAACATAACCCATGCATTGGCACTGGCATATCCAAGCTTGTGATGCTTGAATGCATTATTGTATGTATAAAGTCCGTAGAAGTATGTCGATTTCAGCGGACCGCCGCCTGTCAGAAGCATTACCAGTGTTACCTGCTGGAAGGAACTGATAATGGATGTGATCAGGTTAAATAAAATGGTCGGTGTGATGATCGGCAGTGTAATGCTGAAGAACTGCCTTGCCGGATTTGCGCCGTCAATGGATGCCGCCTCATACACATCAATCGGAATATTCTTAATATCTGTATAGAAGATCAGCATCATACTTCCAACTCCGAATGCGCTAGCTATAATAACCGCCAGAATCGCCCACGCCGGGTCAACCAGCCACTTCGGACCCTTGATTCCGATTAAGGAAAGAAGGTAATTCAGCACTCCGTAGTCTCCGTTCAGTATCCATCCCCACAGAATGGATACTGCTACTCCAGAGATAACGGTCGGAATGTAGAAAATTGTCCTGAATACCTTTACGCCCCTCACCGGCTGTGTAATCAGCATTGCGAGAAACAACGCAATGATCATGTTGAGCGGCACGAAGATCGCCGCATATTTCAAACTGATAGTCAGTGACTTAAAAAACTGTTTGTCACTGGTAAACATTTCCATATAATTGCCAAACCCTACAAATTCCGGGTCTGCTGCCAGCGGCCAGTTGAAGAAGCTCATTACGAGTGAAAATATCAACGGACCAATTGTAAATACGAGAAAGCCGATAATCCACGGTAAAATAAAGAGATATGGCGTTGCTCTCTTAAGCACTTTTTTCTGCTTCATTCCCTGATCCTCCTTAAAGGGGTGTTCCTTACTGCTGTACTGCCTCGTCTAATACTTCTGCCGGATCCTCCATTGCACTCGGGTTAAATACTCTCTCAAAGGAAAGGGAGAGGCTCTCGGACAGTTCTGACCAGCTCTCGTAGATAAAGCTTGCCGGCGTATAGTCAGAGCTCTGTTCAAGCATAGTATAGAATGGTGCATATTCCGGCTGATCCATGATGCCCTCTGACTCAACAACTGAGTACAGTACCGGAAGCTCCATACCGATTCTTTCCTTGTTCATCTCCTCGCTTGTCCAGAATTTAATGAATTCCCATGCCGCCTCTTTGTTCTTGCTGTCTTTTGACATGGAGATTCCTGATGAACTTAAGATGCTGACAGATGGCTGTGTGCCAAAGGACGGAATGTTAACAACTCCAAAATTTACCCCGTCTTCCTTAAGCGTATTGATGGACCAGGAGCCATATACATACATTGCTGTATTTCCTGAACGGAACTCATCTGTACCGCTCTTCTCTGTTGCAACTGCATATTCATCCTTTTCCATTTCCTGGAACATCTTAAATACTTCTTTTGCCTTATCGGAATTTAAATTGCCTTCCAGTTCACCGGCATCATTCACATAAGCTGTTCCATTGCTCCACAGATACATCTCGTAATCATACGGGTCTGGCTTCATCTGGAAGGAAAAGCCCTTCTTACCATCACATTTTTCCGTAATAGTCTTAGCTGCCGCTTTGACATCGTCCCATGTCCAGTCGTTCGTAGGCTCTGCAACTCCTGCTTCTTTAAAAATGTCTTTGTTATAAAATAAAGCATGAGTTGTAAATCCAATCGGAATTCCGTATGTGCTTCCGTCATAGGAATTATAGTTCCAAAGAGTATCATAGAAGTTCTTCTTGTAATCCTCTCCTTCTTTCTCTATGTAGGAATCAAGCGGCTCCAGGCCCTGGGCATATGCCGGGTAGTTCCACATGTACATAACATCAGGCATATCATTCGATCCCATTCCGGCGCTGATCTTTGTATCGAACTCACCGCCGTAAGCTTCTAAGGTTACCTCAATGTCATCATGCTCTGCATTAAACTTGTCAACTGTGGCCTGCTGTGCATCAACGTCCTCCGCCTCATCCCATGAAGCAAAACGAACCTTTACCTTTCCGTCGCTTGTCTTGCCGTCATCCTCCTTTGAGCCGCATGCACCAAGAACCATTGTCCCTGTAAGCGCCAGAATCAACATTGTCGCTAACTTTTTCTTCATAATTATATCCTCCTATTTTACTTGATAAATTCATTCTATTATTTACCAGTTAAAAAGTCAATATTAAATTATTAAAAAAGAATGTTTTTACGTTTTCCATATTTTTTACATCTATTTTTTATGCATATTTCACAATATCAATGTACGTTTTTTTATTTTTATAAGTCTTTTATTTGATAAAATTCATATTTTTTACTGGTAAAATAATTTTATTTATCTTTAAAACAGACTTTTTTATATCCATTGATATAGGGAGGACAGTTTCCAATAAAAAAAGTAGTACGTTAACTCGCACTACTCTTTCTTATAAATAGATTTGCTATAACACCCCTGTATAGGTATTCAGCTATTGGATCTGCGTTTTCATTTCTGTATTTACTGACTCTTCACAGGAACGCATAGCAAGAATTGTCTTCTCCATAAGTTCCTCTAATGTCCATCCCAGCTTCTCTGCGCCTTCGCTGATAATCTCTCTTGAACATCCGGCAGCAAAACGCTTATCTTTAAATTTCTTCTTCAGGCTTTTCACTTCCATATCCATAACGCTCTTCGATGGGCGCATCTTTGCCGCCGCCCCGATCAGTCCCGTAAGCTCGTCACAGGCAAAAAGAACCTTTTCCATCTCATGCTTAGGCTCTACCTGGCTGCAGATACCATATCCATGACTTAAAACTGCGTGGATTACCTCCGGTTCCGCACCGGCCTCCTTTAACATTCCCTCTGCCTTCTGGCAGTGTTCTTCCGGGTAGAGTTCAAAGTCGATGTCATGCAAAAGGCCACAGATGCTCCAGAAATCTTTGTCCTCTCCATAACCCAGTTCCTCTGCAAACCAGCGCATGCATCCCTCTACGGTAAGCCCGTGCAAAATATGGAAGGGTTCCTTGTTGTACTTCTGCAAAAGTGTCAGTGCTGTTTCGTGTGTAAATTTTGTATTCATGTTCTTCCTCCGTGTTTTTATGTTTTATAGCAGCCCGGTCTCCCTTGCTGTTACAATCTCTTTTTATATATAGCGTAAGTCCCTTACTTGCACTCCTGAATCACTCTTTTACGGTCTGTGCAGTATATGCACAGACCTGTCTGAACTGTTACGATATTTTTCCCTGGTAGCAAGTCCACCGCGTATATGCCGTTCGGACTTATTGACATCCAGTATCTTCCGCGCCTCCGCGGCTAAGGATGGGTTGACCTGCAGGAGACGTTCGGTTACATCTTTATGTATCGTACTCTTGCTAACTCCAAATGCCTTCGCCGTCTGTCTCACTGTTGCCTTATTTTCAATAATATAATATGCGATCTCTACTGCCCTTTCCTCAATATAATCTTTCATACATAACCCCTGCACTCATTGTTTTTACAATGTATGCAGAGGTTTATTTTCATATTCCTTTTTTCACCGCTTCATAACCTTATCTAACTTCTGTCCTTCCCCAAAGCGAACCTCACAATCCCTCCGTCCCTGCTATTGCAGTTCCTAAATCACTATAATGCCGCTATGTTTACTGGAATCATAATCATCAAATACCAAAACAGCCCTCATTGCATGAAAGATTGAATAATATGCCCGATTATTCGCTATCCGATAATTTCCGGCATTAAACAACAAATGCGCCGCCTCTAAATCTTCTTTTGACCTCTCTATCCTGTATTTCGCATAATCTTTATGCCTCGCATCAAATTCAGGCAATCTTCACACCTTCTTTCTGAACCGTCTGATAAAACACAGATACGGCCCTGTATTTCTCAAATAGATGAAAGCTCTGAAAAACCGGAGCCAAAACAACATCATAAGCCAGATCAAGCCTGTCTGTAACATCCAGGATTCGTTTTCTTTCCATACTGATTTCCTCAGACGGCACATTTAGCAATACCAACACGTCAATATCACTGTCCACCTCAAAATCTCCACGGACACATGACCCGTATAAAATAATTTCCTGCAATTTAGGACCATAAATTTTTCTTGCCTCTTTTGCAAAACATTCTACTACTGTACGAATCTTTTCTTCGGTCATGCAATCATCTCCTTCGCATACCTTTCTATTTTTTCTAATTCTGATCTTACTTTTGTCCTTTCCCAGACCGGACTTCACAATCCTTCCGAAAGAATGATATTCCATAGCAGTCAATCTTCTTATATCCTTCTGTACGCAGTTCTTCCATATATTTTTTATCATAAATCTGTCCCAGAGCTTTTTCAGCATCATTTTCCAAATCATCAATACCATTCGATACCTTGACTTCCAGAATAAATGATCTGCCCCGCAACGAAGGACTTTTCACCATAATGTCAGAACGTCCATTTCCGGTTTCACGGTTAGATTTCACTAGATAATTCTCGCTCTGACTTAATATTCCTGTCAGGAAACCATGGTAAAAATTCTCCGCACTGTCATAGAAACTGATGGTACGGATAAGCTGTCCGTTTAATATATCTGTCATCCTTTCTGCATTTCCGTCTTCCATTGCCCGGTACAGATCATGAAAATCTTCTTTCTGTATAATATCTTTCATCCAATTCATAATTGTATTCTCATAGATAGTCATAACTTCTACATTAGGAATACGTACCTTCAGAAATATATATTTACCCTTAAAATACTCGCTCTCTTTTGTAAGATATCCCGTAAAATAAAGGAAGTTCCACAAGTTCTCCCCTTTACTATACATATCCCCATAAGTAACTTCTTCATGAACCTGAATGTCCAAAGTCCCGCTTCCTAAAAGCGCTTCAATCTGTCCTTTCGTTTCTCTGTCCGCTTTGGCAATCAAATCCTTTATTATGTCATTGGAACTGGTATTGATCCAATACGGGCGGGGAAATACAGACAGCTTAGCATTCAAATCACTCATATAATTAATTACACTCCACGGATTGTAAACTTCCGTATCACCAAATGTATAGCCATTATACCATTCTTTCATTGTCGAAAAGCGACTCTCAATGCCATAATACTGCATCATTTGCAGCACCTCTGATTCTGTAAATCCAAAATGCTCACTATATTGCTGGTCAAGTATGGATATAGTCTTCAAATGATTTAGTCCGGTAAAAATACTTTCTTTAGAGATTCTTAAGCATCCCGTAATAACAGCGAACTGTAGATAATCATTTGTTTTTAGCGCAGATTCAAACAATGAACGGACAAAAGTTACCATCTTTTCATAAAATCCCCGAAAATATGCATTCTCCAATGGCACATCATACTCATCAATTAGAATAACGGTATTCCTGCCTGTAATTTTATACATACATTTGCTAAATAATTTTAACGAACCTCTGACCTGCTTTTCATCTGCTTCTTCATCTGCAATTTGCATATACTGTTCATATTCTTTTTGAGTAAGCTTGTCCTTTCCTGTTTCAACCACACTTCTATGTCTGTCAAACTCAGATGCTATTTCAACCTGCATCGTATAATAAGCATTTTCAAAATCTTCCTGTTTGGCTGATTTTAATGTCAGATTTATCACAGGGTACATTCCCATCTGTCCTGTATATTCTTCCCCGGCATCCGTAATCTTCATCCCCCGGAAGAGCTCTTTA